>Ga0206131_10008282_pt1 | contig 10249 bp, 9 predicted proteins | sample Helgoland_Spring_FD_148636 | JGI IMG/M metagenome (GOLD analysis project Ga0206131, IMG submission 148636) | Pelagic subsurface seawater microbial communities from Kabeltonne, Helgoland, North Sea - Helgoland_Spring_Bloom_20160517_1 | ecosystem: Environmental > Aquatic > Marine > Epipelagic ... | reverse complement strand
ATTTTTTCTTCAGTCTCTATTAACCAATACATTTATAACCATTTTACTTGTAGTACTTAATATAATTATGTTTTAAGTAATCTCCAAGTTTAGGTAACCTATTTCTAAAAGCAGTTAATTCTACTATATTTTTATTTATTGTTGCTACTTTATCTTTATCTCCACTTATATTCCAAGCTATTGCAAAAGGAATATACATTGACCATAATATTTTACTATCTTTATTTAATAGTAAGTCAAATTGGACTTTGTCTATTTCTATATAAATTATATTATTTGATTTTTTACAAAAATATCTTCTAAATTCACCTATAGTATAGTCCTCATCTGTTGGGTAATTTGGATTAAAATATGGTTTGTAAACATCTGTATACATTGGGGAGTTAGGTGAAATTAATTGGAGGTAGGGGTCAATTGTTGTTACTCCACTATTAAATTCTGATTGGAATGAAGAGGGTTTTGTTCTATTATCTATAGGGATTAATTCAATTGTAGCACCGTCTGTTGGGTTTGCTCCTGTATAATATTTTTTAGTTGAAGTTTCAAAATAGGAACCCTCATAACTATCACCAGTAGATATTAGAATATATTCACCTCCTGAGGTGTATAAGTTTTGTTTTATTTGGGATAATGGGAAGTACATAATCTAAGCTAAAGTATTAATATCTTCAGGTAAAGCAAAAGCAAATTTTTGTGTTTTAATAAGTCCTTCTCTACCTTCCCATTTACTACCAAACCCGGCATTTGCTCTAAAAGCAGTAATTGTTGCTTCTTCTAATGTTGTTGGGTTTTTCCAATATTTTGATTTTTTAGATTGAAGAAAGAATTGTGCAGCAATATGAGCTGCTATAGTATATAATCCCTCAGAGTTTTTTTTATTAACTAGATCAGGGTTTTTTACAATATCTACTGTTCCTAAACTAGAAATTGTTTTTAGTTTTTTGTTATAAAAATTATAGTTGTTAAATCCTGTTAATTGATTATAACCTCTTCCTCTATATTTCCATCCATCCCCCGGGTTTTTATTTCCCATTCTTCCTTTTTTTCCATTTTTGTCTACATATTTGTATCCATAGATATAATCTCCAAATACGGAATCTCCTTGACTTTTGATATTTTCAATACCTTCATCAGTTGTTATTCCATTAGCAGTAAATATTCTTCCAAAATAATATTTAATTCGATCGACACTAGTTCCTGTCCAAGAAACTTCATTTTTAGGTATAAATCCTGATTCTTTAGATACAACTCCTAATATACCTCTAGCTTCTAAATCAGTAAAGTAATAATCAGGTCCTACTAAGATATCATATAAATACTTTAAGTTACTTTTTGCTGTTGAAGAAATATTTTCTGGAGGGGTAACTTTAATATTAGAGGCGGATGAAGAAGTAGTAGTTGATTCTGACCTATTTGAAGGTGTGGAAGATGTGCTAGCTTTACTTTCACCTGAAAATGGATTTTTAGGTATAGCTACTGTTTCTAAAGAAGTTACCCATTCATTTTGTGAAATTGTATTACTAATAGAGGTAATTAAAAATTCTAAAGAAGTTGGGTAATTTGATGGTAAGAAGTCTGTATCAACTGTAAATCGTTGGTAGACTTTCATTCCGGACATCCCATCAAATTTTAATGATAAATTAAAAGGTAAAAAACCAGTATTAGCCGATGCTACTTTATTTTTATTCTCCTGTTCACTTTTATTTTTTGATTGGGTGATTTTAGATTGGTCATACATTATTAAATTTTTTAAAGCGCTTTGCATAGGCTCTATTAATTCAGCATCAAATTTAGGATAATTACCACCTGCACTACTCATAGACCACAGATAATTATCAAATGCCTTTTTTGCGTTTTTATAATTTTCATCTAAAGAACTATCTGAAGCTTTGTTGCTTTTTTCATCAGTTTGTCCTGGGGATGTGATGTTGGTTTTAATTCTATCTTTAAATCCATTATTCATCCTAGATATTGATGAAGAATCTTCTCCTATTATATTACCATTTTGGTTAGCACCTACAGTGATCATAGTTGCTAACTGTGGGGTAATGGATGTTCTAAAAGAAAAATCTTTAACAAATCCTGCGGATGATTGTCCGTTTTTATCGTAATAATACCCATATATATTAAAAAATCCAGGGGTTATTGGTTTTCCTTGTTCTTTTAAAAATGTATCTCTATCTGGGATTTGGGTAAGATCTCTAATTTTTAATTCATTACTTTCTTCTTCAAATGTTACTTCTAATTTATTATAATTACCTGTAGTGTTATTAAATCCTTGAAGAATAGAATTTAAAAAGTCAATTAAAATAACATCTCCAGTTTCATTTAAATTATCATTTATACATTGTAGTACAAAATCAAAATTAAAAAAAGCATTCATTATTTTACCATATTGATTTTTACCCTTAGATAAAATAAAGTCTGGTGGTATTCCTCCTGCTGGGGTAAACATGTACCTGATAGTTGCACTTGAGTCAAATGTAAGTTGAACTCTATAACCACATATTCTATAATCAGTAAATCTTTGGTAATTTTGAATGGATATTATATTGTTTTCTGGGTTTTTATCTATAGTAAAAAGATTCTCTTTATCATTTACATTAGGGATTATAGAATCTTCAACAAATTGAAGTAATCTACCTAAACGAATATAGGTAAATGCTTCTTTAGATTCAAAATTTTGGCGTATAAAATCAATAGTTTCTTTTCCATCCTGAGTAGTACCTTGGATTTGTTGGATTCCTCTTGAGTCTATATTAACTTCATTAAATGCTAATAAAGATCTATATAAAAATCGTCCTAAAGTATGTGCATCTTTGTTAGCATATATAGCACCTACACCATCAGCTTCAGCTTGTTCTTCATCAGTAACTGCACCTTCTACCGATATAACAGGGGCATTAGGAGTTGGATTACCATTTCTTCCATTTTTTGGGGCTAATGGTATATTAGCTTCATTTTCTTTTTGTTGAGCAGTTACCCCAGGGGCTTTATTAAGTTCAAATCCCGAATAGGTGCTATAATCAGAGAAATCAATAGAAGTATTTTCGGGGGGACTGTAAAAAAATGTATTACTGTCATTTTTATTTTCTTTAGTAGTTACAGTATCTGTTTCTGGTAGAAGTGTATTTACTTTTAATGATTCAATGACATCACCCATACTTCTTAATATAACAGTCACATCATAAGAACCATCACTATTAAATGTCCAATCAAAATTAACTACTTTACCCATAACAGCATCATAATTACCATTAGAAAGTAATCTTCGTCTTGCTATTTCTGGGTAGAAGTTAGCATATGTGTATTTTTTATTTAAAAAATCATCAGTTAATATAAAAGGATTATTACGTACAAATTCTCCATCATTGTTATAATAAGAACTATGTCCCCATTCTAACAACATTGTAAAACCTAATCGTAAATATAATGTATCTATTATATCAAATTGAGTTTTATTATAACATTTAATCTTTACTGTAGCTGTTTTTAAAGAACCTCTTGTTTCTGTTTTAATTGTAGTTTGTATAATACCTGGCATTGGGTTTAACCCCATATCATTGCCGCCTACCCCATAAGCATATCTTGTGTGTTTTACATCTCCTACAGACACTCCTGCTTTTTGCTTAGGGATTTCCCCAGTACCATACTTTGAGGTACCATTAAACAAAACATATTGTTTAGCTAATTTTTCATTTACAAGACCTAATTCTCTACTATCTTCTAATACATCTACAGAAGACGCCATTCTCATCCATCCTGTTCTAGAGTTTAGAAAACTTAAAACTTCATTATTTCTTTTTGAAGAACCGTAGATTTCCTGCCTTACAGATATCTGTTTATTAATTATATTATCAAAACCTTCTCCTATTATATTACCCATATTAAGAGTTTATTTTATTAAATTCATTGATTATTGAACCTTCATTAGAAGGTATTCTAATTTGTATTCCTTCAGGGATAATTAAAGAATTTTGCGGTATTTGGGGATTTGCTATTGATATAATCCACCATAATGAACTATTTTGATAAAACTCATTTGCTAAAATATCAAATCTATCCCCTCTAGAAGTATAAACATATATATCATTTTCGGATAAAGGTACTTCTGGGTAACGAGATGTTACATAGGTTAGTTTACGTTTTATTTTAGTTTTTGGTATGTTTGAGTATCTGTTCATTTAACCTTTTTATAAATTTAATTCTGTTAATCCGTTAGTTATATCATCCCCTGAGGTAATAGATAAATTTGCTGCTGCTTTTGCTGCTGCTATAGATGCTGCTTTTGAATCTGCTGCTGCTTTTTTCCTTGCTTCTGCTGCTTGGAAATCAGTTAATGCATTAGAAGTATCATAAACATTATAGTTAGAATTACTATCACTACCACCATTAGCTAATGCTATATATTTTTCATTTCCATATTCATTAATGTCTTTTAATGAAGCAGTTGATTGATACTTTGGTAATTTCATTTTAGTAGGTACAAAATTATGTATTGGGGTAAAGCTTGCTTGTACTTCAATTCTATGTGGCATTTCTTTTACCTGCCCATCAAATCCACCTTGATCATTAATTCCTATTTCCCATGTAGTATCATCAGGAACTGTATAATCTAGTTGGGTAAAAAACCCAGGTTGTTCATATATATAACCTCCAATAGTAAGTTGAGATAAATTTCCTCTCATATACCCAAATTTTGAATAATCAGGAGCCATTGTTGATGCTAGATAATTTAATTTTTTATACATTGGTATAAGCTCTAGTTTTGATTGTGCTACTATTGTCCAAGATAATGAAATAGTTCGGTTAAACCCAGTATAAGTATAAAAATCTTCAGCCCTTCCTAAATATTTTGTACCAGCCCAAGTAGAACTATAACTATCAGACATACTACCTAACAATGCTCTAAAATGCATAAAAGTTTTAAAATTAGGAGCATCATTATCTATAGAAGCTATTCTAAATTTGACTAAATCATTTTTTATTTCATCCTGAGTGACATATTCACTTCTGTATATAGGTAAAGCATTTATTTTATCTGTGGGTTCATAATTTCCAACAAGATTTTGCTTACCAGCTGTATAACTAATAATATTTCCTCTTTCTCCTGGGTTACCAAGATTAGTTCTGTTTTCTAGATTTTTAGGAGAAGTTAATCCATACTCAGGAGCTCTAGATATTATACTAGAACCATCTTGTGTAACAATTTTTTGACCTGTTGCTGTTCTTAATTTTAATCTAAAATCTTCTTGTTTTGTGGGTTTAAAGTTTTGTCCTAAGAATATTGCTTTTTGGGTTTCATCACCTTCAGCTAATTTATTTTGTTTACCTGTACGAGCACCTACGGCAAATTGGATATTAGTTTTACCTATACCAATATCTGAGCCAGGACCTCCATTATAAGATATAATATTTGGACCAAAAGCATATGTAAATCCATCTTTAGTAGATACAGCAGCATTATTTTTTATAGCTTCATATATTTGAACTAATCTATTCTCATTTACAGGCTGATCTGTTTTAACTCTAACCCCGTATAATTTATCGTTATTAGAATAAGCCCCAGTTAATTCAAATGGGTCTTTTCCTTGTTTATTTAAATGACCTCCTAAAATATTAACCCCTGTTTGGGCTAAGGTGTTTAGCGGATTGTAAACATGATCATTTAATACACCACTTGTTTGTGTACGAACTGCTGTTCTAGATAATAATTGTTGTTTAGATACAAATAAAAGACCATTGGGAGATTTTAGGTCAAAAAACATTTGTGTTAACCTACTTACGTCAGTTACCGCATCTGATAATCCATTTATTCCTCCTCTAAGTAAAAAATCTTTAGAAGAACCTAAATTATTAAAGTTTTCTGGAATTGATTTTTGGATATAAGGTTGACCACTATCCCCTCCTCCGAGGGTATCCTTCCCATATCTTAGGGACTTAAGATCTGTTTTTAAATCTATTAATGGCATTATCTAGGTGGGTTGTCTAGATATTTTGTTGGGGTTTTACCATCTAAATCTAATTGAGAAAGTGCTAAATCTTTTTCAAATTTTGAACTTAAATCCATTTGTTCTGGTTTTTTACCGTTTAGGTCTAGTTGTGATTTGTTAAATATTCTAGTAGCTTGACTACTTAAATCCATTTTTGTTGGAGAATCCCCATCAGCATCTGTTAATGTTGATCCTTGTTTTTCTAATTTGTCTAAAAGTCCCATAATTTTGTTTTATTATAAATATTAAGTTTATTGCATTTTATAATTAGATAAAGAAAGTGCTGTTCCTACTTTATTACTATCTAAATAAACATCTCCCCCAGATTTTGCTACTGCTAGTATTTCTTTTAATAATACTATTACTTCTTGATTATCTCCTAAACCATATTGGGAAGCCTTACTTAAAGGAATAATAGCTTCGGGGCCGGCTTCTCCAACAGTAGCATTATTTATTCTTTTTGTAACAATACCCCCTTCTGCAAATTTAGGGCCAGTTGGAAAAGCCTCTGCTTTACCTTGCTTCGCTCTATCTACAGCACGTTGAGCTGCAGTATCTGGTTTGCCATCTCCCATTCCAAATACCATAGTACGGAGTAATCCCTTGTTATTAACACTATCTACAAATTTTCCTACAAAGGTTGCAAATTTTGTAGCACCATCTGCTAAACTATCTACCATTTCTGGGGTTACCATACTGGCAAATTTTTGTTTAACCAATTCCATTGATTTTGAGAATTTTTTACCAGCACTTTCAGCAAGAGCTGATTCTTTAATTCTTTCACCTAATATCTTTGTTATATCCTCTTCTGATCTACCTGTTTCTTTTAATGATTCATAAACCTCAGCAAGGCTCTTTGATTCAATATTAGCAATTCTTACACCTGCTAATTCTGCTCTTTTTTGTATGGCATTAAATTCTTCTTGTTTCTTTAATGAATCGGCTAATCCATCTAAACTCATCCCTACAGCTTCAGCATATGCCTGGCGTTGAAGGACATTCATTTTTTCTAAATCATTATAAGTAACTCCTTGATTATTTAATTCTCGAGCTACTCCTAAAGTATCTCCACTTAAAGCAAATGATCTTGCTTTTTCTAAATTTAAATCTCTACCAGTAAGTAATTCAGCATTCATTTCTGCATTTATAGATGATTCAAAGTCTAATAACTTATTGGCTGAACCATTTATATCTTCTAGGTTAAATCCTAATCGTTCGGCCGCGGTTACTGCTCTTGTTAGTTCTACATTGGAGTTTTTAAAGTTTAAACGTAAAGCACCTTGTATCTTTACTGCCTTTTCCATCTGTTTATTTACATTAAACATAAAACCTTCTGATAAGGAGGTTTCGGCTGCTACTCCTGCCATAGATGTATAAATGTTCTCTATACTCTCTCCAGTTGATATTGATTCTTTCTGTAGTTCGGAAATAGCTTCACCAGATAATCCCATATTATCTCTTAATTGGGCACTACCCTGTAATAATTGTTTACCAAACTCTTTACCTAATTCTTGGGTAAAATCTATAGCAACCCCTAATGAATTATTTATAGCATTAAATTCCTCTTTAACCATACTAGAGAGGACAAGAACACCATTCAACCTTTCCTGCATTCCACCTAAACGATCCCGTATACCAAGCGCTTCTTCTTTAGAAGCATAAAGATTTCTTTGTAATGCTGCCGTTTCCTCAGAAGCTGCAAACATTGCTCCAACAATAGCTTTAATAGCATCAACGGCCATCATAATTAGACCTATAGGACCTAATGCCTTTTTAATTATAGGACCTAAGGCACCAAAACCGGCACTTAATCCTTTCATTCCTAACTTGAATTTACTAATAGGAGCACCTAAGTTTTTAACATTAGCTGTTCCGGATTTTAATGCTTGTTTAGCTGCATCTCCATATATTTTTTTACCTTTTTTACCAAAAATTTCTATTCCTTCTAAATTTTTCTTTGAAGCTTTTAACTCACCATTTTTAATTCTTTCAAGAATATCTCCTCTTTCTTTAATTTTATTATTACCTTCAACCCCCTCTTGAACTACTTGACGAGAGGCATTAGCTGCGGCTTCAAAAGGTTTTGATAATTGAGAAGCTTTACCCCCCAATTTACCAAATATTTCTGATAGACCTTGGAATCCTGCTACTCCAAAGTTACTTCTAATTTCGGATGAGGTGTCTGCTTGTTTTTGAAGTATATTAAGAACTTTATCTGCTTCTTTTGTTTGTTCTTGTAAACTTTCAACTAATGCTATACTTAATTCACTACCTTCTTTATTTAAGGCAATTATATCTTGTTCTAAACTTCTTTTACTTTTTAAAGTTTTATCAATATCTTTTTGTATAGATAATTGAGACTCTTGAGTACCTAATGCTTTTTCATATTCAACCCGTAAATCATATTCTAAGTTATATATCTGGTTTGTTGCTCCAAGAATATCTTTTTTTAGGGTTTGTTGAAATTTTAATTGTTTTGCTTGGTCAAGGATAACATCTCTAATAGATCTTTGTTCGTCAGCATTTTCAGCAGCTAACGCATTGTATTTTGCTTGTTCAGCAACAATTGCTTTAATTTCCTCTTTAGATAATGCCATATTAATTTATTGAAATGTTTTATCATAAATATTGGAAGGCATCATTTTTTTGATGCCTTCACTACATAATTAGGTACTTTTACTTTTGGAGAGGATGATTTTGCAATTTTTTTAGATTCCTCAGAAGTCCAACTTTCATCATTTTCTGGGGGTGCTTGGTTTGTATAAAATGATTCTATATGATTAAATGTTAATTTACGAAGCCATATAGGCATTTCATATACAGTAAACCAATCATATCCTCCTTTACCATTAAATACTATTTCATGAATTTCACGAAATAAATTTTTCCTAATTATATTAACATTATTAGATGTCAGGCCAAAAAAAGCTAAGTCCTATAGGGACTTCTACCTCCTCTCCACCTTCAGTAGTATAAAACATGTTAACATTTGGACTTATTTCTTTTATATAACTTCTTAAGGCTCTCGCATCTTGAGCTAATAAATAATTATCTACAAAATTTCTTATTTCTACCTTATCTTGGCTTCCTTCTAGAGAAACAATATGATGTTTTAAACGAGTTGTTACTTCTGAAGAATTATTTTTGTTAATTTTTTTAAGACCTTTTATTTCTTCTTCAATTTTTAATTCATCATTGTCAGTAAGTAATTTAAATTCTAATTCAGTTTCTGACTTTGGTAATTTAAATGAAAAGGTACCATTAGAATTAATTAAAGATGTGTTGAATTCTTTATGTTCAAATTCTGATAAATCTATTGTGTAGTCCTTCCCATTATGGGTAAATGAATATTCAGATCCATATCCTAAAATTCGTGCTCCGATAAAAAGGGCATTTTTATCTCCTGGGAATAGGTCATTTAAATCAATATCATCGATTACTAAAGATTCTAATAACTTATCTAAAACTGTTCCTTTTTGGATAAAATTTTGATTAGTTAAAATATCTTCTTCTTTAGCAGTCATGTATTTAACTTCAATATTGCCTTTTCTTAAAGGGTGATCTTCAGGATATATTAATCCTTTTGAAGGTAATTCAATAACTTCTGTTGGGAATTTTATTTTTTCCATAATTTTTATTTGTTAAAACTTTATTGTGCTTATAAATATGAACATAAAAAAAGAGCTTGACATAGCCAAGCTCTCCTTTAAAATATTTGTCTTCTTTTTAGAAGTTAAGTATACAATAATCTGGTTGTACTTCCATTGCAATATTAATGGCTGTACCATCATCATCCCAGTTATAATCCCCCCAGTTAATTGAAGTAATCATTGCACCTTTAATAATCCATTCAGATACGATATCACCTACAGGTCCTAATACGTTAAATGTTAAATCTTTCTTATAGAAATCAGAATAACCATCACGACCAGTTACTGATTCATGGTGTAAACGAAGCCATTCAATAGTAGCTTGAGCACCTGAAGGAGTAATTGGATCAAATAATGTAAACGATATAGGTCCCCAAGTGGTTTTACCTTTTACAAAACGTTGAACGTTAATATGGTTTAATGCTACACTTGATTGTGCTACATTAACACCACCTACCCCTTTAATTTCATACGAGGGGATACCATCAATATACATGATGAAGCGATTGGATTGTTTTGGTTCAAACGCTGTGAAAAATATTTCGTTGGGATCTAATACTGCCATTTTATTTTTTATTTATTGCTTTATTATAAATATTTACTTTT
>Ga0206131_10008280_pt1 | contig 10253 bp, 15 predicted proteins | sample Helgoland_Spring_FD_148636 | JGI IMG/M metagenome (GOLD analysis project Ga0206131, IMG submission 148636) | Pelagic subsurface seawater microbial communities from Kabeltonne, Helgoland, North Sea - Helgoland_Spring_Bloom_20160517_1 | ecosystem: Environmental > Aquatic > Marine > Epipelagic ... | reverse complement strand
CAGCACTACAAAGAAGTGGTAACGGTACAGGTTCTTCAGATGCTTGGTCTATATCAATGTGGGTTAAACCATCAACAGACACTTCTTCTCAAGCTCTATTCTACTACGGTGGGAATAACTTAACTACAAAAGGAGCTATACAGATAAGTCAATTTAGTGGAGGTAACGTATTATTTAGATTTGGAGACGGTACAGACTTTGTAGCTTACTTCGGTTTAGGTAATTTCACTACTGGTTCTTGGAATCATATCTTAGTTACTTATAGTGGTGCTGATACAATTAACGCAAATGGTGGAGCTGCTGCATTCGGTTTTAAGATAAACGGAGCAAATGGTATCTCACAAATACAAGCTGGTGGAGCTGGTTATTCTGGTTCTGTACTAGATGAGACCTTTAAGATAGGTAGTCACAATTCGGTAAACTACTTAAAAGGAGCTACAGTGCATCAAGTTGCTATTTGGGATTCAGACCAATCTGCTAATCTAGCTACTATATATAACTCAGGTGCAACACAAGACTTGAGTCTATTAAGTCCTGCTCCTGCACATATACTGCAACCTACTAATTCAGTTACTACAATAACTGACTCAGTTGGTAATGCAGATTTGACAGGATTTGGATTTACAGCTGCAGCATTAGTAACCGATGCACCGTAAAAATATAACAAAAGTTTAAATAATTAATTGTAATAATATAAAGAATACATATGAAACCAGACGTACAAAGAATATTTACCAAGTTAGCTAAAGAGAAAGTAGAGTTAAGTAAATATGACTTTAAAGCTTTTAAACAAGACTATGATAATAGTTTTACATCTTACAGAAACGAAAAGAGAAATGGCTTAAACAAAGCAAAAACAGCTACTGATATACATTCTAAAGATATTAGAATGATTATTGATAAAGCAGAACGTTTAATAGATGAATTTGGCTCTAAAGCAGATGAATTAGGTGTTGACTATCGTAGCACAAAACAGTTTCAAGAATTTCAAGAACTAAAGAAAATTTTGTTAAGTGCTAGTTCACGTATTAAAGAAGTACAAAAAGACATTTCTAAAATAATGTAAAAACACAACAAAGTAAATACTAATTTATTGTAATAATATGAAAGCGACAGATATGTTAAACAAAGTGAAAGAGGTTCTTGGGGTAGAGTTATCCGAAGAAAATCAAGAAATCAAATTAGCTCAGGCTACATTAGAGAACGGAACTATCATTGAAGCAGAGGAATTTGCTGAAGGTAAAGAAGTTTTTATTGTAACTGAAGACGAGAAAGTAGCACTCCCAGTTGGAAGCTACAAACTTGATGATGGTCAAGAATTGATTGTTGAAGAAGAAGGAATCATTAAATCTATTGGGGAAGCTGTTGAAGCACCAGAAGAAGCACCTGCAGAGGAAGAAGTTGAAGCGGCTGAAGAAGAATTAGCTTACGCAACTAAAGAAGACCTTGCAGAGGTTAAGTCTATGATTGACGAAATCAAAGCAATGATTGACAAGAAAGATGAATTATCAGTTGAAGAGACTGTTGAAAATATTGTAGAAGAAGTTAAGGAAGAACTTTCAGTAGTTGAAAAAGTAAACCATAATCCTGAAGCAAGTGCAGATAAAGCGTTAAACCTTTACTCACAAAAACGTGGAACGTCTACGATGGACAAAGTTCTACAAAGAATCTCTAATATTAAAAAATAAAACAAAATGAGTACAACTACCTCAATTACAACGACTTACGCCGGGGAATTCGCTGGACAGTACATTTCGGCAGCTCTTCTCTCGGGGTCAACTTTGGACAACGGATTAATCACTGTAAAACCAAACATTAAATTTAAAGAAGTAATTAAGAAAGTATCTACTGACGGACTTGTAAAAAACTCTGGATGTGACTTTGACCCTACTTCTACTCTAACTCTAACTGAGAGAACTATTGAGCCTAAATCTTTACAAGTTAACTTACAATTGTGTAAGGCAGATTTCCGTTCAGATTGGGATGCAATTTCAATGGGATATAGCGCCCACGATAATTTAGCTCCTTCATTCGCTGACTTCTTACTAGGTCACGTTGCTGCTAAAGTAGCACAAAAGACTGAGCAAGATATCTGGAATGGAACAGCTGCAACAAATGGCTCTATTGCAGGATTCAAAGAATTAATGTTAGCTGACGCTGATGTAACTGACGTAGGTGCAGGAGCAGCAGTAACTGCAGCAAACGTTATTGATAAAATGGGCTTAGTAGTAGATGCAATTCCTTCTACAATCTATACTTCAGAAGACCTTTACATTTTCGTATCTCAAAACGTAGCTAGAGCTTACGTAAGAGCATTAGGAGGCTTCCAAGCTAATATCGGCGGTGCTGGTACAGATGACAAAGGAACTCAATGGTACAACGGTGGTGGACTTAGCTTTGACGGTGTAAAAATCGCTGTAGCAAATGGATTACCTGACAATACTATGGTAGCTGCTGAAAAAAGCAACTTATTCTTCGGAACTGGTTTATTAAACGACCAAAACGAAATCAAAGTGATTGATATGGCTGACATTGATGGGAGCCAGAATGTACGTGTAGTGATGAGATATACTGCAGCGGTACAGTACGGATTAGGAAGCGAGATTGTTCTTTATTCTTAATATCTACAATTAATTAATCAAAGAGGGTAGGTCGGCAACTTCCTACCCTTTTTTAATATAAAATAATATGGCTTGTAATTTAACAAAAGGTAGATTGGAACCTTGTAAGGATGTAGTAGGTGGCTTGAAAGCTGTTTACTTTACTGACTTTGGGGATTTAGGTACTGTAACAAAAGTAGATGACGAAATTACTGATTTAAGCGGTACGTTCGTAGCATACAAATATGATTTAAAAGGTGGGTCTAGCTTTGAACAAGCTATTACATCTTCACGTGAAAACGGAACAACTTACTTTGAGCAAACTTTAAACTTAACTTTAAAGAAACTATCAAAAGAAGATAACAAGGAAATTAAACTTCTTGCTTATGACCGTCCTCACGTAGCTGTAGAAGACTATAACGGCAACGTCTTCATTATGGGCTTAGAGCACGGAGCAGAGGTAACTGGCGGTACTATCGTAACTGGTGCTGCAATGGCAGACCTTTCTGGTTATACACTTACCTTTGTAGGTCAAGAGGTGCAACCAGCAAACTTTGTAGCTAGTCCTACGGCTGCTGACCCATACGCTGGTATGAGTTCTGCAACGGTAACTATCACAGTTGGTACTAATTCTTAATTAGAACTACATTAATATCAAGAGGGGCGATTAGCCCCTTTTTTTATGCCTTATATTTAACAAAACCAAGACTTTATTATTGTATAAGTATGCAGATAATACAAAGTTCAACAGATAGCCAGACTCTTAATTTTATACCAAGAGAATACACTTCTGGAACTACATATACTATTTCAATAAAAGACGAAACAACCAACAAAGAGGTGTTTAGTTCTACGGCTACAACCTTTACAGCTTTGGATTATTACTTTCAATACAGTAGCGTTTTTACATTAGTAGAGAATACAATGTATATGCTAGAAATTAAGGACGGTAACAACGTAACCTTTAAAGATAAAATATTCTGTACTAATCAAAATATCACTACATATAGTGTAAACGATAACGAGTATATAAAAAATACAATAGCTAACGACTTTATAGTATTATAATGGGAAGAAATACAAACCAAAAACAAGGTGGTGTTCACGTGATTAGTTTATCAACGTATAACAAGCCTGAGATTACAGAAGATAAAAGGAAAGACTGGGTTAATTATGGCTCAGATAATGATTACTATTCTTACTTAATAAGATTATTTACAGACAGCACAACTAACAACGCTATTATTGGAGGTGTATCTTCTATGATATTCGGTAAAGGTTTAGATGCTTTAGATAGTAGTACAAAAACAGAAGAGTACGCTGCAATGCGTTCTATCTTTTCTAATGAATGTTTAAGAAAAGTTTCTTTAGATTTAAAACTATTAGGGGAAGCAAGTTTTCAAGTTACATACAAAGACAAAAAAGTATATAAAGCAGAACACTTTCCAAGACAAACATTACGAGCAGAGAAATGTAACGAAGAAGGACAAATAGAGGCTTACTACTACCATCCAGACTGGGTTAATATTAAACCTTCTGACAAGCCTAAAATAATTAAAGCATTCGGATTTGGTAATGGTACTGAACCAGAAATTAAAATAGCTAAAAGATACGTTTCAGGAATGGACTACTACTGTCCTCCAGATTATATCGGTGGTTTAGCATACGCAGAATTAGAATCAGAAGTGTCAGACTATTTAATCAATGATGTAACTAACGGTTTTAGTGGAACTAAGGTAGTAAACTTCAACAACGGAGTGCCAGACCAAGACCAACAACTAAGCATTAAGAATGATGTAATGCGTAAGCTCACAGGAAGCCGAGGAGAGAAGGTAATCATTGCCTTTAATAACAACGCTGAAAGTAAGACTACAATAGACGACGTGCCTTTAAATGATGCACCAGCGCACTATGAGTATCTATCTACAGAATGCTCAAACAAATTAATGGTTGCTCACCGTATTACTTCGCCTTTACTTTTAGGAATAAGAACAGGTAACGCTGGACTAGGAAATAACGCTGATGAAATCAAAACAGCATCCTTGTTATTTAATAACGTTACTATAAGACCGTATCAAGACCTTTTAATAGACTGTATTGACGATATATTAGCTTTTAATGGTATATCACTAAAATTGTACTTCAAGACCTTACAACCGCTAGAATTCATTGATACAGATAATGCAATAACAGACGAAGCAAGAGAAGAAGAAACAGGTGTTAAATTATCTAAGTATTCTTTTAATGATGAAAAGGCTTTTGACTTACTAGACGAACTAGGAGAAGAAGAAGATTTAGACAACTGGGAATTAGTAGACGAAAGACAAGTAGACTACGACCAAGAAGAAACACTAGATAAAATGATAGGTTTAGCTTCTACAGGAGCTGCAAGACCAAATGCAAAGAGTAAACAAGATGGTGAATCTGAAGGAATGAAATTTAAGGTTCGTTATCAATATGCACCTTTAAAGGCTTCTGCAAATAGTAGAGAGTTTTGTTCTAAGATGGTTGCATCTAAAAAGATATACCGTAAAGAAGATATTATTCAAATGGGTAACCAAGCGGTTAATGCAGGTTGGGGATTAAATGGAGCTGACACTTATTCTATATGGGAATTTAAAGGTGGAGGAGACTGCCATCATTTCTGGATGAGGAAAACTTATATGGCTAAAGGAACTACACCAGACGCAAAGAATCCAAAAGCAGAAGTAAGTGTAAACAAAGCAAAGAAAGAAGGTTTTACACCTGAAAAGAACGAATCAAATGTGGCTAAACGACCAACCGATATGCCTAACAACGGTTTTGTAAATAAATAAGAAATGGCAGAAGCACTATTAATAGGAAGAGCAGACATAGTAAAATTTACTGCAATGAATGGTAACGTAGATACGGATTCGTTTATTCAATGGATTAAAACCGCTCAAGATATACACATACAAAATTATTTAGGTACAGACCTTTTTGAGAAGATACAAGCTGATATAATTGCGGGTACTTTAACAGGAGACTATTTAAGCCTTGTGAACGCCCATATAAAGCCTATGCTGATACATTGGGCTATGGTGGAGTATTTACCCTTTGCAGCTTATACAATCGCTAACAAGGGCGTATTTAAGCATTCTAGTGAGAACGCTGAGAACGTATCAAAAGACGAAGTAGATTACTTAGTTGAGAAAGAACGGGATTTAGCACAATACTACACAGAAAGGTTTATTTCTTATATGAGTTTTAACAATACATTATTTCCAGAATACAGAACTAATACAAACGATGACATTAACCCATCTTACGATTCAAGCTTCTCAGGTTGGGTGCTCTAGTAAATTATGAAAAGAAAGAAAGTAGGCACTTATAAGCCTAAACAAGATAATGTAATTAAACTAACTAATTATCTAAATAACATAGATAACAAAATAGAGAATAAATTATTGTATAAGTATGGCAAATAGCATTAACTGGGGCATAGTATACTGCTCAACTACTTTTGGAGATACGTTTAATACAACGGATGATATTCCACAATTTTCAGCACCTGAATGCTGGGTAGGAGTATTAGGATTTTCAGCAGACAACACAAACATAAGAACAGATACAACAGCATACACAGCAGACGCAACACAACTTTAAATAAAATAAAATGGCTAAAAGAACGGTAAATATTGGTAGTACGGCAAACGATGGTACAGGAGACCAACTAAGAACTGCCTTTGATAAACTAAATCAAAACAACGATGAAATCTATGGAGCTAACTTCGTAACAGAAGATATGCTTAATGATAACATTGTAGGAGCGGACGAACTAAAAGTAACTGGAGACGGTGCTGCTGGTCAAATTCTTACTTCAAATGCAGATGGAACTTTCTCTTGGGCAACAGGAGTAACGGGAGACATTACAGGAGTTGAAGCAGGAGCTGGTTTAACAGGCGGAGGTACTGGAGGCGATGTTACTTTAAATGTAGTTGCTGGTACAGGTATTACTGTTACAGCAGATGAGGTTGCTCTTGCTACTACGGTACAAGACGAAATAACTGTAAACACAGGTAAGGTTGGGATTACTACTCAACAAGCCGCAGACATTGTAACTAACAATGGTAAACTTACAGACCAAACAGTTGTTTTAACTGAAGGAACAAATGTAACAATTACTGGTACTTATCCTAATTTCACTATTGCATCTGACGATGTAACTGGTGCTGTAACTTCTGTGAATGGTGCAGTTGGTGTTGTAGTTTTAGATACAGCTGACGTAGCGGAAGATACTAATTTATACTACACAGAAGCAAGAGTAAGTGCAAATACAGATGTTGCAGCTAACACAGCTAAAACAGGCATTACTTCTGGACAGGCTTCAGAGATTGCAGCTAACACACTTAAAGTAGGAATCACAACAGCACAAGCTGGAGAGATTGTAGACAATAACGCTAAGACTTCATTTCCGGGCTTTGGTACTTCTAGTACAACAGCTTTAGTAGGAGACACTGCTTTATTACAAATAGGTACTTCAAGTGGTACTGCTTTAGCGGGAGATACGTCATTACTTGTATTGGGTACTTCTAATTCAACAGCTTTAGCAGGAGACACTACAACGATTACTGCACAGCAAGCTACTGACATTTCAGATAACAATTCTAAATTAACCAATGCAACGCATACTGGAGAAGTTACAGGTTCTGGTGCTCTTACTATTACTAACGGTGCGGTAGTTGCAGATAGACTTGCTACAGACGCTGTTACTACAGTTAAGATATCAAATGGTGCTGTAAGTCACGATAAACTAGAAGACAGATATACGGAAGCGGTTTCAGTTACAACCTTAACAGGTGCTTATAGTTTAGACTGGTCTACGGGTGCTATCTTTGTAATGAGTGGCTCTTTAACAGGAAACATTGAATTTGATTTTACTAACTATAAGGTAGGTCAAACAATAGATATCTATAACCTTACTGGAGCGCATTCAATAACTTTTGATTCAGATGCTGCTACAAGTGAAACCTTTAATAAATGTGGAGGCGTAGATTATGCAGGAGCTTCAACAAACCTAATACAAGTTCAATGTGTAGACGATTCAGCAAATGCTGTTTTTAATTATGCAGTTAGTGCTTATGTAAGTGATACAACACCAAGCTAAAAAATAAATTATGAAAGCAAGACAATTAGAGAACGGAACAATAAAAACGTTTAGTAAAGTACCTAAGAGATTAGATAAAGTTATCGGTGGATTTGATACACTATCAGATAGCGAACTTGAATCGTTTGGACTTTATGATGTAGTTACTCCAGTAATCAAAAATAGCCAAAAATTAGGAGCAATTGAATGGAGTGCACAATACAGCGTTTTTGTTTATCCAGTTGAAAATAAAGAGTTCAGTCAATCACTAGCAGAAATGAAAGCTCAAAAGATAGAAGACTTAAAAGCTATCTATGGTCGGGAATTAGCTAAAACAGATTGGATTATCATTAGAGACAAAGAACTTGGTAATACTACTGATTCAGACATTTTAACCGCAAGAGCAGCCTTAAGAACAAACTGTGCAACAAAAGAAGAGGCTATAAACGGTAAAACAACAAAAGCATACGTAGCAGATTATTCACTTCCAAACTTTATATAAATGGGATTAAACGAAAGGTTTTTTAGTTCCTCAAGTTGTGATGAGCCTTCAACAACAGGTTTACAACTTTTTCTAGATGCTAGTGATACAAATTCTTATCCTGGTACAGGCTCAACTTGGTTTGATTTAACTGCTAATGGGTATAATGCGACTAATAATGGTGCTACTTGGAATAATGCAGGGTACTTTGAAGTTCAATCAGGGGATTATTTTAGACTTCCTACTGGCGCTCCATTTAACAGAAGTAATACCATAAAAAGTATAAGTGCTTGGGTTAAAGCAGACACAACAACTTCTTCTGTTTTTCCCTTTAGTGTTTCAAGTTCTTCATCCCAAGCGGATTTATTCTATTTTGTTTATGCGGGAGCAATTAATAAGGTTCTAATTGAGGTTAGAGATGGGTCTAATTCCAATGCCAGTTTTAAGGAAGCAACTATGGTTTCAGATACTGATTGGCATCATATAGTAGCTCAATTAACTGCCACAGGTGTTGAAATTTATTTAGATGGAGTTAGTAAAACAGTATCTTATTCAAACTCTGGTAGTGGAAATAACACCTCTTGGATAGCTTACCCTTCTTATGCAGGTACTCCAATCGCAGAAATTGGTTCACTAAGGGCAACTAATAGGATTACATCTGATGGAAGTATAAGCAAGGTTAGACTTTACGATATAGTTTTAACACAAACTGAAATTGATAATTTATACTGCGAAGGTAGATAATGCAAGATTTGAAGATATACGGGTTGAATATTGGAGCGATGCTTTTTAGTATTGTAAATGAGTTTAACCCTATGCTTCAAACGATAGTATTGGTTCTAACAATAATTTACACAGCGGTTAACATATACAAACAATTCAATAAATAAAAAGTTGTATATTGCACTATGACAAAAGAAGAAAAAAAGTTATACGACAAGAATTATTATTTAGCTAATAAGAAAAAGAAAGCTGCACAGTTCTCTAAATGGTATAAAGAGAACAAGGATAAGGTAAAAGCTTACAATGAAGCTAACAAAGAAGTAATGTCTGAAAAAAGAAAGGTCTATAGAGCGTCTAGGAAAGATGGTCTATATACTGTGTACTACCTTCATAAAGAAAATTACATTGGTATGACCAGTCGTTTTACAGATAGAATGAACAGTCACAGATTTAATGGTAAGCACGTAGAAGACGTAGAGATTATAAACAAATACAAAACAAAAAGAGAAGCCTTAGATGTAGAAGCTGCGTTTCATAATGTAGGCTACTTAGGAAGAGCTGAACAATTATACACTAAAACAAAAATATGAAGAAAAAGGACATTATACATTACTGCGGTGCGGCTGGAATATTCCTAATGGTAATTTTATTACTACTTTATCTAGCAAACAATTCTATACCAGCAGACAACAAAGACATTTTTGTATCTATTACAGGTATGATAGTTGGAAGTTTATCTGTAGTTATTTATGCTCTTATAGGACGCAATCCAGAAGAGGTAGCTAGCTTACAGTCTAAGGTAGATTCTCAGGCTAAACACATAGAAGTGTTGGTTAAGCAAAAGGATGACGTAGAAGCTATGTTAATCAATCTACAAAGCAACTTAATTGACAACATAACTATATTCGGGTCTACAGTATTTGATTCACTTAAAGATAGAAAATAATGTTACACTTTGAATTATCTGAATTTGATTCACCAGATGAGCAAGGTTCTGGAAAGTATATGGATGAGAGCTTCTTGTCTATGCTTGATGATGCTCGTGGTATCGCTGGTATGCCTTTTATCATTAACTCAGGATTCAGAAGTAAGAGCCATAATGCCTACGTTGGAGGTAAAGAACAAAGCAGCCATCTGTTTGGATATGCCGTTGATTTACATTGTACAGACTCAAGAAGCAGAAGTATTATCATTAGCTCCTTGCAAAAAGCAGGTTTCAATAGGTTTGGAATCGGAAACACATTTATCCACTGTGATAGCGACCCCGACAAAGACCCCAATGTTATCTGGACTTACTAGTACAGCGGGTAATACTTTAACTTATGAGTAAAAAGAAATTCAA
>Ga0206131_10008279_pt1 | contig 10253 bp, 24 predicted proteins | sample Helgoland_Spring_FD_148636 | JGI IMG/M metagenome (GOLD analysis project Ga0206131, IMG submission 148636) | Pelagic subsurface seawater microbial communities from Kabeltonne, Helgoland, North Sea - Helgoland_Spring_Bloom_20160517_1 | ecosystem: Environmental > Aquatic > Marine > Epipelagic ... | reverse complement strand
CTTTATCAGTTAATACTACAGGTACTGCAAACGTATCATTTGGATTTGGGTCTTTAAACGCTAACACAACCGCATCAAACAACACAGCAGTTGGTTATGCCGCTTTATTATCAAACACTACAGGTGCTAATAATACTGCTGTTGGTCGTGATGCTGGGGATTCAATTACGACAGGTGATGGTAATGTAGTAATTGGTAAAGATGCAGGTGATGATTTAACTACTGGAAGTCATAACACTGTTATTGGGCATTTAAATAATGCGGGTGGCGGTGGTTCTGCATACAGAGTTGTAATGGGATATTCTGCTAGTGGTAATACAAATGATTCATTTCTTGTAGGTCGTGGAAGCACTGATTCGCAAATAGCCTTTGGTGCTACATCAATTACAGCTCCTTCAGATATTAGATTAAAAGAAGATATACAAGATGAAGAAGTAGGTTTAGATTTTATAAACGACTTAAGACCTGTAACTTTCCAATGGAAAAAAGAAAAAGATATACCTTCAAACATGAAAGCCTATAAAGAAGGCTCTGAAGAAAGAACTATGAATGGTAAATACAATCATGGTTTTATAGCTCAAGAAGTTAAAGAAGTAATTGATAATCATAATTTAAAAGATGGCTTTGATATGTGGCAAGAAGATGATACTGATGGAAGGCAAAGAGTTGCTCCAGCAGCACTTATATCTGTTATGGTCAAAGCAGTACAAGAACTGTCTACAACAGTAGATGAATTAAAAGCCGAAATACAAACTTTAAAAGGAGAATAATATGGCACAAACAGTAAGCGAAGTCTTAACAGCAGGATTAGACAGTGTTTCAGTTATAAATGATATCAATACTGATGCTTATGACACAGAAGGAATGACACAATCAGAAATCAACGATATGGTACAAAGAAACGTAGACCACTTGGAAATCGTTTTAGCGTATGCACCTGTTGATGAAGATGACGATACACCTGATGTAGCAGGTAGTGATGAAGATAAATCTGCATTTAATGATGCAATTTCTACTGGCAAAAGTTACATAGAAAATAATTCTTAGTATATAATTTAATTTTAATAAACTTATAGGAGAGACTAATGAGTAACGAAGAAAATAAGATGGAAAACCAAGAACCAGTAATAATTACATTTAATGATGTTGAGTATAGAGCTGCTGATCTGAATGAAGAGCAAATGGCTTTAGCTGCTAAATTAAATGTTGCTGGTAAAAAACTAGCTAGACTTCAAGAGCACTATGATGACTATGTAATTACTAATGAATATAAAAACTTAGTAATTGAATCATTTGATAGAGCTATCAATGCTGAAGATGTAGCTGAGGTTGTTGAGGAAGAATAATGGCGGCACGTAAGACTGCTAATGATGTACATTCAGACTTAAGAGTCCACGAAAAAATGTGCGAAGAACGCTGGAAGACTATTTATAGAAAAACTGATGATCTACAAGCATCAGTCAATAGTATGAAGGGGTGGCTATTAGCAGGTCTTACAACAATACTAATTAGTATGTTTACTCTAGTCCTTAGAGGTTTAATTTAACAATTAATATATGATAGATAAACTTATCAAACCAGTCAGCGACTTACTAGATAAGTTCATTCCTGATGCTGATACAAAACAAAAGATAGCACACGAAATTGCTACCATGTCTCAAAAGCATATCCATGAGATTGCAAAAGCACAAATAGAAGTAAACAAAGAAGAAGCTAAAGGTAGTTGGTTTCAATCATCTTGGCGACCAGCAACAGCATGGGTATGTGTTGCAGGTTTTGCAGTTAATTTCCTAATCAGTCCATTACTAGCACCCTTTGGAATAGTCGTACCTCAAGCTGATACATCTACTATGCTACCTGTATTAATGGGTATGTTAGGTTTAGGTGGCATGAGGTCTTTTGAGAGGGTTAAAGGCGTAGGAAAATAATGACTGAGCTAGCTAAGGTTGATGATAAGTCAACTTTAAATATCTCTCTTAGTTATTTATTACAAATAATAAGTGCTATAGCTTTAGCTGTTTGGGGTTATGCAAATATTAGTGAAAAGATAGACTTCAATGACAGAGAGATACAAAACCTAAGAGCAAATCAAAACAAATATATATTCCCTGATATTAGAGTCCTAGAAGAACAAGTGATAGAATTGGAAAAGGAAGTTTTAATCTTACAAACAGAATTAGACTTACATAAAAAGGAAGTTAGATAATATGTTAGACAAATTAAAAAATACAGAATTTTATGGTAACTGGGTAAAAGCATTTGCTATTTGTTATCCAATGATGGTGCAAGGTGATATATCAGCACTTACATTCACACACTTTTGGAAAGCTAATGTAACTGGAGTTATTGCAGCTAGTATAGCTTTACTTACAAAACAAGTTTGGTATCAAAGGTTTATGCTACATAAATATGCACCAGCAATCATTCTAGGTGCTTCAACATTTGTAGCTGACCTAATGGTTCATCCAACACACTTTTATGCTTTTTGGACTGAAGCTCTAGCAACAGGAGTTGGTGCTGGTTTACTATCAGCCTACTTTATATATAAACCACTAGGAAAATAATATGTTAGATAATGTAAAAGAAATGCTAGTTAAGCATGAGGGTTTGCGAACATTCCCATACAAATGCTCAGAAGATAAATTAACAATTGGCATAGGTAGAAACTTAGAAGCAAATGGCATAACAGAAGATGAAGCTATGTATCTTCTTGATAACGATATCAAAAGAGTCATAGATAGCTTAGACAAGCACTGGCATGTATGGAGAAGTTTCCCTGAAAAGGCTCAATTAGTTTGTATTGATTGCACCTTCCAAATGGGCATAACAGGATGGATGGCTTTTAGACATACAAGAGCATTAATGGAAATGGATTGCTGGCTAGAAGCCTCAGAGGAAATACTTAGAAGTAAGTATGCAACACAAACACCTAATAGAGCAGCTTACAACTCAAGGCAATTAGCCTTATGTCAAAATGCCAAGAAAGACATCAGATCAACATCAAAATAATTCAAGACTAGGTGCTTTGGGTGAATCCTTAGTACAAACATTCCTTTTGGAATATGCAGACTTCTGCTTCCCAACCCAAGAAAAACATCCTGCTGATTTAATTGTAGAATTTGGCAACGCTAAATATACAGTACAAGTCAAAAGTAGAAGAGCTACCAAAGAAAAGAAGTTTGTCTTTGCTGCTGAGAATTCAAGGTCAATGTCAGGAACTTATAAAAACTACCATTGTGATATCTTAGCCTTTGTATTCTTCTATAATGAACATAAAAGAATCCTGTTTAAATCCAACACATCCTCACAAAACTATTTCACCTTTGATAAGAAGGTTATTACTGACACTATGGAAATTGATTCACTTCAAGAATCTCTTGATACTCTAAGTGCAGTTCCTGTTCTAAATCCTATAATTTAATACTTTTAAATAAATTAATATTTTTTTACACATTTATATATATTTATGTACAATAGGGTATGTTAAATAAAATTAAGGAGTTAAATAACATGACAAACAAAGCAAAAAAAATAGAACATGGACTTTATGAGTACAGAGGATATTCTATAGAAAACATGAGAAGGGCTAGTGCTACTTATACATTTTGGAACATAGCAAAGATACCAACAGGTGGTGATGTTTATGATGCATACGAGGCTCATGATTCAACCAATACTATGGCAGAAGCAAAAGAGTTTATTGACAGAGTATATTACAGAGAGTGTGCATAATGACTAGATACACACTAAAAGTAAACGTGCCTAACTTTGGTTGGGCACTAGCAACTAAGACTAATGACTTAACAGTCATGAGAAAAAAGAAGGCAAGACTAATCAAACAAGGACATGAAGTTCAATTAACTATGGGGAGTAAGTAATGAGCAATGAAATTAAAGTAACTGGAAATATTAATTCTTGGGGTAAGAACTCAATAGATGGTGCTGAGGTATTTTTTAATAAGCATATCAAGGACTGTTCTTGTGGTGGTTCTTATTCTTACAGTGCAATGCTGGAAATGGAGCAAATCAAGGAAGGTGACCTTGTTGATACTTGTGCAACTATTGAGTGTGGTAATTGCTACAGTATGCTAGATGTTTGTGATTTTAACATTACATTGCAAATACCTAATAATCTTACAGAGCAATTTGCTAAAGAAAAAATTTGGTGTAAATCAAAAGATTATGTAGAAATGTCTCAAGGCGTTACTAGTATGGACTGGGAAGCACAAATGGGTAATAAGTCCTTTGAACAACTTGCAGAGCAAGAGCTAAAGGCTCAAGGGGTAATTTAATGAACCTATACGCTAATACAGAACATGGTCAGATTGAATGGAGATGGAAAACCACTGGCGAACCATCTCCAGCATACAAGTCAATGAACTATCAATGGTGGATTCCTAATAAGTCTGACATAGAGATTCTTGGTGCTATGGACAATCAATCTAAGCAAGAGATTAAGAATGAACTTTGGGAAGATATGCAAGAGCATATTCAATACATAAAGGACTTATATAAATTACATAAAGCAAACAAGAGGGAGGGTTGATTTATGAGTCATGAACTAATGATGAGGGTTGCACTGCTAGGAATGGTGGTGTGCCTATGGTTAATTTACTTATTACAAAAAGGGAGTATGTAATGGATATACATCTAAACGAAGTGGGAAGGGTTAAACCTTTAATATTAACAAAGAGACAGATCAGGGGTTACTACAAAGACTACCTGACTGGTGAGAACAAAGTACAAACAGCTAACAGGGAATATACAGTTAGAGATTCATTAACTGAGATTGCTTATCTGATGGGTGAGCAGAGATGAAGATAGAAGAACTTAAGAACTATGAATCAGAAAAGCGTTGGGATGCTTTGATATATAAAGACATACCTAATGAGGACTATCATGCCAATGTTGGTATCAGTAGTAGTTTCATTAGAAGGTTTGGTGAGTCTCAGCTTCATGCATTAGAACATAAGCAAGAGACAACACCAGCTATGACCTTTGGAACTGCTGCTCATTCAATGCTAGTTGAAGGTGAGGATGCTTTTAATAAAGAGATAACAGTCTTAGAAGGCTCACCTTATACAAAGGCTTACAAGGAGCAGAAGATAGAATGTGAAGAAAAGGGTATGACTGTAATTAAAGAAGCTGACCTAGAGACTATAAAGGGCATGAAAGACAATATGGTCTATGAGGGTAATGCTTATCTTAATGCTAAGGGTAAGATAGCTGAAGCAAGTTTTTACTGGTATGAAGATGATGTGCTTTGTAAGTGCAGACCTGATGCTATATGTGACCCTTTGGTTAGTCGTGATACTGAGAACAGTATTGTGGTCATAGATTATAAGACTACCCAGTCATGTGAACCTTATATGTTTGCTAGATCAGTAAAGAAGTATGGCTATGATATGCAAGCAGCTTGGTATAGAAGAGGTATGCAGAGTGCTGGATATGATGTTCAGGAGTTTGTATTTGTTGCTCAGGAAAAGACTTATCCTTATGCATCTAAAGTATTTAAGATTACTGATGAGCAAATGGATTATGGTTGGCTGATTATGGAAAGGTATTTGAATGACTATAAAGAATATCAGAAGGGTAAACCTCTGAGTATTTACAATAGTCCTAATGTTGTTGATTTGGTTTTATAAGAAGGGCAAATAGATAATGAGAGTATTTAGATTTATGGAGAGTTTATCAATTGCCCTTAATAAGATTATAGGACATGAAACGTATATAAACACAAAAGAAGTGGTAAAAATCTTAAATTAATATTAATATAAAAAAGGAGAGTTAAATGGACGATAAAACAAAAAAGGCACTTTGGATTCCTGAAGAACTACATAAGGAAATTAAAGTATTCGCAATCGTAAACAATATGAACATTGAGTCAGCTACTCAGCTATTGCTGAAGCTGGGCATGTGTTCTTATAAAACAGAGAAGTAACATGGGTCAGAATAAAGCAGCAGTAGAGAAAAGAAGACAAGAACTAGAAGCTGAAAAGCTAGATAAGAAGATTGCCTATTACTATTTCCAAAAAGGAGCTGGTAGTCACTATAGAGAAATACAATACCAAAGTGGAAGGGTTGTAAGGACTGATTTCAATGCTTGACTGGATTCTATATTTGGTTGGTGGCTTTGTTGGTCTAATGGCAATTGCAACAATAGTCACTGTAGTAGCAGCTATTTATATACTTAATAAGCTAGATTAATGGTAAACAGTAGAAACAAAGGAGCAGCATTTGAAAGAGTTATATGTAACAAACTCAACGCTGTCCTTGAATCTAAAGGTATTGATACTAGGGTTAAAAGAAACCTTGACCAGTATCAAACAAAAGGCATGGCTGATATATATTTTGATAAGTTCGCTATTGAATGTAAAAGATATAAAGCTAGTGCTAAGAAATCAATGTATAAGAATGAATGGTGGGAACAAGCAGTTGAGAGTGCTGGTGACAACCTAATTCCTATACTAATTTATAAGTATGACAGGAAGCAGATCATGTGCGTGATTCCCTTGTTCTTGGTTACATCAGTAGATACGCCAAACTGGGAATGTACTTACCTTTGCCCACTGTCAGAAATATGTGAGAGATTAGATGAAGTCTTACAAAAAGCAGATGGATTTGAATAGTTATTTGCTTCAAGAAGATTTTGAAGAGTTTTGTAGGCGTGCCTATGAAAGAATCACCATTGCATGTGACGTATTTGGCATAGTCAATGATGAGGATTATTACAGTTTTAAGGAAAGGTGTTATACCCAACTTGAAGCTGATTACTTAAACAGTATTGATAAAACAATACATTAAATGGAGAAAAATATGGTAGACATATTGGGAGGAATGAGTAGTTCCAACGACAGTCAGCAAGTTTATCTTGCTTTTAAAACTTCTCATCAGCAGTTTTTTGCTAATGGGGAAACACCAGTAGATTTTCAATATCTACAGCTTGACCCTTCAACATTCAAATCAGGATGGGGAAGATATACTAAAGCTGATGGATTTGAATATACTTGGGATGAGAAATTTGGTGTATTAGCACCTAAACCTGCAGATGATTACAAAAGAGCCTTTAGTGCTTGGGTAATGCCACAGGGAGCACAACATGCTTATCTATGGCAAAGATTTACTTATGCTGAATCTAGTGCTTTTAATAGCATACTAGGTGGCTTTTGGAATCAAATGGATGCAAGTTCAGACAGCTTACCAGTTGTAAAGTATGAAGGCTCTAAGCCAATACAAGTGGGTATGGGTAACTCTTCAGAGCTATCATTTAGCTTTGCTAAATTTGCACCTAGAGCTACTGAGTTTGTAATACCACAATGGTATATAGACCAAGAAGCACCAGTAGAGGACACATTTAAGAGTCCTAATGATGGTCTTGCAGAAAAAGTGCAAGAGATGGTTGATAAGAATGAATTATCTGATGACGATATACCATTCTGATGCAGTCAGTAGATTGGCAAAGAATAGCTCCTGATGTTGCAAAGCAACTTCTTGGAGAACCTAGTAGTACCTCATCTAAGGAATTTAGATGGGGGACTCATGGGTCATTAACTCTTAATTTAGAGTCAGCCACTTGGTATAGCTTTGAGCATGATACTGGTGGTGGCATCATAGACTTGATCAAACATATGAATCAAGATGTGAATACAGTTTTAAAACAGTTTGGTTACGATCTAGCATTACAGTCTAATGACTCCTTAATAAGTAGCTTTAGTACACCCCCTGTTACTAAGGCAAAAAGTAATGCTAGGTCTTTCACTAGAGAACAGATGATTGACCTTTACAAGAACGCTGTTGTGAAGGTCAAGTACTCTGATAGCTTCATGGTTCTCAGATTCCCTGATGGACATTACATAAAGCAGAAATATGCACCCTTTACTTTAAATCAAGATGGTTCATGGTCTATGAAACGACCTGAAGGCTTATTACCTATTTATTACACTAATGAGCACAAAGACAAGCCTATCATTATCAACGAGGGTGAGAAGGCTCTTAGGGGTTGTGAGGCACTATATGATGGTGATTCTTGTACTTGGCATGGTGGGGTTAATAGTTGGGAGAAGGCAGATTGGAGTCCTATATTTGGTAGGGATGTTTGGGTGTTTCCTGATAATGATGAAGCAGGGTTGAAATGTGCTGAGGGCATACATAAGTATTTAAAGAAAAAAGGCTGTAATGTAAGCATTATAAAACCACCAGCAAAGTTTAAAGAAAAAGATGATTTATATGATGCTTATGAAAGAGGTGATTTCAAAGACTCAAAAGCATTAGAAGATTATGCTTCTGAGAATAAGATTTATGTAGGTGGTAATGAGTTTGAGTTCTTGTCTTATGATGAGATGGCTGCTAATGACAGACCACCTGAATGGTTAATAGATAAAATTGCAGAAAAAGAGACTGTTGTAAGTATTTATGCTGAACCAAAAACAGGTAAGAGTTTTGTTGGTATATCTATGATGCTTTCCATAGCTACTGGAACAGAGTGGTATGGATATGAAACAGAAGAATCAGGTGTTCTATATTTTTGTGGAGAGGGTGAGAAATCTATATTTAAGCGTATTTTAGCTTGGGAAGATCATTTTGAAACACCCTTACAGGGTAAGAAGTTTAGGGTTAGTAATAGACCTGCAAGAATATTAGATGATGAGGATTATGAAGATGTACTTGCTAAAGCACATATTGCTAAAAAAGAATTTGGCAGTTTAGGTCTTATAGTTATAGACACCCTTCAGAGAAACTTTGGTTCAGGAGATGAGAACAGCACTTCTGACATGAATCTTTTTATACAAAGAATAGATAGGCTAAAGTTTGAGACTGGTGCTTGTATCATGCTTATACATCATACAGGTCATGCTGGTAGTAAATCTAATGGCATTAGAAGAGGTAGAGGTTCAAGTGTATTACCTGCTTCTGTTGATTCTGAGTTCTTTATAGAAAGAAAAGACGAAGATAATACAAATGGCGTTTTAGGTGTAGAAGAGAAGGTTATGTATGTAAAGATGAGTCAAACACTTAATAAAGAAGATATGAATATGCCATCAATAAACTTTAGAATGGACACTGTTAAAAGACTAGGCAAGAATGGTGATAAGAAGTCTGCTGTTTTGGTTAAGGTAGAGGATAATGAAATGCCTATACAAAATACAGATAAAATTACCACACCAAAAGAGCAAAAAGTGTTAGATGCGTTAAAAGAATTGCCTAGATTAGATAATCCAAGCAATCCTCAAGATCAGTTATATATGCCTTCTGATTTAGAAGGAAGGATTATGGATGGGAAGAATCCCATGAAAAAAGATGCCATAAATGATAGATTGAAAGCATTAGTTAATAAAAAATTTGTTAAACACACACCTCATATAGGATATCAACACATGGAATATGGTGGACTACAGTCAGAATTTACTAATGATTAGTTTGGGTGTTAGTTTGGGTGTAGCTTGGGTATTTTTGGGTGTAGATGGGTGTAAATCATCAAATAGTTTGGGTGGGGTGGGGTGTGTTCCTTTAGGAACACCCAAGCACCCAAATTATGATTACCCACTTTAGGTATTAAATTATGAAAATATATTTAGATGAAACATTAAAGGATAAATTAAAAGATTTAAGAACTTATGAGAATGAGACTTATGTTAAGTGGGGTAATCGTAAACGCATCTTTAAAATGATAGGCGTTCCATTTGAGATTAAGTTTTGTAGAGCAGAACAAATGTTAAAAGATTCTATGATCAATGATTCTAAACAAAAGCAACTATCAATGGTTGAAATGATGTTAAGAGCTTATGAGCAGTTAAATATTAAATGTGAGGAAAGTGGTTATATACAAATACAACCTAATGCCAAGTGTTTTAATTTTGATAATAAAACAGCACTGGTTTGTGATACTGATTCTGATAAACCTGTATTAGAAAAAATACATAAGGATGAGAAGGACATAATGATATTTAGTATTGAGGAATTATTTAGATGCATCCCTAAAGATTTTATAAGAGCTAAAGAACTGCTAAGCAAGTTAGATAAGTCAGTTAATTTTAAGAAGGTTGATTATGTCTAAGTGGCATGGTGGTAAAGGCTCTAAGCGTAGAAAAGAAGATAAGAAGAAGATTGATGCTAACTGGGATTTAATCTTTGGTAAAAAGAAAAAGGAAAAGAAAAAGAAATGAGTACATTTCATAGAGACTTAAATCAAGGCAAGAAGGTAGAAGATATAGTTCTTGCAAAAATACATAAGAAATATCCTCTTGCATCTAAGTT
>Ga0206131_10008275_pt1 | contig 10258 bp, 8 predicted proteins | sample Helgoland_Spring_FD_148636 | JGI IMG/M metagenome (GOLD analysis project Ga0206131, IMG submission 148636) | Pelagic subsurface seawater microbial communities from Kabeltonne, Helgoland, North Sea - Helgoland_Spring_Bloom_20160517_1 | ecosystem: Environmental > Aquatic > Marine > Epipelagic ... | reverse complement strand
CGTCGAGCAAGTCATCGGAGTAGATAAACCAATTTTTATTTTATGGACGGGATGAAAATGAAAGAATTACAACCATGAGTATGGATGCCTTGACCTATGATGAACCCAGCAAGGCAAAGAAGGCCACGCTAAGGAAAATAGAAGAGAAGGGAGAGGAACTGGCCTACCTCCAGCGTAAAGCCCGGGAACTGGGTATCCCCATCCTTGTGGTAGTGGAAGGGCTGAGTGCCGCCGGGAAGGGCACGATCATTAATCAAATGATCCAGCCGCTGGACCCCCGGGGGTTTAAGGTCAGCTGTATTGCCTCCCCCAACCGCGACGAGCAAATGAGGCCTTTCCTCTGGCGTTTCTGGCGGCGTACCCCATCCGCAGACCGGATGGCGATTTTTGACCGGAGCTGGTATCGCAGTTTACTCGATGCCAAGATTAACGGGGTAATCAGCGAAGCGGACCTGGGGAAGGCCTATGCGGATGTGCGGAATTTTGAGCGTCAGATGCGGGATGGAGGAACCCTGATCCTCAAGTTCTTTTTGGAAGTCTCGAAAAAGGAGCAAGCCGCCCGCCTGGCTGCCTTACAGAATAACCCGGCCACCGCCTGGCGGGTATCGGATGCGGTTATGGAGCGTCATGCCCAATATAATGACTATCTCAGGGCAGTGGAGCAGATGTTTAAGGAAACGGACGGGGAAGGAGGCCCTCCCTGGTTGCGGGTATCATCGAAAAGCACCAAGCAGGCAACCCTTAAGGTTCTTGATCACATGGTCGATACCATCCGGAAGCGGGTGGATGAAGTAAAGGAAGGCACCCCTGCCTTAACCGCCACAAACCGCCCGCACCGCCCCTTGTTTCGGGATGGCCCCTCCCTGACCACCACAGATTTATCCAGACAGTTAAGTAAAGAAGAGTACCGGGAAATGCTGGGCCCCCGCCAGCAAAAGATTCAGGACTTACACCATGAAGTCTACCGTTTACGTATACCGGTGGTCATTGTCTATGAAGGATGGGATGCGGCAGGAAAGGGAGGGAATATTCGGCGACTGACCGAGCGGATGGATCCCCGGGGGTACGAGGTGATCCCGGTGTCTGCCCCCAATGATGTGGAGAAAGCCCATCACTATCTTTGGCGTTTTTGGACCGAATTTCCCAAGGCTGGGCATGTGACCATCTTTGACCGTTCCTGGTACGGTCGGGTTCTGGTGGAGCGGGTCGAAGGCTTTTGCACGGAAACCGAGTGGAAGCAGGCATACCATGAAATCAATGAGATGGAAGACAATTTTCGCCATTTTGGTACCGCCCTGGTCAAGTTCTGGTTTCATATTGACCAGGATGAACAGTTGAGACGTTTTCAGGCCCGCGAGCATAACCCAAAAAAGCAATGGAAGCTGAACCAGGAAGACTGGCGTAACCGGGATAAATGGAAGCCTTATGAGGAAGCGGTGAATGAAATGTTTATCCGTACCCATGCTCCCCATGCACCCTGGACAATTATTGAGGGTAATTGTAAGCGCTATGCCCGGATAAAAGCCCTGGATGTGGTCATCGAGGCGATTGAGCAAAAGATTGCTGACAAAACAAAGTAAGACTCCTTCTGGATACGATGAATTGTCTTGTTTGTTTTGCTTTTCCCCTTACTCAAGACATTGCCTTCACCTGAGCGGCTACAGTTTACGAGCATCTATCTTGACATAACTTCAGCCACCCCTTTTTTTTGGTTTCTGAATTTGTAATGTCGAACTACCCTCCTGTAAGACTATTAAATTTAAACCGCCCTGATTGTCTCCAGCTCATTTTCTTAATCCCACTCTTTTAAACTTAACCCACGAATACTACCTATGACTGCTTCGACATCCATTTTACCTGAAAAACTTCACGAATACCCCCAGCAAGAGGTGATTGACGGGTCTGGTGGAGCATCCGCTTCCGTGTTGGATGACTGCCTCAATCAGAATGATGGGGTGTTGCAACTAATGCACCGATATGCTGGCAGAACTTTCTGTTCGCCCGGGAAACGATTACGTCTCGATGAGAGTTCATACTATCCCGATTACATGGACGGTACCGGTCTCGATGAAGTCTGGATGGGTTGCACTGTACCCATCGTCACAGGCGTGATTGATTCACGTACAGGTAAAGCTCCTTTTCGTGAAGGTGAATCCCATGTGCTCACCCCGAACGGACAGGTCATTCTGTTGCAGGACTTGATTCTCGCCAATCCGGCAGCGGTCATGGGTGACAAGATTACCGCTTTATCAAAATCAATGTATGGCGATCCAACCTGGCCGATTGTGTCCAAGAAATTCGACAATTTGAATCCGATCCCCCATCACCTGCACTGGTCCAAGTGGGAAGTGTACGACATCAATTCTTTCGACAACCCTGGCGTTAGCCCGTCGCATTATCATACCACGGCAATGGGACTATATCCATTTGTTTCCAAGGACGATTTCCTTGCCTGTATGAAGCGTTTTGGACAGGGTGAATATAACGGAGTTCGGCACCTTTCCCCGCATGTAATGATGCAACTTGATAACGGCTTTGTTATGCCAAATGGTGTACTGCACTCACCGACAGACCTTTGCACTCACGAAGTGCATGTGACCATGGATGAGCACTTTTTAGCAGAGGATCTTACCCTTGATGGCCGTATTGGAGCTGCAGATGCATTCTACGCATGCCGGGAAGAGGATTACCCAAAGGATAAACATGAAAATTGGGAATACTTGGTTGAAAAGTTTGACTTCGAAGCCAACCAAGATCCGGATTTTGTTTTGAAAAATTCACGCCCAGCAATCACGGCGGAAGAATTTTCAGCTGACGGTGTAGATGCAAAATGGATCGTGTATGGTAATTTTCTTGGTGACCAAAAGGTTTCAATTCTCAGGCTTACTCTCGAGCCAGGGTCGAAGACATCTTTTTGCCCAGAGTGTCCCGCATTGTTTCACACCAATGGCGGAAGTGGCCGTGTTGGAAAGCTCGAAGTCCGATATCATCAGAATATGGTATTGGGTGAACTTTATCCTGAGATCGGATTCATTACCCAGTCTGCACTTGCCAGTGGCGGTGTGGAAATTGAAAATACTGGATCTGACCCTCTGGTTCTGACCTTTGACTTCCCACAAAATGGGCATTCTAAAACACCGGGTGTTACCGCGGTATAGTGGTTGTTCGGTGTCGCCCAGTTTGCATTCTCGGCAGGAACTTACCCTTTCAAGCGGGCTGGCTTCCCGCACTAATGATTTCGATGTAATCAGTTTCGTAACCTGTAGAAGTCATTGCGGGGTTCGAAAATAAAGAAAGTTTAAGTTCCCACTAAACCTCATCATGGTCAAGCAGGGGTATACCCAGTTACCCTTTATTTTAGGTTCGATTGATTCCGTGTTGAGGTGTAAACAAGATCTGATCGTTAGTTTTCCTTGCCATGCAAAGAAAAAAGCCCTTCCTATCTTCTTTCTCCTGTTAATTATAAACATTTTATGAGCGAATTATCCCAGCCTGTAGAACGCTCCGGAATCCTGTCCGGAGGTAATTGGATTATAGACCAAGTCAAAATTATTGATGTCTACCCTAAGCACGAACAACTTGCCAATATCCTTGGCCAGTCACAGGGAACCGGTGGTTCTCCTTACAATGTGTTACTTGACCTTGCCAAAATGGGGGCATCTTTCCCCTTGGAAGGTGCGGGTCTTGTAGGGCAGGATGCTTTGGGTGAATTTATTCTCGAGGATTGCCGAAATAATAACATCGATTCTCAGTTTATGTCGGTATCCCCCGGGTCCAGTACCTCTTACACCGATGTAATGACCGAAAAAGAAGGTGGAAGGCGCACCTTTTTTCACAACAGTGGGGCTAACTCAACCTGGGACGGTTCCGATATTGATTTTTCAAAAAGTAAGGCCAAGATTTTTCATCTCGGTTACCTGCTTTTGCTGGATGCTCTTGATCAGGAACATCCAGAGCATGGTACCAAGGGTGCCGCCTTGCTCGCCAAGGCCAGAGCTGCGGGATTCAAGACCAGTATTGATGTGGTCAGTGAAGACAGTGACCGTTTTGGCCGGATTATTGGCCCGGCGTTGAAACAGGTGGATTACTGCATTTTAAATGAAGTGGAAGGCAGTAAGGTAACCGGTGTAAAAGTGCGTGAAGGTGAAAGACTTCTCAAGGAGGGAATTGAAGAAACTGCCCATAAACTCTTTGAGCTTGGCGTGGGCGAGTTGGTGGCTATTCATTTCCCGGAAGGTTCGTATGCTCAGTCTAAGGATGGAGAAAAAGAATGGCATGGATCTCTTTCCTTACCCAAGGGATATATCCAGGGTGCTGCTGGAGCTGGAGATGCATTCTGTTCGGGTGTGCTTTATGGCGTGCATGAAAATTGGTCCTTGGAGAAATCTCTTCTCACCGGAACTTGCGCCGCAACCGCTTGTATGTCAGACCCGACCTGCACAGATGGCTTGCGTTCTTTGGAAGATTGCCTGGCCTTGGCCGAAAAATTTGGAATTGGGGAAGACGAAAGCTAATTCCCCCCTTATCTAATTTACATTTAAATCCTCTACCATCCGATTATGTCAGATTCCTCACTTAACGATTTTAGCCCGAAAACTCGCGAGCAAGCGCTCCAAAATGCAGCAGAAGCTGGTGGTTTTCCAGAATCCACAGATTTGCTTAATCTTCACGCTCACACCTTTTATTCCTTTAATTACAAGGACTATTCCCCGAGTATGTTTGCCGTGGAAGCCAAAAAAGCCGGGCTTGGGTCTGCGGGTATTGTAGACTTTGATGTACTTGATGGATTGGAAGAATTTTGGAATGCCTCCCGTAAGTTGGACCTGAAAGCATGCATTGGTTTAGAGTCCCGTGTGTTTGTCCCTGAGTTTTCCGACCGGGTAATCAATTCACCGGGCGAGCCCGGTATCTGCTATCATATGGGAACGGGTTTCACGACCACAGAGATTCCACAGGCTGCTCAGGACTTTCTTGACGGAATGAGGATCACATCCGGGGAACGAAATAAATCCCTGCTTGATCGGGTCAATGCTTTTCTCAGTCCTCTCACCTTGGATTATGAGAAAGATGTTTTGCCCCTTACACCTAACGGCAATGCCACGGAGCGTCATCTTTGTCTGGCCTATGCCCGAAAGGCTGCCGCTCAGTTTCCTGAGGAATCTGCTTTGCGTGCTTTCTGGTCTGATAAGTTGGGAGTGCCCGCGGGAGATCTCCAAGATGTACCAGATGGACGTGGAATGACCGATCTAATTCGGGCTAAGACCATGAAAAAGGGTGGTGTGGGCTATGTGCAGCCTGATTCTGGTTCTTTCCCCAATATGGCAGAAATGAATCAATTTGTGTTACAGTGCGGGGCTTTACCAACCTTAACCTGGCTGGATGGCTGTTCCGATGGAGAGAAAGCTATTCGGGAATTGTTAGAAGTTGGTCAGGCCAGTGGTGTGGTTGCGTTTAATATTATTCCGGATCGTAATTACACTCCCGGGTCCCCCGATCAAAAACTGAAAAATTTACAGGATGTTATCAAACTGACCCAAGAACTTGAACTGCCATTAATTGGTGGAACAGAAATGAACAGCCCTGGACAGAAACTGGTGGACAGCTTTGAAACCGAGGAGTTAGCTGCGGTCCATCCAGTATTTCTCCGTGGCGCCCATATCTTACATGCCCATTCCACTCTGCAGAAATTTGCAGAAATGGGATACTTGAGTGATTGGGCAAGCGCTCACTTCAGCGAAGTAAAGCAGAAGAATGATTTCTATGACCAGTTTGGGGCCATATTTTCTCCTCGCGGAGATGCAAGGTTACAGCAGGCCTTAACATCAGAAAAGGCCCCGGAAGAGGTTATCACTTTGGCGAAGGAAGCCATGGCTGCCCAGTAATGCAGTGAGCCGAACTTTCGTTGGGTTTGGTTTCGGTGCTATCCAAACCGGCTTATTTTTGCCGGAAGTTCAAAATTCAGAAAACTTTGACCGGGTTGTTGTTTCGGAAATTGATCCCGTCTTAGTTGCAGCCCTTCGGGAATCCCGTGGAGAATATTTCTATAACATTGCCGAGAAAGATCGGGTCCGAAATGTTAAAATTACTGGGGTTGAAATTTATAACCCTTTGGTCAATGAAGACCGTGCATCTCTAATTCAAGCGATTGGGCAGGCGAGTGAACTTTGTACCGCATTACCCAGTTTCCTCCTGTATAATCAGGCTCCTGCCTCGGTTGCCCGGTTACTTGCCGAAGGATTAAAACTTAAAAAGCTCAATCTAAATTTACCGGCTGCAGTAGTTTATGCTGCGGAAAATGACACCCGGGCAGCGAAAAGGCTGCAAAGAGCCTGTTTAAGTTATGAGATAGATGGCTTTGCTGACCGAGTTGTTTTTTCAGAAACAGTTATTGGGAAAATGTGCTCCATTGTCACCGATCTATCCCGTATCCAAAAGGAAAACCTCAGACCCATCACCGAAGAATGCCAACGGGCTATCCTGGTTGAATCTTTTAATCAGGTATTTGTGGATGAACAAACGCCACCTGGCTTTGTTCGCGGATTAGATCAATTCTACCCAAAGACAGACTTAACCCCATTCGCGACAGCTAAATTTCTTGGACAAAATGCCACTCATGCAACCCTGGGCTTCTTGGCTGAAAAGGCAGGCTTGCCATACATGAGTGATATCAGTGATCATCCGGAATTAGTCGAACATGGGCTTAGTGCCTATATCAAGGAGGTGGGTAAAGGGCTATGTTATCAATTTGGTCAATTGGGTGAAGATCTCTTCACTGAACATAGCTTTGCTGAAAATGCTACCTTGGCGGTTCAAAGAATGCTCAATCCCTTCCTGGCGGATCCTGTATCGCGGGTAACCCGGGATCCTATCCGCAAGCTTGGTTGGGAGGATCGCCTACTTGGGGCTATCCGGCTTACCCTTCAGGCAGGTGTGGACCCAATTGTGCTCCTCGAGGCAGCAAGATTGGCCTTGGATAAGGCATGCCTTGAAAAGAATTGGAGTGATCCCGCTGAGGGGCTCTCAAAAATATGGCCTGCTGCCGATGTAAAAGAGGCAAAAATTTTCCGTGACCTACTACTGTAATACCCTTGAATTCCTTGGGATATTTTTCAAACAAGGGTTGCATTTCCTTCAAAAACGATCAAAATCCATCCTAAACGATCAAGATGATTCGTGAAGCACACCCAGCCCTTGCTCCTCTACGGAGAGATAAGATCCGCACTATGATTCGTGACGGAGGGGTTGCCCGTGTCGAGGATTTGCGGAAAACCCTAAAGGTCTCCGTGGCCACCATCCGCCGTGACCTTGAGATTCTGGAAGAAGAAGGCAAGGTACGCCGTGTTCATGGGGGAGCGGTTTCCACTGAAAGCAGATTGGAGGAGACGGTGTTTGAAAATAAAACTCATCTTTCCGCTTCTGAAAAACAACGAATTGCGGAAGCGGCCTACAAGATGATCGAGCCGGATGAAGCCATTTACCTAAACGGAGGGAGCACCACTTTGTTTTTAGCTCGACTCCTCCGGGAGCGTACAGACCTGACCCTGGTTACCAATTCTTTACAAGCTGCCATAGAACTGGCAGATTCCGGGCCACGGGTTATTTTAACCGGGGGTGAATTACGCAGGATCAGCCAGACCCTGGTGGGCCCGCTTACCTCGGCTGTTTTAGATCAGGTACGGGTGGATAAGGCTTTTATGGGCACAATGGGGATGTGCTTAACCCATGGCCTCACCACCACCGACCCGAATGAGGCGTACTCCAACGATGTGGTTGCCAGGCAAGCGAGAAAAGTTATTTTACTTTCGGATTCCAATAAAGCGGAAAAGGTATGTTTTGCCCGTTTTGCCGATTGGAATGAAATGGATCTTTTAATATCGGACAAAAAACTTCCTTCTGGATTTGCAAAAGATTTGCGAAAAAGGGGGGTAAAAGTCCAGCTAACCTGAATGAATATCTAAAGAGGAGAATCAATACTTATGGCCACACCTATCATCATGCCTCGCCAAGGACAATCGGTTGAGAGCTGTATCCTTACTGAATGGAAAGTAAATGTTGGAGACGATGTCGCAGAGGGCGATGTGCTCGCTATCATCGAAACGGACAAAGCAAGCTTTGACCTTGAGTCCACTGCTGCGGGTAAAGTACTCGCCCTTTTCTGGGAAGCCGATGATGATGTTCCTGTCCTTGCCAATGTGGCTGTGATCGGAGACGAGAGTGAAAACGTGGATGAATTTCGTCCAGAGGGCCAAAGTTCTGCCCCTGTAGCAGCGACTCCTGAACCAGCGACTCCGGCGTCCCCTCAGGCAACCGCGGCCCCGGTTGCGACCCCAGCCGCTCCCGTGCAGGCAAGTGGCTCAATCCAGGCAAGTGCGGGTGTTAGCCCCCGGGCCCGGCGCCTTGCTCACAAGCATGGGATAGACGCGGAATCACTTCCGGGAAGCGGACCCGAAGGCCGGGTGATAGAGAGAGATGTCGAGGCTTTGATAAGCGGCCGTCCCCGCCTGTCGGCCACTGCTCGGGCCCGTTCTTTATCAGAAGATCTTGAATCTCCTGGCCGTGGATCCGGTCTTGCTGGAATGGTTCGTTCCCAGGACCTTAAAGTTCCAGGCTCGGTGGAAGGGGCAGAGATGTCATCTGTTAAGGGGATCCGCAAGGTGATTGCGGAGCGTATGATCCAGTCTCTTCAGACCACCGCACAACTTACCTTGCATGCATCCTTCGAGCTCACCAAATCCCAGGCTTACCGAAAGGAAAGGCTTGATGCCGGGCAGTCCAAAGTATCACTCAACGATGTCATCGCTTATGCCATCGTTAAGTCCCTTGGGGAACATGCGGAGTTGAATGCCCACTTTCTTGGGGACCGCATTGCCACCTTTGAAAAGGTTCACCTTGGGGTAGCCGTGGATACTGATCGTGGATTACTGGTCCCTGTGATCAAAGATGCATCTGATCTGTCGATTGAACAAATTTCATCAGAAGTCAAAAAACTGGCAGGTGGTTGCCGGGAAGGAACCATATCTCCCGACAACCTGACCGGAGGATCATTTACTCTGACCAACCTGGGTATGCTCGGGGTGGAAACATTTACCCCTGTGCTTAATGCTCCGGAAGTCGCGATCCTCGGGGTAGGGGGTATCGTACTCAAACCCAAGCGTACGGAAAGTGGTGAGGTTGAATATGTGGATACACTTCCCCTCAGCTTAACCATTGATCATCAGGCAGTAGATGGAGCGCCCGCTGCCCGTTTCTTACAGTCTCTGGTCGAACGCCTTGAAAATAACCCTGGATCTTGACCCGAAACTCACAAACTTTAAACCAAAACAGAAAATATTCCCTACATAGAAATGAAATACGATTTTGCAGTTATTGGAGCAGGACCCGCTGGGTATGTTGCCGCTAAAAAAGCCGCCGGTGCCGGTCTTAAGACCTTGCTTGTGGAAAAGAAAAAGCTCGGGGGTGTATGCCTCAACGAAGGATGTGTTCCTTCCAAAACCTTATTACAGGCAGCCAAGACCTATCATCACGCCAAGCATGGTTCCGTCTTTGGTGTGACCGTCGACGGCCTTAGTTTCGACTTTCCCAAAGCCCATGCTCACAAGAATGGGGTGATGAATAAGATGCGTGACGGGATTGCCGGCTTGATGAAAAAGTACAAGGTCGATGTGATCGAGGGTGAAGCTGTGCTTCAACCCAATCGCAAGATCCTTATCAATGGAGAAGAGCATGAGGCTGACAATATTTTGATTTGTACCGGTTCTTCTCCTGCAGTGCCTCCGATTCCAGGAATCGAGCAGGACCATGTGGTTGACTCCACCGGCATATTAAACACCGAATCCTTACCCAAGCGATTGATCGTTGTCGGTGGAGGGGTGATTGGTTGCGAGTTTGCCTGCATGTATGCATCCGTAGATGTGCCGGTTACCGTGCTCGAAGCAATGCCGGAAATCTGCCCAAACCTGGACACAGAAATTTCAGCCACTCTCCGTGCGGAGTTGGAAAAGAAGGGAGTGGAATTTCAACTTGGGTCCAAGGTGGAAGAAATTGGCAAAACCACAGTGACCTACAATGATGGAGAAGGCAGCAAACAAATTGAGGGAGACCTTGTGCTTGTGGCAACCGGTCGCCGCCCTAATGTTTCGGGTCTCGGCTTTGAGGAGATTGGCCTGGAGTTTTCCCCCCATGGTATCAAAGCAGACGACCGTGGGGCCACTAACCTGCCCGGTGTCTGGGCTGCGGGTGACGTGACCGGCCGTGCCTG
>Ga0206131_10008270_pt1 | contig 10262 bp, 9 predicted proteins | sample Helgoland_Spring_FD_148636 | JGI IMG/M metagenome (GOLD analysis project Ga0206131, IMG submission 148636) | Pelagic subsurface seawater microbial communities from Kabeltonne, Helgoland, North Sea - Helgoland_Spring_Bloom_20160517_1 | ecosystem: Environmental > Aquatic > Marine > Epipelagic ... | reverse complement strand
GCAAGATGCTAACGAAGAAGAATACTTTGGTTTATCACAAGAAGAACTCGCTATGCTCATGCAAGAGGATAGTGTAGAGATAGTAGAGCAAGAAGAAATACAAGGTGAGCCGTTACCAGTCGGGATTGACCCTATGTCTGGCGAACCATTATTACAAGCGCCACCTAGCACTTATAACGTACGTCTCAAGAAAACAGTTGATGCTTCTAGGGTAAAAATAGAAAATGTAAGCACAGCAGAGTTTATGATAGATAGACATGCTGATTGTATAGACGATGCTAGATTCGTTGCACAAAGAAAGATGCTCACACGCTCAGACTTAGTGTCAATGGGTTACGATAAAGATATAGTAGCAGAGCTTAACTCAGATGATGAGATAGGTTTAGGTGTAGATGGCTTTGAATACAATGTTGCTAACGCTGATGTTAATAACACTGACCCTAGTCAAGACTTAATAGCTTACTATGAATGTTACATAGATATAGGCGATAAAGAAGGTACAGCTAAGAAACACAGAATATGTTACGCAAGTAAACAGATACTATCAGACGAAGAGATAGATTATGTACCATTCTACTCACTCTGCCCATTTCCAGTACCTCACACGTTCTATGGTCAAAGTATGGCAGACAGAACTATGGAGTTACAATTCATTAAGTCTACAATCACTAGACAAATGCTAGACAATCTATACTTAACGAATAACTCAAGAGTAGGCGCAGTAGAAGGTCAAGTAAACTTAGATGACTTACTAAATAGTACAGCAGGTGGCATTATAAGGATGAAGAATCCTAATGCTATTGTACCTATGCAAGTACAGAGTTCAGCAGGGCAATCATTTCCTATGCTTGAATACTTAGATAACGTACAAGCTAAGAGAACAGGTGTATCAGACATGAATCAAGGTCTTGATGCAAATGTCCTACAGAACGTATCAGCTACAGCAGTCGCAACTATGACAGCTCAATCACAAGGTAAACTAGAGTTAATAGCTCGTATCTTTGCAGACACAGGCGTTAAGAACTTAATGAAGGGCTTACTGCAATTAGTATGTAAGTATCAAGATGAGCCTAGAGCTTTAGCAATTAACGGCAAACCTTTAAACATTGACCCTCGTGAATGGGACAATCAGTACAATGTTAATATCAATGTAGGTCTTGGTAATGGTACAGGTGACGAGAAGATTGCGATGTTACAGATGATACTTGCTAAACAAGAACAGATGCTAACTCAGTATGGATTAGCTAACCCTTTAGTTACACTTAAACAATACAGAGAAACTCTAGCTAAATTCATTAACGCTTCAGGGTATCGTGATGACAGTCAGTTCATTAAAGAGATAGACGATGCAACTATGGCTCAAGTCATGGAAGCAGACAGTAAACAAGATAAGACACCACCTGAAGTTAAGGCCGCACAAGCTATCGCTAAAGCAGAGACAGACAAAGCTCAGATGAAAGCACAAACAGATGCTCAAGCTCAACAGTTGAAACAACAAGAGTTAATACAGAAAGCACAACTAGAACAACAAGAGTTAGCGTTACAAGCTAAACAGCAAGAGCTAGACAGTGCTAAAGATTTACTCAAGATTCAACAAGAAAGAATGAAGTTAGAAGCTGATGTAGCATTGCATAAAGCAGAGCTACAACTTAAAGAAGAGCAACAAACAGATAAAGCTAACAGTGATGATATGAAGAATGTTATTAACGCTGTAGATAAAATGGCTAAGATGAATGGGTGATTTCTTTGAGGACATAAGCAAGAGAGCAGAAGAAAGAAGAAGAAACTCTTTCGCTATACAAAAGCAAATGATAGAGTCAGGGCTAAAGACACATTCAGTTGTGAACGATAACTCAGGTCTCACTAACGCTCAAATAGCAGAGAAGCAACAGCTATTAGCAGACAGTGATAGAAAAGCTTACTCAGAACTAATGGCATTACCTGTAGGTATGGTAGAAGGTGCATTTGGTATTGGTGGTGATATAGAACTACTAGGCCAAGGCATCAAAGGTGCATGGAATGCAGATAGTGGTAACAGATGGGAAGGCTTTAAAGAAGGACTATCAGACAGAGACACTATGTTCTGGTCAACACTTGATAACCAAGAAAGGACTGACAAATGGCTAGAAGGAACAGAGTTCGGAGACAGATTAAAAGAAGGTTCAGGTGGTAGATTAGTAGGTGAGATACTAGCACCATTACCTACAGTACCTGGTCTTGCTAAAGCAGGTAAGTTCTTAGGAGTTGAAGGTGCTAAAACAGTAGCAGATTCACTTACAGGCACTGGTGTATCTTCAGTAAACACAGGTATGTTTAGAGGTGTTAAGAACCTTAGAGATATGGGTAAAGACCCTGCTATGTTTATTGGTAACAATGCTAAGACATGGGATAAAGCAAGTGAAGCTAAAGCATTAAAGATGGAAAGAGCTGGTGTATCTCCTGAAAAGATATGGGAAGAAACAGGCACAGCAAGGTTTAAAGATGGTAGATGGAGACAAGAGATTGATGATTCACAAGCTTATGCAAAACCTATTAAGAAAGGTGCAGTTAATAAGCTAGATGAAGCTATATCTCACCCTGAGTTATTTAAAGCTTATCCTGATTTAGCAAACGTTGAGTTTAGATATGGTGATGGACTTGGACAAGGTTCTTATTCGCCTGATTTAAATAGAATAAATGTAGGTAAAGCTTCAGAAGCTGTAAACAAGAACAAGATAAGCACCAGTAAACTTAATCAGATGGCTAGAAAAGCTATGGATGAGGGTGATTTATTAGAGATGCAGAAACTAGAAACTCCATACAGCAATAAAGCATTGCATAAACAATTAGATGAACAAATTGCAATTAAGAGAAAAGAATACAGAGACTATAATCTTCAAAAATATCGAGATTTAAATAACCCTGATAGTGACTTCTTTGCTGATTTAGATGTGTCGTTACATGAAACAACACACGGTTTACAACATAAAGAAAAATTTGCACAAGGTGGAAGTCCTAGAGAGATGTTAGCTAAACTGCAAGAAGATATGCCACTTACTCCAAAAAATGAGTTAGAGCTAGATAGTATAATAGCTTATCAAAAACTAGGTGGTGAAGCTGAAGCAAGACTTGTAGAGCTAAGAAGAAACATGACACCAGCTCAAAGAAGAGCTAACTTCCCATATGATACTAAAAACAAATATGGTATTGATACAGATTTAGATGAGCTTATCATCAAAGGTGGTAATAATAATGGTGGTGTCAATCCTGACATGATGTCTATTAAACCTAAAAGTATTATAGATGATAACTTACCATCTCGACCTAAAAGCACACAGAATCTAAAAGACTCAGTAATGGCTACAGAGTTACCTAACGTTAAACAAGACTATAGTTTAGGTAATAGCAGAGCAACTGTTGAAGTGCCTGATGGGTACAATAACTTTGATGTTATATCACCTAGAACTAAAGGTGGCTTAGATGATATGAGCATGACACAAGGTCAAAAAGATTACTACGATACTTTGCCTAAAACACATAGAGCTGAACCTGTAGCTAATACAGGTGAGTATTCATACAAACCTAATGACATGACTGACGTTCAGTTACGCATGAAAGACCCTGAGACAGGTGAATGGGTAGAGATTCAACCCGGGGCTGATAGATTTAATAAAGGGTTACTCGATGTTAAGAATGGCACAGACAATGCAACAGTAGGTAGGTTTGCTTCAGAACCTGATGCTGGTATTCTTGACCCTTACAGATTCCAAAAGAGATGGGAGTTTATAGACGGCAAACCAACAGGCACAGGCAAAACAACAGGCACTAGAGTACCTAATGAGCCTGGTGTAATTAACGCAGATGGCACTAAGACTAAGTTTAGACAAGACAGCACACTAACATACAATGGTACTAACGATTTAGGTGAGATACCTCAGTCTAAGAAAGCTAGTCAATTCCCTGGTGGTGTACTAGATGAACCTACTAACAAACCATTTAAAGTAAGTGAAGTTGAACCTCAAGTAGCTGTGGGTGTAGATGCAAATAAAAACATTATCTATCAACCAGCAGAAGGCCTTAACTCTCTTGCTGTTAAGAATATGCAGAGACCTGAGCTTGAAAGATTAAGAGCTACATCTGATGACTGGATGGGTAACAAAGTAGATAACAGTATCAAGATGCCTCAGATAAACACTAAGATACAAGATGCTGATTACATACCACCAGCAATGACAAACAGATTAAGTCAGCTACCTACTAACGTTAAAGATAAGATGTACAAAGCAGGTAACAAAGATAGCATGATTAAAGTGCTAGAAGATTACAGAGCTTCAGTAGGTGATAAAGCAGTTGTTACAGCTAAAGATATTAAGAACTTAAAGTCTAAAGGCATGGGTGCATCTGAGAATGTAAACAGAGCAGTAAAGAGTGCAGACAAAAAAGATAACTGGTTCACACAAAGAGAATTAGAAGATAACTTTGGTCAAGTAAACATATCAGGCAATGCTCAAGAAGCATGGAAGTCTATGCACAAAAGCATGACTAATGCTGAATCAATTAAACAAGCTAAGAAGATACAGAAGTATGCTAAAAACTACGGTGGTCACCCTGACACTGTAATAAACAACTTAGTTAGAAACTTAACTAAATACAAAGCTTTACCTAATTCTATTGACAATAACAAGCTTATTGAAGGCACACAACAAGCTATCAGAGATGTATTTGATAGAAATTACAGAGGTGTAGAAGGTGGTGGTCGAGAGTATGGACCTAAACTAACTAAGATTGAAAGAGAAATCACAATGGGTGAAGATGGTAAACAAGTACAGTTTGCTAACCCTGAAGCAGATGCTTTAGAGTCTATTGCTAGACCTGATGGTATGACTAGGACTTCTTCTGTTGATGACTTTGATAGTCCTGATTACATGCAAAATATTGCTGAGAACGCTGATGGTGCTAAATCAACAAACAGTGTTTCATCAAGAGGTGTAGAAACGCTAGATGATGTTGCACCTGTAGATGATATGATTAAGAAAGAGATAGAAACATTAAAAGCAACAAGAAATAAAAGAGGCAAACTAAGAACAGATGCTTTATCTGAGTTTAGTGAGCATATCAGAGCATGGGATAGAGATGACTTAAACAAAGCAATACAAAACAGTGAGTTCACTGAAGCTGAGTTAAGAGCAATCATTAGAGAGCTGACTAATTCTAAACCTAGCTTAAAGAAAAGACTTAAAGAGCAACGCAAACCTGAAACAAACATAAGATACTTTGATAAATTAGAGCTTGAAGAAGCAAATAGGAGACTAAGAAATGGTTAAATCAGAAGCAATAAGAAACATATTACAAGATGACAGCTTTAAAGAAGCTCTTGATGACTTAATAAAGATGCACTTAGATATGTTAATTAACAGCGATGTTGATGAAGAAAGAGCAAGAGAAATATGTTACTTACGAATTACTACTATTAACGAAATAATGGCTCATTTGCAAAGCATCGCAGATGATAAGAAAATAAACGATAACAAATGGAAAATATAACATGGGATTACTAGACTACTTAAACAAAGGTTTTGACAACAGCGTTGGACATCTTAACAACTTAAAGGATAGCTTTGCTAACCAACCTAAGATGTATGACCCACATGCAAACGCACAAGCACTAATGGGTGGTCAAGCTATGCAATACAACAATCAACAACCTCAGAGTTTAATATCAGAGCAAGTAAATGCACCCACTGAACAAGCTTCATTTACACCTCAGCCACCTACAGCACAGCAAACTCAACAAATGACATATCAAGGTACTCCTCAAGCTGGTGTTAATTACCCTAATTATGACTCTAGTGCTATTAACCCTTACTTAGATGGCGACCAGACAGGTACAGTAGGTGGTTATGTTGATAATTCATATAATAATAGAATAGCTCAACCTCAAGAAGGTTCTTTACTAATGGGACCAGCACAACAGCAACAAGGTATTGTAGGTGTTGATTCTAATGCACCTGTTTATAACACAGAAACAGATGAAACAGATTACAGTAAAGAAGCTCAAGTAGAAGTAGGTCAACCACAAGTATCAGTAGGTGGCCCATTTGATTGGGTTAAATCACTACTTTCACCTGATATGGATAGAGAAGAGCTTATTAGAAGAGGTATTATACCCCCAAAGTAACGCAGTCTGAGTACGCAGATAACTCTAACGATGTTTATTTGGACTTTTTAAAAGAAAAAGAAGGATTTAGAGACACAGCCTATAAACCTATAGATACTGAAGAATATTACACAATAGGTTATGGTAATTATGGTGAAAATGTCAAAGAAGGTGACACAATCACAAAAGAACAAGCAACAGCACAGTTACAAAGCAATATTGACACAAAATTAGCAGAAATAAGACAGGCAATACCTGATTTTGACAATTTACCGTTAGAAGCTAGAAAACATTTGCTAGGTTCATGGTTTAGAGGCAGTTTATCAGGTTCACCTAAGACAATTAGCTTACTTAACGATAAAAAGTATGATGAAGCTAGTAAAGAGTTCTTAAATAATGATGAATATAGAACAACAACACTAGGTGGTGTTAAAAAAAGAATGAACGCAACATCAAGAGCAATGAGCGGCCTAATCTCTTAAAATCAAGGCATGTAGGGTAACACACCTAAAACCATGGTACCGTCTTAAAATGCGAAAAACGTGTTTTTTACGAATTTAGACTCACGGCCTATAAGGGGTCCAGAGCATACAAATAATTGGTCAAATGACCAAAACGAGCTATCGTTAAATAGCAAATTATAAGGAAGAATTATGACAGAGCAAATCAACCAAGAGTCTAATAACTCAGTTGAAACTCCAAAAGATGCAACGGAAGTTTTCACTGAAATGTTAGATTCTGAATCGTCAGATAATGACAAAAATGAGGTAACTAATGAAGAAGTGGCAACGGAAGCAGTTGAGGAAACTGATGAAGAAGCATTGGAAGAAGAAGTAGAAGAGGAATCGGAAGATGAACCAGAAGCTACTGAAGAAGAAGATGAAGATTCAGACGAAGTAGAGGTAGAAGAACGCAAAACTTACAGAGTAAAATCTGGTGGTGAAGAAAAAGAAGTTACTTTACAAGAATTAGTAAGTGGCTATCAGAAAGGCGATGATTATACCAAGAAAAGTCAAGCATTAGCAGACCAGCGTAAAGCTGTGGAAGCTGAAGCTCATGCAGTTAATGAAGCTATGCAACTTAGACAAGAGTACGCTCAAAGGTTAAGTCAAGTACAAGAGTTATTATCTCAAGATAATGATGATGTAGACTTAGCAGAACTAAAAGAAAACGACCCAATACAATATGCTATTAAAGTAGCAGAAAAGACAGAAAACAATAAAAAGTTGCAGTTATTGCAACAGGAGCAGAATAAATTAGCACATGCACAGCAACACCAAGTTGCACAGCACCAAGCTAAATTAGTTGCCCACGAAGCACAAATGTTGACTGAAAAAGTAAAGGAATTTTCTGACCCTAAAAAATCTGAACAACTCAAAGGTGAGATTCGGAATTTTGGAAAGAGTATCGGTTTCACAGACAATGAATTAGCACAAGTTTATGACCATAGGCACGTTATGGTAATGCAAAAAGCAATGGAGTATGATAAGTTGCAGAAAGCAAACCCAAGCGTTACTAAGAAACTAGCCAAAGCACCAAAGATGGCTAAGAAAGGTAATAAAGTTGCTAACGTTGATGTGTATACCAAACAGAAAAAGCGTTTAAAGTCATCAGGTAAATTAACTGATGCAGTAGACGTATTCAAAAACTTTATTTAAAAGGAAACATAAACAATGGCAACATATAAAACTTACGATACCGTTGGTATTCGTGAAGATTTACAGGATGCGATATATGATATCTCTCCTACAACAACACCTTTCATGTCAACTGTTGGCAGAACTAAAGCTAAAAACACATACCATGAATGGCAAACAGACTCACTAGCTGACGTAAACTTAGCTAACGCACAAGTTGAGGGAGCTGATGCAACTTCAGCAGTTCTAACACCTACAACTCGTGTTGGTAACTACACTCAGATTTCTGACAAAGTTATCCAAGTGTCAACTACAGATGACGTAGTAGATAAAGCTGGTCGTTCTACAGAAACAGCATATCAGCTTTCAAAAGCTTCTGCTGAAATCAAACGAGACATGGAATCTATCCTATTGTCTGACCAAGAAAAAGATGAGGGTGGTTCAGCCGCACCTCGTAAATTAGGTGGTCTAGCATCATGGCTAACAACTAACACTGTTAATACAGCAGGTGGCGCACTAACAGAAGATATGCTAAAAGAAGCAGTATTGAAAGCATATAACTCTGGTGGTGAACCTGACGTGCTATTAGTATCTCCAGCTAACAAGCAAGTAGTTTCTACTTTTGCTGGTATTGCTGAACAGCGTTATCAAGCACCTAAATCATCTGCAACAACTATTATAGGGGCCGCAGACGTATATTTGTCTGACTTTGGCTCGGTATCAGTAGTTCCAGATAGATTCTTATCTGATGATTACTCATATGTTCTTGACCCTTCAATGGCTTCCGTAGCTTATCTACGACCATTCAAGTCTCAAAAACTAGCTAAAATGGGTGATTCAGAGAAACATCTATTAAACGTTGAATACACATTAGTTGTAAACAACGAAGCGGCTCATGCAATGATGAGTGACGAAACTCCATAGTATAGGATTATGCCCTCTTCGGAGGGCATTACCTTTAAGGATAAATATGAAAACACATAAGGATGATATAAAGACTACAAGTATTGGTCTTAACGATAAGGATGAAATAACTATTAAACAAGAGCAAGATGTCTCTGCTTTAATAGACCAAAACAAAAAAGAATATAACAACGCTGAAACTAAATGGTCAGACCAATTGTTTGGAAACAAAGTGGCATCAATACCATACACAGCAATAGACAAACTAAACAAAATGGGGATAATGAAAGGGTTTTCAGTATTAGACCAAAAGCGTTTCTTTGCTTGGTTAAATGACCCTGAAAACAGATTCTTTAGAACAAAACCAGGACAATTATAGATGCCAGCATTTACAAGTTATGCAAATTTAAAGACAAACATAGCAGATTATCTTGCAAGACAAGATTTAACTGACAAGATACCTATGTTTATATCGTTAGCAGAGAAGAGACTTAACAGAGATTTAAGACTTAGACAGACTTTGCAACAGTCTACATACAGTATGGATAGTGGATTCACTGTACCAACTCCAGCAGATTTCTTGGAAATGCAAGACATACACTTAGATGCTAATCCAGTAATACCTTTAACGTTCCAAACAGTATCACAATTCTACAGAAGAAATGGTGGTTCAAACGCACAAGGACAACCAGTAAATTACACACTTGTTGCTGATAACTTTGTACTAGCTCCACAACCAACTGGTGCTACAACAGTGAACATGACTTACTACAAGATACCACAGCCAATGTCAGATACTAATCCTACTAACGAATACTTAGATGTATGCCCTGATTTAGTATTATACGCATCATTAGCAGAGTCAGCTCCATTCTTAATGGATGACCCTAGACTAACAACATGGGATAGCTTATATCAAAAAGGACTTGCAAGTATTACAAAATCAGACGAATCAAGTACATTCCCAGCCCAACCACTATCAATTCAAATTACAACATAGGACATAAAAATGGATTTCAGTCATTACTTAGAAAACAAACTAATAAGTGCAACAGTACGAGGTGTGAGTTACTCAACTCCGCTAAAAGTATATTTAGCATTATATAAAACTAACCCAACTAAAAAAGATATTGGGATTGAAGTAGCTGGTGCATCTTACACAAGACCTAATGCTACATTTACTGTGCCAGCAGATGGAGTTTCACAAAACTCAGCACTAGTAACTTATGCAGTCGCTACAACTGACTGGGGTGAGGCTAGTTATGTAGGAATAATGGATAGTAAAGAAGGTGGTAATTTATTGTATTTTACAAAATTAGAAAACTCTAAGAATATACTCACTGGTGACCAGCTTAAATTTAAGCCAAACGAAATTACACTTACACTTACATAGGATAAACAAATGGCAATTCAATTAAAAGATAGAATATACACACTATGTACAACTACAGGCACAGGTGATGCAATCATTGGTGCAACCAAAGAAGGTTATCAAGGTTGGGATGGTATTACACTAGGTAACACAGTTTACTACTGTATTACAGATGATTCGGCTTGGGAGGTGGGTTACGGGAACTACATGGACA
>Ga0206131_10008267_pt1 | contig 10263 bp, 3 predicted proteins | sample Helgoland_Spring_FD_148636 | JGI IMG/M metagenome (GOLD analysis project Ga0206131, IMG submission 148636) | Pelagic subsurface seawater microbial communities from Kabeltonne, Helgoland, North Sea - Helgoland_Spring_Bloom_20160517_1 | ecosystem: Environmental > Aquatic > Marine > Epipelagic ... | reverse complement strand
GTGTTCGGTTCGTTTCGCGACGATGGTGGTCGTCTTCGGGAACATCAACACCAAACGCAGAAGCGGAAACCTGCGTGAGCTTTGCAGAGTTGAAATCCAAAACGAAACACTTATACAATCAAATCCCGATCGAAAACGTCCGGAACTTTTCCATCGTCGCACACATAGACCACGGGAAATCAACTCTGGCGGACAGATTGATGGAACTGTGCGTGGCAATCGAGAGTAACAAGACGGGGAAGAGTGGTGGCGGTTCTGTGCCTCAACTGCTGGACAGACTCCCCGTGGAGAGGAAACGAGGGATAACGGTGAAAGCGCAGAGCGTGGCTTTGTTGTATCGACACTCGCGAGACAGAATGGTCGGAAGGAAAGAAGGAAAAGAGAGCGGCGAGAACATGTATAAAGATCCGTCGAAGTGGTACTTGTTGAATTTAATCGACACTCCCGGACACGCGGATTTCAGCTTTGAAGTCTCTCGCTCGCTGAGCGCCTGTCAAGGATGCGTGTTGTTGGTGGACGCGACGCAAGGGGTACAAGCGCAGACGGTGGCGACGTTTTATCAAGCGTTCGAGAAAGATTTGAAGATTGTAGCGGCGTCGAACAAGATCGATTCGCCGTTGGCGGATGTGGAAGGGAGCGAGAGGCAGATGGAGATGATTTTTGGAATTGAGAAAGCGTCGAGGATTTCGGCGAAGAGCGGAGAGAACGTGGGGGAGATTTTGGATAGGATTGTGGATGAGATTCCGCCGCCGCCAATAGCAACGACGGCGGCGGATTCCTCACCGGATGATGGTAATTTTCTTCGAGCGTTGTTGATTGATTGCGATTTCGATAAATATCGCGGCGCGGTCAGCGTCGTCCAAGTCGTCGATGGCGTTCTCAAAGTTGGCGACGCCATCGAGTCGTTTGAGTCGGGGAGGAAAGCGGAAGTGTTGGAGCTTGGCGTGCACGCGCCGGAGATGATGTCGTTAAAATCGCTTCAAAAAGGGAACGTCGGGTACGTAATAACGTCCGACCGCGATGTCAAGGCGCAAAGAGTTGGGGATACGTTATTCAACCGAAAAGAACGAAAACGAGAAGCGGTGACGCCTTTAGTTGGATTCAAAATGGCGAAACCGATGGTGTTTCAAGGGATCTTCCCGTCCTCGGCGGATGATTTTGAGAAATTGCGCGAATCTGTTTCACGATTGACGTTAAACGACGCTTCCGTAGAGGTCTTTCCGGAAGTTTCTGCCGCGTTAGGTCCGGGATTCCGATGCGGATTTTTAGGATTGCTCCACGCGGAAGTATTCACGGACCGATTGCGAGAAGAGTTTGATTCCGACGTCGTCGCCACGGCGCCGACGGTACCGTACAAACTGACCAAAATGTTCAACAAAAGCAACGCGAAAGAACTTATTCTCGCGGATAGCGGTGACAACAACGATGAGCTCGATCCCGACGACCAAAAAATCGAAGGCATCAAATCCGTCAACGTTATCACATCCCCTCTCAGTCTGGAAGCCAACGCCGGTTTACCTCGCGATACGAGAATCCAGGAACGTTTAGTGGAGGCAACCATAATTGTTCCCACTGAATATACGGGCAAAATACTCGAATTATGCAACGAACGAAGAGGCGAAGCCTTGGAACACTCGCAAATCGACAGTCTCCGCGCGATGCTCCGTTACAAACTCCCCTTGGGCGAAGTCGCCTCTGACTTCGCCGACGAACTCAAATCTCGAACCAGCGGCTACGCAACCTTCGATTACGAACTCGCCGGCTGGCAATTCGCCGATATCTGCCGTCTCGACGTCCTGGTCAACGGCGAAGTCGTCGACGCCATGGCCACCCTCTGCCACCGCTCCAAAGCCGTCGACATTGGCAAAAAAATGGTCAAAAAAGTCAAAGAAGCCTTACCGAGACAGATGTTCGAAGTCGCCGTGCAAGCCTCGCTCTCGGGTAAAATCATCGCTCGAGAAACCGTCTCCGCGATGCGCAAAAATGTTCTCGCCAAGTGCTACGGCGGAGACGTCTCGCGCAAGAAAAAACTGTTGCAAAAACAAAAAGACGGCAAGAAGAGAATGCGCAGGATGGGCAACGTCGACATCCCGGCGGACGCTTTCGCCGGCTTGTTGAGCGCGAAGTAGTAGGAGTAGGGTAAAATAAATAAACGTATTTTTTAGAAAAGTAGTAGTCATAGAGAGCAGTAGTAGTAATAGTGTAGCAGAGTTCTCGCGTGCGAGAGCGTAGAGTGATGATGTTGTGTAAAACGAATATTCAGCGATGTGCGTCCTCGCAATACCATTGAGAAAACTGAACACCAAAACTTCAAAGAATTCAACACGCATTCGTAGTAAAAAGCAAACGGTGAAGAAGAGCGCACGAACATGCCTGCCTCCTCACCACCACCACCGCCAAACAGCAACAACAGCGTCGCGCATTCGTCTCCTCTTTTACATCGCGTTTCGGTCGCTCGACTCCCCGAAACGACGACATCATCATCATCATCGACGACGCAAAATGCGACCAAATTCTTCGTCCAAATCACGACGCAATCGAACGCGAAAAACTACGTCGCCAAGTGCCGGAACCACCGTACTCCTGCGAAAAAGAAGACGAACGAGAAGAACAGTAAACGGGAGAAGACTTTTATGAGAGAAGAGGAGGAGGAAACGGAGGAAGAGGAATACGAATCTCTGTTTCGCGTGAAGAGAGAATTTCCGGACGATTTCCTCTCGTTTCGAAACGAATTGCGAAAGGCGTATCCGGGGTGCGTGGTGCCGAAACTGTTTCGTCGTCCGAGTCGACGCGACGATGAGAAGGAGGACGAACAAGGACAACAACAAGAGGGCGACGCGGAGCTCTTTTTGCGCCGGTGCTGCGAGTCGCCGACGATTGCGCTGTCGAGGATGTTGGAGAGCTTTTTGACGGAAGGCGTGTTTACGGCGTCGGCTGCCGCCGCGAGTACTGTCACGACTACGAGTTCCGGATTGGATGCCGAGTTAAAAGAAGTTTGTAACGTGTTGGCAGAGGACGCGGATGTGAGAGCGGTGAAGGAAGAGCAGGAAAGGCGGGGGCGGTTTTCGGCTTCAGCGTGGTTCGCGTCACTATTTAACAGCGGAGGTGGGAGTGGTAGTAATAGAGGCAGCGCGAAAGAGAGGAAGTACACGCGAACTCGGCACACGGTGCTGAAAGATGAAGATCCGACGTATTTACAAGTGATCACCTACGCCTCGAAGCTCGACGAGCAGTGCGAAGCTTTCGTGCGAAGCGCGGAATTGTACATCGATCAGCTCGAAAAACGCGTGAACGCGACGAAACTACGAGATTTAGGCGAGGCAGCGTTGAAGATGGGACAGAGCGAAGAAGGTTGGGGGAAAGCTCTACAAAAACGCTCAAAAAATTATTCCTTGGGGTACACCTTGCACGCACTTTCCGATTGCGCGGAATCGATGACATTCACGGGTACAGCGAGTGAGTTGAGGGCGTGTGAAGCGCTTCGTACTTTAGTTCCGTCTTTTGAAGATTGCAGGCAACGCGTCGAAGCGATTCGAGAAACGTTCGAAGATCGGACGACGGCGCTTTTGCACTACCAAATCGCCTGCGACATTTACGACGAGGTCATCGAGACGCACGGACGCGCCGTGGCAAATATACATCCGGAGTGCTTGGAAGCTGACGCTAAGAGAGAGATTAGGCGCAAGACGTATGATCTTATCGTCGAAAGAACGAGGGAAGAATATGCTCGCTGGCACGCGAGCATTGGAGTTGATATGACGCGCTCCTTGAGAGCGTTTGCAAAGACGCGCGCCATACTGTGTCGACAGGACGCGGAATGTTGGGAAATGATGCTGAGAGATCCCATAGGCGACGGTGACGTGAAAATGGACGATAGAGTAGGAGTAGATGATCGAGCCGAACGCGAAATAGAAGCTGCGGTGCGAGAGGGTGGTCGCGAACAACAACCTCGAGGAAAGCTATTGAGCACGAAGGAAAAGTTACTCCTGGAAAAGAATGCGAGACGAATACAACGCATGGAAAAACGACGTAAAAAAGAAGAACGAGAAGTACTCAGAGCGTGGAAGAGAGAGGCAAAGGAGGCTATCGCCAATGGACAAAACGTGCCTGAAATGCCTACGTTGAATGAAGAGAAGACGAAGACGAAGAATGGTAATAGTAACGGCGATGCTGAGAACGGAAACGAAGAAAACACAAAGAACGATTTTGGTGGAAAAGACAAAGCTTTTTCTTCTTCTGCTTCTTCTTCTTCTTCTTCTTCCATGCCTTCATCAGCGACGACGACTGCGACGAAGACAACATCGTCGTCTCTTTTTAATTCAGTCGAAGAATCGTCGAGGCGGGAGTTGAACGTGTCTGTGGAAGTATCGGAAGGTGCGTATGCTCCAAATGTTACAAAAGGAGAAGAGCAGCAGCAGCAGCAGCAGCAGCAAGAGAAGTCGTCACAAAAAATTTTGCTTTCGAGACCGCCGCCAGAACCGTTCGCCGCTGTGAAAACGGAAGAAGCGTCGATTAGCGAAGGTCTCGCCGCGATGAAAATGGCCGCAGCGGCTGAAGACGAGAACGATTCCGAAGAATGGAGCGACTAGAACGTCGACAGAGTATCAATGTTTTACAATAATGTGTAATAATAAAAGCAGTGCTATATATTTAACTACGTCGAGCGAAGAAGGACGCTTTCGTGAACCTCTTTAGGCGGGATTGAAAATGTCTCTCTGGAAGAGTTCAAGCGATCGTCCACGACTTCGCTGGCGAGCTTTCCGCTTAAAATTGCGCCTTCCATGCTCCCTAAATACTTTTGTGACGTGAAATCTCCGGCGAGAGTGAAATTCCGTATCGGCGTAGATTGAGAGGGGCGAAATTTGTTCCGCCCGGGTATCGCTCGGTACACCGAACGAGGCGTTTTGACGACAGCTGATTTCAATAAATTGGCGTTTTTTATTTCGTCGGGAAACAAGCGCTCGAGTTCGAGCATGGTCGCCGCGACGATTTCTTCGTCGGATTTTTTGATCCAGTTGACCTCCGCGCCGCTTTGGGCGTCGCAAGGCGCAAAGACGAGTTCGAGCATCGTCTTCTCTTTGTTTTCGTACTCTTTGCAACACTCGCTCATGTCAGCGTACACGCTGAGTAACGTTGATCTCGAGAAGACCAAGCCGTCGTACGGTCGAAGCTTCCTATCGAACCACAAGTGTACGTTGATAACTGGAACACCGGAGAGTTCGTCCAGTTGTTTGAAAAAAGGCATCGTTTTCCACGCGGTTGGAAGGTACAGTTTTAAAGCGTCGACAGACATGGCCGAAACATACATATCTGCCGTCATGATTTCATCTCCTTCACCTACGCGAACGCCGATGACTTCGTTGCTCGCTTCGTCGATCATAATCTCCCGCAAAGGCATCCCGACGATAACCTCTCCTTTGGTCCCATTCTCGTTGTTACCTTCGATGTACTCTTTCATCGGCTTACACAACCTATCGGGCTGATTCCCGTCTAAAAAAGCCGTTTTTGACCCGTCCGTTTCGTTAATAAACCGGTTCATCGCGGTTAAAATGACCGTCATGCTCAACTTATCCGAGTCTATGAAATCTAACGCCTTCCCCATCGCGATGAACAATTCCTCCGAAACTCTCTCCGGCATCCCATTTTTCTTCATCCACTCGCTCACCGAAAGTTCATCCTGCGCGTCGATATACTCTTGTCCACCAATAAGCATCGGTAACAGCGGCACGCCCGTTTTTATCTTCTCCTCCCAACTCAACATCTTATCGTTTTGTAAGATCGCTGCGGCCATATTAAACGGCGCCGGTACATTCTCCGGGAACCAAAACTCCGTAAACTCCCCCGGGTAATCTTGCATCGCGAAACACATCGTGTGTTTCTTCCACTGTAACCGGTCTTCGATGTTTAATTCCTTGAATAAATTCATCATGTTCGGGTACGCGCCGAAGAATATATGCAGACCGGTTTCGATCCAATCCCCGTCTTTGTCTTGCCAGGCGGACACTTTCCCGCCTAAAATTTTCATCCTTTCAACCACTTTCACAGAGTAGCCTAAATCGGTGAGATATTTCCCAGTAGATAAACCAGCTAACCCGCCTCCGATGACGATGACGCTTTTCTCTTTGTTCTTTCCCGAGTAGTTCTTGGAAAGCTTTCCTGAGAGTTGTTTCGCGCGTTGATAGTTCTCGTTAGAGGTGACGTCCAAGTTTGGTTTTGGATAATCTTTTGCTTTGCATCGGACATTTGTTCTCGTTGTTCTTCTTCTTCTCGACGACGACGACGAACACGACGCTTTGCTCGTCCTCGCCAACGATGATGCGTTCCTTCCGTTCATGGTAGTGTTGATGCGTGTTGTGCTTTAATGCGCGTGCAATAACAGAATGAAGTAATTTGTTTCCAATTTGCGATACAAAAAACTCCCCCAACTGCCACTTAAAGAAAGAAGAAGAATGAATCTCCTCCCTCCGTTTTCGTTCCTCTTTCTCTTCCTTTTGACGACTTTGACGAGGAGAGTTTCGGTTTTAGTTTCGGTGAGCGCGGTGAGACCTCCTCCGGAAGCGCAGCCGCTGATCGATGCCGCCTTAAAGTTGGAGTCAAAGTCAGACCGCTTCGGGGAAATCAATCTCGTCAACGACATCGAAGAGGAAGAAAGAAAGGACGACGATGCACCCGTGTCTTCCTTTTCCGAGGAGAATAACAACATAAACAACAAATATTTAAACGCAGAAACCGAGTTACCTCGATGCGCGATGCATTTATACCGGCACATATCGAAAGTTGGAGGGACGACTATTCGCTTCATTTGGGACAAAAACGTCGTCATGGGAGACTGGGAGTATCCAATAATATACGGCTTCGAAGAGCAACAGTGGACGGATTTATTACAAAGATGGAAAGCCGCAGCCGAGAAATTTAAGTCAGGAGAACGCTCGGTTGGACCTCGGACGCTTGTGGAGTTGAGAGGGAACTGGCCGTCGAATTGGCCGGCGCAACATTTCCAGACGCGGATTATGCCGGATATCGACGGTTTGAAGAAAGAATTCGGCGAAGGGTCGGGGTACGGATGCGAGATCACAACTTCGGTGTTAATTCGCGAACCGACGAGTCAAACGTTATCGTTTTACGAGTATTACATTAGGAAGCAGCAAGAGCAAGATCCGGGAGAGACGAAAAAGATGTGGCCAGGGGTTGTCGGGAAGGAAAGTTGGGGATACGATATCGGCGATTACGTGGCGAGCGGGAGAGCGACAAACGGACAAGTGAGAGAGATTTTGGGGAATAAATGTACGAGTAATTTGAGAGAACCTGGATACGAGACGGAGTGGATGGATGCGACGAATAAACCGGTGAGGACGCACGCGCGGCCAATAAGTAAGGAGTGCGAAATCACCGAGAGCGATTACGAGCAGTTTGAGAAAGTTCTCAAATGGTTCGATATCGTCGGCACGACGGATAACTTTGACCACTTTTTGTTGACGCAAAGCCGCACGGCTGGTGTTCGATATCCGCAGTATAAAAAATCAAATTCAGGAAAGCACAAACGAGAGTGGGACCCGGAGGTAAAGGCGAAAGTAGAGCACGCGACGACGTTCGATAAAAGAGCGCACGAGTTGGCCAAGCGGTTGCAACGCGAGCAAGTGGAAAAACTCTACGGCAGTTGGGAAACGTTGGACGAGCGATTCGTCAAACCGTTCAAATCGAAAACCGAAGGACAGTTTGTCGGCGGCAAACCTCCAAAAAGTCTCTACAAGTGGGTAAAAACGAGCGAAGCGATGGCCGTGGACGCCGCGCCGGTCGTTCCAGACTGTTGGACCGACGATACCGGAGGCGGTCAAGCGACCGCATACATCGTCTTCGAGCCCGTCGCCATGGTCGATAAAAGCGTGAATTTGCACTGCATCAAAGGATGTAACTTTGATTCTTAGTGTGTGAGAGAGATTATAATACTATTATAGCTGTTTTGTATCTGAGCGCTCTTCGCATCTCTCTTTCTTTCTAAAGGGCAGTCGCTTCATTTTCTCGTCAGAATTTGGGAAAAAGAATATAAAATTCACTTTCGAGGACGACTTTTTACCGACTGCGGAGTAAAGGAAAGTCTCGCGACTCGTGGTTCTTCTTGGCGCGTCTCAAACATTTTCGATGATACTGTCGTGCCAAGGTTTCATCTTGTTTCTCTTCTCCTGCGTCGTGGTGATGACGACTTCGACGGAGATGAATGCATTCGTTTCGGGAGATTCTTCAATTCAATTATACTCAAAAGAAGACATCAAGAAGCAATGTTTCAACGCCATGCGCGACTTTGATCCACCGTGCAAATTTCAGACGATTTTATACAGCGTAAACAGCTCGCATCCGGAAAATTGCGCGCATTGCGTCGCGGAAAGGGGTAACTTTGGCGGGAGTGCTGACACGCGTTTTCGTAACAGAATTAGTGGAAGTGGTCTCTCTGCTAGAGCTTTTGCGGGCGAAGACGACGAGGGCGAGAGTGACGACGAAGAAGACAAATGCCCGCTCGGATGGTCCGGTGTGGATTGCTCCGTGTGCGATGTGTCCAATTCGTGTCCGTCTATCGTGGTAAACGGGAAAAAACGGAACCCGATTGGATGCACGAAGGATTGTTTTTTACCGACGACGGAGGAATTGTCGATACCGAGGAGGACGAAAAATTTGGACGCGGATCAAAACCGATTAGTTCCCGAGGCGAGCTTTGAAGCCGGGAAGGTGTTTTCGTGTCAATGCGGAGGAGATGCCAAGACGGATCCGTATTGTATGTTTCAGAAGGATCAGTCGTTTTTGTTTCACGTGGTCGCGGCGAGCGGAATGAAGGAGAGGGAGGAGGAGGAGTTGAAAGTAGGGGTGTCGTCGTCTTTCGAAGAAGCGGCGAGAATAGGAATGAGGGCGAGTGATAGTATTAGAAGTGGAACGAATAGTAACGGTGATAACAGCCGAGAAGTTGAGATCAACGTGCGCGCGTACGGTGGTATGCCTACGCAAGATAACGGTAATTATCCGGAGTGGAAATACAAATTCGCCTCTGCGGCGGTATGGGACGCAAATTTTACAAAGTGCACGTACAGCGTGGAGAAATGCAGAGCACCGTATCCGAGCGATCACACGTGCGTGTTGTATGATTGTACGGCTGGGAAATCGGCGTGTCCTCCGTCCGATGTCGAGAAGTGTCCTGGTAGAACCGCCATGAAGTGTGGGACGAACGAAACGGACAACTCTACCGATACGCTTTTTTGGCAACATCCCTGCAACCCACTCGTGACACCGGTGAGTGATCGCGGGATGCAATTTTGGTGCGATATTAATGCGACAAAAACAAGCGACGGCAGTAACGTGTGTTATTGGACGCAACCGGGAGTAATTCCAACGCTGGCGGTAACTTGTAGGGTAGGTAATTGCGTGTACGAAGAGCAGACGATGGCGAAAGAAAATTGGTGTTCGTTGGAGGAAACGGTGCCAGTATATTGGACGGGCGATGCGTTGACGCGAGCGTTTATGTTGTTGTTCGTGTCCGTAATAATAGCTGGGATGGTGATGTACGTCCTTTGGGAGCGGAAGCAAAGATATAACGAAGAAGACGAGGAAGAATCGGACGTTGTTGTCCGAGATGAAGATTTGAACACAGAAGCGCTCTTGAATGACTCCGCGGCGTATTCCGACGACGGGTATAGCTCTGTGAATAATGAGTCATCATCATCGTCGTCGAGTAGTGATGCGGATGGCGATGACGATGTTAGCAACGACAACGAAAGTTTTGAAGAAGAGAACGGCGAGGAAAAGAAGACCAAGAAAAATCCCGCGAGGAGGAAGAGGAGTAGACGAACGTCGTCGTTATCGACGCAAATACCACAAAGATCGTCGAAAGATATGATGGTACTTTCATGGCGACATCTTTTTGTCGACGCGAGCGTTAAAAACGATAGGAAAAAAAGCACGAAACACATTTTAAGGGACGTTTCTGGTATGGCTGGTCCGGGAGGCGTGTTTGCCGTTTTGGGACCGAGCGGCGCGGGTAAATCAACACTCATCGACACACTCGCAGGACGCACGCCACCAGATAGAAACGTTCGAGGCGCGATATATTTAGACGGACAAGTTGCCTCAAACGTTGGTTTACGTGCTGCGAGCGCGTGCGTGACCCAAGATGACGTTTTGCCAGGCACAAGTACAGTTTGGGAGCACTTGTTGTTCCACGCGACGCTTCGTATGCCGATCGGTACGTCTACGAACGCTCTCCGTCGTCGCGTTGGCCAA
>Ga0206131_10008263_pt1 | contig 10266 bp, 12 predicted proteins | sample Helgoland_Spring_FD_148636 | JGI IMG/M metagenome (GOLD analysis project Ga0206131, IMG submission 148636) | Pelagic subsurface seawater microbial communities from Kabeltonne, Helgoland, North Sea - Helgoland_Spring_Bloom_20160517_1 | ecosystem: Environmental > Aquatic > Marine > Epipelagic ... | reverse complement strand
CTCACTTAAGCGCATTTCGCTTCCTAACAACCTTACTATGCTTCTTGACAATGACAACCACGCTTACTAATTTTATATATTCACGATCTCTCTTTCTCTTTCACTTTACTTACACTAACACTCTTTCTCACGCAGGCTACACTTACTCCTTTTTTTCTTGTTCTTGCTTTATCAAAACCACTTGCTTTATCAAAACCACGCATATCATTTTATTTATAAAAATTGATTTCTTTTATAAAAATATTCAAGACAACATACCCCCTACACTTATTAATCACACTATGCCAACTACCGAGGAAATGTCCGCCCCCGATAACAAGTTCTGTAAGCGCCGCGCCGCCAAAATGCGCGAGGGTAAGGGGTTGAAAACTGAGTTAGCGCAACGCTTATATGCGTTTACCGACCATATATTTCCAGAAGATATTCCTCAGGGAATGACTGCAGACGAGGTGCGATATGAACGCATTTATAATTACGATAATGATAGAATGACTGATGATGATGATGATTATGACGATATATTAATGACTTACAACGACTATATGATGGATGAGATTATATTTGGTGATAATAAACCCTTTAGACATTGAAGATGGTCTCTTGGCACGCACATAGCACGGACTAACGCATTATTGTACCTAGAAACTTTATTATTACACCATTGAATATTTGAATCCGCTTTCCCCGAGAAGGGAGGATTGAATTCTTCGTCGGTTTAAAATTATAATCAAAATAATCAAAATAACTATATACCCAACACCACCTCCATAAAAATTGAAATATTATTTTTTGTTTATTATATATTATAACACAACCACGTTCATCTAAAATGCCTAAAAACACAACAGGAGGAAAAGGACATAAGAAACAGGCGAGCAAAGGAGCGAATTTTGTTCAGCGAGATTATAAGATTACTTCCCCTTTGGAAGTAGAAGGATATGTAGATAAAATTCTAGGCAACGGTATGATTCTCGTGAATAGCACTAATGGAAAACACACCGGACTTGTATGCACTATACGCGGAAAGTTCAAGGGTCGCAACAAGTCGCGGAATAGAATTGAAACGAACGGCATTGTTATAGTCGGACTACGAGAGTGGGAGTCACCCTACAAAACAGCAGACCTCTTATTTGTATGTAATGGAAAACACAAGGTAGAAACCGACGAATACGGAGAAGACGATGGAATTGATTTTGTAAAAAGCACAGAGGACGATACAATTGAGTATGAACCGTTAAATGTGCATACAGAAGAACACACCAATGTAGATGAAATTGAAGACATCAATGTAGACGAAGACGACGAGATTGACATTGATGACATTTAACATATTAACCAAATAAACTGTTAATAAAACAAACGATATATTTACCTTCATTTTCTTCACACATTTTATTATACTTTTCTACACTTATCACTATAGGTGTATCCTTGTCGTGATTAACTACCGCGTCATATTCTTCAACACTTGGTATAAGATTTATTTTTTCTAGGAACTCTTTTCCTATTCCAGAGACTGCGTATTTACAAATACTACGATTTCCACGAGCACTATTAATGTCGGCAATTATAGGCACTAAATTTCCAGTTCTATCTTTATCCATTTCCCCATCCCAATCACTACTATTAGGCACAATGTGTTCTATACTAAATTTGTTATCTAACATATTCACAGTAACCTTATCTTTATAAAAATAAAACATAAGCGTCTTTGCGAAAAATTTAAGCTGTCTACGCTTATCAGACATATTTGATCCATTCGGAAGTTTCCTTTCGTGTGGAGCATTCGCCTCTCTACACAGGGTTTCTAATAAAGATTTAAATATCGTTTGGGTTATTTTAGAACTAATCTCACTTGGTGATGATAAAACTTTTTTAGACACCGCATCAATATATGCCCCGCCTGCATCATGCAAAATCATATTATAACTTCTAAATCGTTCACGATCTTCTTTGTCTTTAATGTCAACAGTCATGAAATGATAAAGTAAACATTTTTCCAAACTTTTAATAATTTCTCCGTCGCTAATGTGTTTTCGTTTATACCCAACACACGCAGAAATTATAAGATACAAATTATTTTTCTTTAGAGATTCTAGTTTTTTTTGACACGATTTATTAAACAATTTATCATTTAGTTTTGTAGTAAATATTTTTTCTGTGGTGTCTTGGATAATTTTACAAGACTGCTTTATTATTAATATAAAATCGTTAACATTTTTAGTTGTAAATGTATTATCAAAACTTCCGTACATCGTTTTGTATAATTTAAATAATAATGATAAACCATCAGTTGCTGTAATTTCAATAAAATTGTAATCATCGTGTAATAAATTTTGAAACCCTACAATAAAATCGTGAGCGTTTATTCCACCGTCTATTTCATATTTATAACATTGCAAAGTCTCACCATCTGATTTTGTTTCATAATATTTTTTAATCGAATTTTTTAATCTAACCTTAAAATCTCCATCTTCAATGTGAAAATCAACGACATTATACAAACGACACGCCAACAATTCTGTCTCCGTAAGACGACTGTTATATTTATTAATTTCTTCGAAAGTTTGACTCAATTCGTCAGTTGTATACCCTTCAAACAAATTGACACTTATTTTTACGGTGGAATCAAAACAATCAACCCCATTTATCTTTAGTTTTTTTTTAATTAATTCGATTTCATCATCTATTTCATTTTGCATGCTTTGTAGTTCATCAAAACAATCATCATACATTTTTACAGAGCGTAAATATCGGTCGAGTCTGTTATATCTTATAATATCATCGTAATCTGCGGATTTTAAAATATTTTTAAATTTGTCTATGTTTGTTCCTTTATTAAAATCCAATAATTTAAAGAGGTCATCTAATAAATAATCAAATATTTCAAAGGGTTTATTCATAAAATGTTTTATAGCATTAATTCGGTTATTGCCGTCAATATTCGAATAAGGCGCACCGGAACTGGACAAGTCCTGTCCGAATGTTATAGAATGAACGCTATTTTTTTTGTCGAATAAAAAATTTATATAATCACGCTCGTTTGGAACACTGTCGTTTTTACCGGGTACTGTATTCCATTTTTTCCTTCTTTGGAATTTTGGCTTTGTTATCTTTTTATTGACTATGGAAGACACTAGTTCTTTTACAGACCATGTTTCTTGTTTAATTTTTCTGTCCGTCATTTTAACGATTATATAAATATATGACGGATTGCTTTTAAGTTGTATTATTAATTACATAAATACAGTCACGATGTATCAAACGCAATATACCACAAACACAAGTAACACATTAGAGTAATTTTAGACGCACCTTTTTTTTTGTATTATGCTCATCTCCAAAATAATACAACTGGAATTTGTGCTGACTGTGGTCTTCAAGTATATCATCAGTAGTAACCTTGGATAACATTTTCAACTTGTCCAAATATACCATATACGTAACAACGCCATTATTACGCACCATCATATCAAATACAATACCGTCATACACTTCGTCAAATAATTCTGGTTTATTAACACATAACGCCATTAGTTCGCAATCGGTTTGAACTTTTCGAATAGAACGCATAGAGTCATTGATATAATCTAATTTTTCTATCCATTTATTTAAAAACTGTGATGCCATATCACTGACATTGCCTATCATATTAAACTTAAGCATAAACATAAACTGATTAAGCAAATCTACCAATCTACGTATGGGACTGGTTATATGCACATAATGTTTCGTATTCAATACATCGTGTCGCATATTTTCGGTATTTTCATCATATAAAATATACTGACCCGTCAAATTTCGCCAATTCTCCATCATCCTACGCATTTCACCTGTAACTTCCGGGTTTTCAACAACGGTAGGTTGTGCCTTAGAAATCGCATTTCTATAAATACCAAACTTATTTTTTACCATTAATTCACCGCATTTTTTATTCATAAACACCATCCAATAAGCAACAACATCATGACTATCTTCTATATCATATTTCATATTTTTTGTTATTCTATATAAATTAATATAATCCACATCCTTTTTCATTTTATCTTCTTCATAGGCATAATTATTTCTTGTTCGCACCATAACATTATGCATGCTTATATTATCATTTCCGTCATTGGTTTTCTGTATAACACCATTCTCATCTATAATAATATCCATACAAAAAGCAAACCTGAGTTGCTTCTCTAACAAACTACATAAATTATCGGATAATATGGTTGGTAGCATCGGTCGTCGTCTATCGGGCAAATAAATAGTAGAAACACGATTATTGAATGATTCCCAAAGTCCAAATTCTTCCATCCAGAAATAAACGTTTGCTATATAGATGCTCATTTTAAATAATCCTCCTTCTAATTGTGTAATACTGAACGCATCATCTAAATCCTTACTACCCTTCGGGTCTATTGAAAAAACATTCTCGTGCGTTCTGTCTTCTATGTTATATTTCGGATTATTCATTATGGTTTCTATACATTCCTTATAATTGTCTTTCTTGAACAATTTATTAACGCGACTTGAGAATGATGCTATAGAGTCACTTAGATTTCGTCGGTAGAGTTGATACTCGTAAAATACAATTAAGTCATCAACCTCACCCAGAACATTCAACATCGTTCCTATTGGATGCTTGCTATTCCATTCATTAAACTTAAATACCACATATTTATTTTTAAATTTTTTTGAAAATCCCATCTTTAATTCAAACGGCAACAAGAATGTCGGTAACCGACTATCGTCAGGAACACATTTATAATAGGATTTCTTTCTTTTCGGCGTTGCTCCATACGTCCTATTTTTATCAAGTATAAGTGTTCCCGCCAGCGTTGGACAAGTGCGTATATTAGAGCATATTATATTTCCATCGTGGTCTATAATATCGTTTGTAAATAGTTTTAACTTAATCGGGTCAATTTTTTTTAGGCGTTCATTTTCAATTTCAAGATTTGTATCAAAATCGTGAAATTTCCAACTGGAATAATCACCTTTGTCGATTAAAATACGACACTTCATCTATCATATATAATGAAATATATTTAGGTTATTTCATATATATATATATATATATATGAAATCAAATTTTAGGAGGAACACGCAAAAACGCAAGAATAAAGTTAATCGCAAAAGTAGTAAGATTACTGGAGGTTTTTTCCGACAACCGCGTGTTGGGATACCTTACTATTTCATTTATGATTTACTGCCAAAAGATTTGCGGCGTCGGAACGATAAATTGGCTTTGAGCGAATGGCGGGACACATTTGGATGGAAAGAATATAAGAGTATAGCAAGGAACGGCTTTATTAGCCCTAGAGATATAGATGGTATTTATTTCACATTCGCGAGAAATGGATATGAAAATAATTGGTCAAAATTTGTGCAGGAGAAAGTCGAGCAGGAGGAAGTTATACAACCGATGCATAATGGTGATCGCGCACTTACTGACTTGACGGAGGATGTTGAGGGTGCTGATGCTGATGATGCTGCTGGTGATGCTGGTGATGATGCTGCTGGTGATGCTGGTGGTGATGCTGCTGGTGTTGACGATGATGCTTTTGATGCTGATGTTGTTGAGGGTGCTGCTGCTAATGATGATGATAATTTGGAGGTGGTGGGGGGGGAGGGGGGAGAGGAGGAGGAGGATAAAACCGATATGCGAAACCACGTTGATGCTACCAATAATATAGAAGAAGATAAAGCATATAGAGACACCACTGGAAATATGAAATACATATGTCTATCGTTAATAAATTTAGAACAATATAAAAAAAAACGTATTGAAGATTTGTGCGGTTGGATTGCCCAAAAGAGAGAAAGGGCACCTGCCTTAACGGATGCCGAACAGAAAGAGTTCGAAGCCAGCCGCACCGGGTTCGGAAGGTTTCAGAGGGCGATAAGGTTAAAAAAATACGAAAATACGAAAGGGAGAGCGCTGATGGAGGAATGGATGATGATAAGTTTGTTCAAGACAATAACTTTCATTGATAATGGAAATGATAATGGAAAATTAATATTTGAATTGGATGATGTCGACGCAGAACGATTAAATAAAAGAAAACATCTTGATGAAAATGCTTTAAATGCATTAAGCACACGCGAAAGTGTTCAACGAGGAATAGGAATTGATCAACAACAAATAATAGACTATAATAAAGGCAAAAATAATAGTAGTCAGTTCTCTCCTGCCGATTATTTAACTGGAAAAAGATGGGCTAAGAAGGTGACTGGTCCCGCATTTTTATATTACATAAATCATATGTTTGTGAGGATGAGTACGCCGGTCAATGGAGGATTAAAAATGAATCAAAAACGAAATAAAACAAATATCTCCGCTCGCGGAACCAAGAGAACATTCTGCAGAAAGGCAAGGAATAAGACCAATAAAAAAAGAGGCACTTATAAAAAAAACGAATCAGTGGTGGATATCCAGACCCGGAAAAAATAAATTATATAACAGATCTGCTTGAAAAAGAAGGCTACAAACATAATATTCGAGGGCTTGACACTGATGAAGATAAGATTGATCTTTACGACAATCTGGTGGATATAGGTAGTTGTGGTGTAGAGATTGATCAATTTAGTGAATTTCCTGAGGAAGTCGCTACCGTATTCAAGCATATTGATGCGTTAATTGAAAAATCAATGAAAAAATTAACAGATCACAATAAAGTATTAGAAATGGCGAGTGAAGTGTTCAGGGACTATAATGAAAAAAATACCCAAAATCAAACAAATATTTAGTCATAAAAGAAAATATACCAGAAATATATAATGGCAAAGAGTTTGTGTAAAGGAAAGCGCGTTATACCCAACAAATGTAAGAAACTTCGTGGTTGCAAAGTCGCTCGCGGCACCAAGAGAACATTCTGTAGAAAGACCAAAAACAGGCGCACAAAATGTAATCATAAATCTTGCAAACAACACAACAAGACACAAAAGAATAAGAAGAAAAAATAGATACACTACTACTACCACACATTACACGCCCAATTAATTACATATATTCCCATTCACGGATTTCTTCCCTTATCATAGTTTGAATTTCAACGTCATTATAAACTTTCCAGATATAACAATGATCCCGTTTCAAGTATTCGTATGTATTATTGAATCCTTGATACTTCGCACAGTTTCCGCCCAAACAATAAGGCAACCCTGTATGCCTTCTTATAACCTGTTGAGCGGTGATGCGTTTATTCTTTAATAATTCTTCATCAGATTCTTTAATCCAGTGGTCTGTGAATACCACAAACGCACGTTCCCCCACACTATTGGTATTATCACAGGACATAATTACTCGGTTTTTACTGTTCAATGAAAAATTCAATAGCAATCAATTTTTATGATAAAATTGAAATTATTGTTTTAATGCTGAAAGTAAACAATATTCAATGGAAATTACAAAAAATAATCTATCATTTACGGTAACTGGTTCATTTAGTGAGAAGTGGTTCTCTAATAAACAATTCAATAATTGGGAGAAGAACACGTTCCATATTCTTGACCACTACGCAGACAGTAACCTGAATTATATTGATGTCGGCGCTTGGATCGGTCCCACTGTCTTATATGCGGCACAGCGGTTCAATAAAGTGATAGCCATAGAACCAGACAGACTTGCGTTCCATAGACTCGTTGAAAATCTATCGGTTAATAATTTTAAGAATATTATACCTATTAATAAATGTCTTTCGTATAATGACGATTTCACATCATTTGGTGGAAATGGCAAATGGGGGAATTCTGAATCAACTATGCTCGTTTCCAATCCCGAATATAGCACTTGGGAAGGTCGTTGGTCAAAGGAAGAACGTGAAACAAATATAGAGGTGGTTGAAACTATAAAAATAGAAACTCTAATGACTATATGCAATATGGATAATGTCGGTTTTATAAAAATGGACATTGAGGGGGGTGAAATGATAGTCATACCGGCGATGTCCGAGTTCCTAAAATTAAATAAACCCGTTTTATATTTATCGCTGCATTTCTGTTTCCTACAATTACATCATATTCAAAGTATATTAGATATATTATTTGATATATACGACAATTGTTATTTCTTTGACGACGATGCTAATAAAACCAATATATCAAAGGAAACTATACTCGCGTATAAGGTATCATCTGTTGTGTTCATATAAACATTTATTTAACAATATAGAGAAATATCGCCATTGTTAATTACCATGCCAGACCAGTCGCAAAACCTTAGAAGATCCCAACGCGTTCGTTCAAGTGTCGTTAAGTTTACACCGCTTTCTACATCACGCACAACAGGTCGTATCCGCGAAACTACTGTTCGGTTGAGCCCCTGTTCGTTTACAAACAAATCTTATTATTGATAATTTATAACAATTTTTTATTATTATCATATTAATAATAAAAAAATAAAAGAAAACTTTCTCATGAACAATATATATATAGTTAACATGAGCCTTTTCAAAAAAAAGAAACCCTTTATTTCGTATCGCGTTTATATGTGCGTTGATGAAGACGATACGGAATCTGTAGAAAAATATAATTTTCAATGGGATAATGAATACAAGACCTGGTATTTAGACGCACATAAATACGCAGATTCAGTAATTTCTAAACAAGACCATATTAAAATGTTGTTTACCCCATTCAAAGTTTACGGACAACACCAATATTTTTTATAAATTTATAATATATGTTCAAAGGTGAAAAAATATATCCGGTGTGTTATCGTATATATTTAAATTTGAATTACGGAGACTCTGTTCGGGCAAAATCATTTGGATGTTTATGGGATTCGCGGCAAAATAAATGGTATTTTCACGAAGACAATTACTTGAAATCTGGAATAAAATACAGCACTACATTACACGCAGAATTATGTCCTTATATGTTTTTGGATGGTAAAACGATTTATTTATAAACTTTGTGCTAACCAGGTGATTAAAGCATTGGCAAAATATAGTGTGACTTTATCACAACTTATTTTGTATTTTTTTTTGTTGAATAATTATTCTACGATCCCCGAATTCTTTGTTATATTTTCCATTACCTTACTAAATGCCGTCTCTCGCGGAGGGGTAGGTATCAAATTTCGCTGTATTACCAGACATTTCTTAGAAAAATCCGATTCCATATCGGCAAATTCTTCCGCTTGAATCACCTTTTCGTTTATTAGAGTTTTCATGGTACTCCTTGTTACTTCTTGAATTCCTTTCAGTAGTATATCTTGAGAACCTTCTTTATCCCATTCATTATTTTCTTTAATATAGAGGGTCTTTCGTTTCTTATCAGTACAATGAATCGGTCTTTTATGAGTTCCTAGTTCTTTTAGATTCTCAATAAAAAGCTTGGAAATACCTTTAACATATCCACTTTCTGCTTGGTTCTCTATATCTTCAAAGGAAACTTGAATTTGTGCTATGAAATCAGAAAAGTTGATAGCGTCTTTACAATCCTCGTTTAAAAAGACTTGTAAATTGAATTGATTATTATTGGTTGTGTTATTATTATTATTTCCTATCTTTGGTACCATTTCTTGAACAGTTTTTGTCAATTCTTTATTTTGTTCTATTAATGCACGAGTTTCTTGCTTATGTTCTTGATTTTGAACAACCAACAAATTCATTAATTCTTTATTTTGTGAAATTATCTCCATCATAGAATCCACCATAGAAGGTTTTTCTTCTGGGTTCTCTTGAACGACGATATAATTAGAAATAAGAGAACAAACCTTTTTATGTTTCCATAATCCAGATTTAACCACATAAGTTTTACCACATTCACAAGAATACTCATTAATGTTTCGAGTAGTTTTAAATTGATTTTTGTGTTTTATAGTGTTTATATGACGATTAAATTCACTATGACTACAGCAATTATAGTTACATTTATTACAACACAATATTTTATTACTTTCCCTTGATTTCCTTGATTCCCTTGTTTTTTTGTGTTCCGTTGTATTTAAATGTATATTAAAATCAGTTATATCGCTGCATTCATAATCGCATTTTTTACAAGACAAACAATGTTTGATTTTCGTTGTTCCATTCTGTTCCATTTTGTTCCTAAAATTGGAACAGATAAAAATCAAGAATATAAAACGCAATAATTTAATAAAAATGTTATGCTAATAAAAAAAACATAGAAAAATACGATTTACTGCATTATGCTTTGAACCCGTTTTTCAGAAAAGTCGTTGGAAAAGTATTCTCAGAAAAATGAAAATTGGACAATTATAAATGTCCACTTTTCAGAAAATCATAGAAGAATCCAAATCGGGGTTTT
>Ga0206131_10008259_pt1 | contig 10267 bp, 6 predicted proteins | sample Helgoland_Spring_FD_148636 | JGI IMG/M metagenome (GOLD analysis project Ga0206131, IMG submission 148636) | Pelagic subsurface seawater microbial communities from Kabeltonne, Helgoland, North Sea - Helgoland_Spring_Bloom_20160517_1 | ecosystem: Environmental > Aquatic > Marine > Epipelagic ... | reverse complement strand
CCTCTTAATGTCTCCATGCTTTTAAAGAAGTAGTGAAGTGCAAATTGACATGACGACACATTGAAGCCATCTATTGCCTTACCATATTGTCTAACTACTCCCTTCCCGAGCCTGTTTTCATCGCGTGCTCCTTCACCAAACACAGCCTTGATGATTTGATGGCCTTTGTCCGTAGTAATGCCGTCACCATTGCGTATGTTTTTTGAAGTATCACCCTCAACAAATAGGCTGTATGGAACATGGAAATGGCTTCTCTTGAAATTCAAAAACCTTGCACACGCACCATCTACTCTGTTCTCCAGATTATCGGGAGATTTGTCAATTCCCAATACAAATGATAGACGTGCATCTGTCCATTTAGAGAAATCACCACCTTTTCCACAAGCGTAATCGATGAGTATATCACCTTTGTTAGAAACAGACCGAATAAGGATGGACTTGATGTAGTTGTGAAAGGAACGAAGACCAATGGTCCGCTTTGAATTCACAATGCGGTTGTAGTACACATCTTCGTCCACCTCAACAGGGTTGATATTAAAACCAGTTGTAATAGTCATTTCGCTGATAGGATTATGAATAGAACGCCAATTGCTCTCCGCAACATGATACGCGTTTCCATAATTCATGGTGACACCCTGACGAAGTTCAGTAGTTTTATCATTACGAACACGAATTGGAACCCATCTCCATTTTTTCTCGCGACCCATCTCATATTTAAACTCCACGATGGTATTATCCTCAAATACTTGTCCATCTTCCGAAAACATTTGTAACACACCAGTATCATCGCGCTTTAACATCATGTTGCAAATTCCTGCCTCAGGGTCATATGGTTTGGTGGGAATAAACAGGGCAGGTTTATAGTCTTGTTCGTCATCTTTGTCTCCGTATTCCGGAAGTTCATCTTCATACACATTTTGACACGGATTAATGTATCCGTGTTTTCGAGGATTGTATCCGCAACGAAGTTCCAGAGTTTTGTATTGATTTAATTCCGTATGAGACTTCCCGTCTTGAAATATTGGCGTTACTATATCTTCCCCACTCTTCTTCTTGGTTACTACTAAGAAGTCAATTGTGTTGAACTCAGGTGGTTTCCACTTAAACGAATAGTCCCACGCAAGTTTCCTCAGTGGTCCTACTTTTCCAACTCCGTCTCCACCTACCCCATACACAGCTTGTGTGAAGATAAGTCCATCGGTTTCGTATTCAAACAAACCTGCCTCTACTTTCTGCATAATGTGTTTGCATCCCTCGAAAATTTGAAGTTCTGATCCGCTAGGATTGAACTTTTCAGGATAAAACTTCTTTGCTTGGAAACGCATAGGGCTAATCATATTGGAGACAACAGATTTTGGACTGAGTAAAGTGATGGTATTGTGGATAAGTTTGTATCTATACAATACCTTATCGTCGTCATCGTCCTCAATGAACTTGAGACGCCTTACATCTTCTCCCTTTACATAATATACGTCAAATATTGCAAATAGGTTGATAAACTTGCGATTTTTATTATGCATTATCAACTCTCCATCATAAAGAGACCGAAACAACGTTTCTTCTTCTGTTACAGCACCAGTAAATATAATGGCCATGTTAGTGTTGATCAGATAAATTTTACCTATGGATGAAATATACATTAAATGACGATCTCCATCAGCCTTGTCAGTGACAACAAAATTTTTTCTTATGTTGGGAGCGTTGATATCATTGTTCTCAGGAATAATGTTCTCAATTTGAAGAGTGTATGAAGAGGGACCAATAAAGTTTTTTGGGAAAACTCTTCTATTATTGTCGTGTTTGTCACCATGCAACAAGCGCATGTATTCATTGACAATATTTTTCTGCTCGTCGATGGAAACCGGATAATTCGTACCTTGCAGTCCCATTAACACGTATTTAATATTTTTTTTTAAGGTCTCCAGGATAACCTGTGCATTGTTGAAGGTGGTTCCAGGACCAATTTTAGTGTTATCCACCTCCAATTCCATTTCATATATGTCAATGCTTGAAAACACGCCAGCTTCTTCAGTGGTATATGTCTTTTTCAACGAGAATTTTTCTCTAGGTGAGCTCTTCACAATACTTATGTCCGCGTTTATGGGTAATTCGTCGTGCTGAAAAGTAACTCGGTTAATGTAACGAAATGATTTTTTCGTATTGTTCCAGCTGTTCAATGTGCTTCGAATAATGATATTGGATGGAGATATTTCTTCTTCCGTTCTGTAAGCAACACGAAAGTTAAAATCTACAAAATCTACATCATCCACTCTCTTCTTCTCCTGATACACAGGGACTTTTCTTACGAATTTAACTGATGTGGAATACTGATCAGAGTTCAGAAGTTTTGATATATCATTCGTCTTACAATATTCTTGGATCGCTCGAAATCCTGTAATTTCTGCACGTATGTTTGAGTCTTTATACGAGCCACTCTTATCTAAATATTCATATGTAATGCGCATCAAATATACACCCTCTTCATAGTTACACGTGAACCCCAATGATTTTAGTTTTCTAATTACGCTGTCGTAGTCCAATTTAGTGAATGGCTTTACGCCTTTAGTTCCAAACTTTACTTCCAACTCATGATTAATAGTTGCGTCTTTTACAAAAGGGGAGGATTTGTAAAAATGGTTAACTAATTTTTCAAAATTGATAGAGGCTGTTTTTCTGTCGTGTTCCTTTTCTTTGTCGGTTTTGTTGTGTCGCGGACCGCGGCCTTTTATTTGTCTAGTATCCATGATAATATAATAAAGAGATATTTTTATATTATAAATCATTTTTTCTATAAAATCGCAATAATGCGAATTATGAGTTAATGTTTAAGATAACACTTGTACAATGCTCTGATATATGTCTTTCTTTTTCACTTTATCTGGTAGTGAAATGTTTAGTTTATTTGCGATACTTATTAGGTCGCTCATTTTGTATGCCGTCATCGCCTTTATAGGTTTTGACAAGTTATCTACCTTATACTGGTGAGTTCTCACTAAAGAAATCTCATCATGCGTTGTCTCTTTCTTGAACCCAAATTTGGATGTGTCTTCAATTTTTGTAAGAAGGTGCACGTTTGTTTGTGTTTCTGTTTCAATATCGTCGGTCTCCATATTGATTTCGTAATAAAACGATGGAAATGTAATTATACAGCTCAACCCTTCGAATAGACATAGTGCGTGAAAGGTCTTCATATCAATGGACGTTTCGTTCAACAGGAAATTTTCAATATGTGAAAGGGGTCCGAGCTTGTTTACCTTGATAAAAGGTTTATTCTCGCGCAATTTTTCGATGTATTCTATTTTCAGATTTTTTTCTGTGACCATATTTCTATGGGGCATTAGAAGATATGCGTCCACTCCATGTTTCATTAGATAGAAACACCAAAACAGATTATCTCGCTCTTTGGGAACAAAAATAGATGGCTCTTTCACAGAGGGCATTGTTGTTGGTTGGGGAGTAGCAACCTGCGTTTTTGTTTCTTTTGAGAATTCTTGAAATGTGTCATTCACATGGGTGAAATCTTCTAACAACTCACCAGTTATAAAAAATTTTTTGAATGGAGTAACATCAAAAGGAATACGTTGCGGAATTGATGTTACTTTATGTGTGTTTGATTTGCGATAAGACATGATAATAAGATAAGACACTTGTATTTATATTGTTACGAAAAATATATATTTTTAATATCCTCCTTTTCTTTTTCATCTTGGTTTAAGGTCGTTTCCTGTGTAGTGACATAAGTTGTATATTCTCTCAATTTCACAATGACGTTATCGTTGAGTTCAGATAAATTAATGTGAATACCATTTCGATTTTCGTTGATAATTACATCATCAAAACTATTCAGAATACGAAGAATTGCTATTTGGTTAAATTTTGTCATCTTTTCAATGCAGTTTCGTAGTTGAAAAATATCAAGTTGTTGGGAACTCATATTTGAAGTAATCTTATGTTTTTATACTCTTTCTTTACTTTTGTTTTTCTCTTTCAATTGGAATTTCACCTAACACAGAAACGTATTTATCATTCAATTCAAATTTCTGTCCAATTATTCTGCAAATGAATTTTTCGCCTTCTTTTACAGCAGTAAACTGAGGAGAATTGATGTGGTGGTCACGAGATACAAAACATACAATAGGGCTAGGATCTTCGTTTGCAATTTCACCTCGGATTCCTGCCTTGGTAATATTTTTGGCTGTGCATGTTATCAACATGCCTTCTACTGGATAGCACACCATACAACTTATGACGATATCAAATTGAACGCCATTGCCTTGTATTACACCACTAGAATACGAAATAAGCTCTACGCTATCGTTTTTAATATATCCTTCTACCATACACTTGCCTTCAATTTCCGCTTTGATTTTCCTCTCTAAAAGACTTTTGATATTTTTTCCAACGTACTTAACCTCCATTGTTGTTTTTCTTGATAAAAGGCATTTTGAAAAGATTGGTGAAGAGGGTTTTCCGTCCTTTCTCTTACCTTGTCTTTTCCTCTGTGTTTCCATACTATCTTTGTTATATATACATCTTTTTATTATTATTTTCATTTTTTAATAATAATAGAGCGAGGGTTGCAATATATCTAATTTATAGACCAAGCATTTTTGCAGTATCTGGACTAAGAAACCAAATATATTCGGCCTTTTCGATGTTGTATAATCTCATTAGCATTTCTTGTAAACAGCACACACCTACATCTACAATTGGTAGAATATTATCCTTGGTGAACATCTCCTCACCGACAATCTTATTCAATATGGTAATGTTTTTCGACTTCGTTGCTTGTTCACATCTCGTCCCTGTCGTGCGTTTCTTGCTTCTATCCTGGGTTTTAAATACCAACTCGCTTTTATCTGTTCCATCTCCAATAAAACCAAGTATTGAGTTTAACGTAGTTGCGGGAATTGTATATGTATTTTTTATAGCAACGGATAAATCTCGTTTGTCTTCTTCTTCCGCATCTATCCACATATTGCTTCGCTTATTTAAAACCAGAATGTGCCTTTCTTGTTCATCGTAAAAAATGATACAATTCAGACCTTTGTCGGATATAAGAAAGTTATCGAAATAGGTCTTTATTGTATATTTTACGTAATCGTGTTCTTCATCTATGATAGTTTCTTTGAATATGTAATTAATAAGTGCTAGCTTTTCTGTGTAAGAAAGAACATCGATCGCGTGCCAAACAATAAATTTTTTCAATGTGTCAATTGGTGTATTAAAGAGATCCTTGATTTTTTTAAGCGACACTCCAAGGTGTTTGTAATAGTTCTTGTCTCCTCTTTCTACGTTTTTCTGTGTTGTGAACTGCATAGCCAATGAAAACTTATCTTCAATATTATTAACAATTTTGTTCCCAAGATTTTCCTCCATTTTTTTAGGGAAAATGTCTGTGGGTTCTGCAACGGATGAGTTTTCACCATATATTATGTCAGGTTCAACTTCTTGTGTCTTACCTTCGCGTCGTTTCAATACAAACGCCGAATTTTTATAGTCGATCGGAACCTTTAAGTGGAAAGAATCTATATTCTTGGATGTTAGCTCGTTGGGTCGGAAAATATAATAATCGCCAATGTTTACCAATCTTCCCGTGCGACCATATTTATCTAGGATTGTCTCGGTAGCATCATCAATTAATTGTGACAATGCGGAATAGATTTCCACCAAAGGATACGTTTTCGGGTGATTGACCTTAGTGAGCAGGTCTTTCTTTTTGTAAAAAAACTCTTCTTTCATCAAAAGACGGATTTTGGAGATGATCTGTTGAGAATTCATTTTGATAAACTTTTCATCGTATGTGTCGGAATTAATTTTATCCTTTGTAATGGTGACATTTGGCGAGCATTTTATATTGCAATCATCCATATAGTCACACATTGCGCTATACGGAATATCACCTACTTTGAAATTTTTTTCAATTTTGCCACTGGAAAGAATCTGTTCTACTTTGGTATTCATATTCACTTGTGTAAAGTTATTTTGTTGGGTATTCAACAAACAATCCACAGATGTTTCTTTCAATATACGAGATACCTCCCCTATTTGTTTTGCTTTTTGTTCTGCAATTCGATAGATATATACATCAGTTGCCTCTTCCTGTTTATCTTCCAATTCAGTAGAGTGAAGAAATATTTCTACGTTTCTCTCTTGAAATGGTAAAAGTGAATGACTAAAACTTCTTACTGCTCTTCCGACGATTTGCTCTATGCGACTAAGTGTGTACCAAGGCTCCATGATGTGAACTTGGCGGACGCATTTCAAATCTATCCCTTCGGATGCTGCTTTTGAAATAAGAACAACCTTTATATTTTCGCCGTTTTTATTGGCATCGTCTGTAATTCTTTTTATTTCTTCGTTGTTGTTTGGAGATAAGCGAATATCTCCTGTCACCATTGCATATCTAGCTGGTTTAAACGTGTCAGACTTCTTATTTTTGGGTTCCAATGTTAATGCATCAATAGGAGGAGATGAAGGAGTTTTAAAAAGAGTTGTATTGTTACTTCTCACAAACCCCAATTCCTCTAATGCAAGTGCCATCGGAATGAGCCCAGCATCTATCCATTGCGAGTAAACGAGAATGATACCTGTTGAATGCATAACCTGGTGACATATTGCACTAATTTTACAGCTATACTTACCAATTTCATCTGGAGAGAATATTTTTCCATAGTCGTCGGTTTTATAGGAAAAATTTCCTTTTATAGGTGGTGTAATACTATCATCAAAGTTCATCATACGAGCGAGACCTTTTTTACCTGTTAGTGCGTAGATATCGATGAGTGGATTTTCGGTATCAGGGGAGGCAGACTTATCTCCACCCTTGGACGCAATAGACACCTCGCTAGATGGTTTTTCTGTAAGGTCAATGGAAACCTCTTCTCCAATGTTAATAGTTGGTTTTTCAAAATCAGCTTCATCGTCATCGTCATCGTCATTGTCATCGTCATTGTCATCGTCATCGTCATTGTCATCGTCATTGTCATTGTCATCGTCATTGTCATCGTCATCGTCATTGTCACTAAGGTTTATTTGAATATTATCGTCATCACCTTCATCTACACGCAGTTCTTTAATGTCAAATTCTTCTAGTGCGGATGAATTTAACGTATCTGTGTACTTGGTTTTAAGAATAAATTTATCACTATCGTTGTCATTATGATCAGAGACAATTGTATCGTAATCTTCTTGTGACGGGTCCCGTGATACTTCGATTTTTTCTGTCTGATTATCATTCTCATCGATCTCCTTTTCAATGGGTGTGAGTATATTAACTGCTTCTGTTACGCCATTCATAGGGTACGTCATAACAAGAGCCTCCAATGGAGCCTGTAACATTGTATATTTAAATCCGTCTAGGTTTTTAAAAGCAGTTATCTCGTCTATATTGACGCGGTTTTGGTCGCTAGATTGCATTTTATCAATCATAAGTTTATACACGGCGCTTTGGTAACTACCTATTTTCATGACAAATAGCTTGTTTTTGAGAATATTCACATTATCATCAGTTTTGATTATTCTCCCGTTCATTTGATATTTTGGTAAAGAAATATTATTGAACGTGTGACTGGGTGCAAATACGTCAGGATACACGCGAAATGGAAATGTGTACGGATTTTCTCCTCGTACATAAGAAATATATCCCGTTGCCTTTTGAATTAATAACTCTTTGCCACCATCCTTTAAATGCCCCTTTTTATCAAAAACGTCTTTCATCTCTATTTGTGCTCTTCTATCATTGATATTCATCAAATTCAGTAACCATATTATTTCACGAACGCTATTATACATTGGTGTTGCAGATAATAACAAAAGACGAATGTTGCTGACATGCATAATCAATTTCATGAGTTGGGTTGCTACTTTTTTGTTGGTATTTTCTTGCGCAATCCTAATATTATGTACTTCGTCAATAACGATTAGTCTATTGGAAAACTCCGCTTGTAAATTCTTGATAATTTGTTTTTCTGATACATTACTATTGTCTTCTAAAGAAATTCGACGTATATAATTGGAAAAGCTATCATATCCCATAAACAAATAGGACTTGTTAATAATTGTTTTAATTTGAGATATAATTTTGTCTTTGGGTATGTCCTTCACGTTGGTCGGGTTAATCTCCTTAATAAACTTGTTTCCAATGCATCCACCACACTTCCATATACCATTTTCATGTGACAATTTTCTCTCGTCAAATAACTGAAGTTTAAAATTGTCTTGAACATTGGGAGAAGCGATAATCAATATTCGCTTAGTAATGCCCGATTCGCGTAAATAATCGCGCATCTCTTCGCAAATACCGATAGCACTACACGTTTTCCCAGTGCCTAGTTGATGATAAAGCAATAGGCTGTTATACGGGGTCTGGAAAGATAAATAGTTTTTGACAAACATCTGGTGAGGGGCCAACTCAAAGTCTGTCCCCGATAAAGTGTCGGCATACGTTTCAATATCTTTCTTGCTACCATCGTATTGTGTATCATTAAACTCTTTTTTTTCTGCTATTTTCACAATGAAATTAGGGTCATTAATATCAGGGTACAAAATATCGTCTGTATTCGAGTGTTCTTTCAAATACTGGCGTTCTATCACCTCCCTTTTAAGCATAAGTTTATTACACGTTGCATCGTACACATTATTTTCGTCACATCCGTTTTCGACAAACTCATTATTCATATTTTGGCTCATTTGTTGGTATTGTATATACTATACGATTATAAATAAAGTCTATATTCTTGTAAAAGGTTATAGATATTTGCCAATATCTTTTTTTTTTCTAAATTATATGGACGAATACTAGCATTGCAGTCTTCGTATGATTTCCATTCCAGTTTCGAAACCTCGCTTTTTTGAAAATTATGCATTGTATTTACATCGATAGGAGTATGCATATACGCCAAAAAATATTTATGTTTGTAAGATCGATAGTTTGACCCGATGTAAATTTCTTCAAAAGGTAATATATTTTCAATTATTTGTATCTCCTCTCTAGAATATCCGGTTTCTTCTTCAAATTCTCTGAGCGCGCAATCAATATCCCGTTCTTGATTGTTTCGCCTCCCCTTAGGAAATTCCCATTCGGTTTCATTCCAATTCGTTTTACTACTCTCGACCATATCTTTTAAGCTATATGTATGGTTATTAATTGTCACGCCATTAGAAATAAGTTCAAATTTTTTCGAAGATATGGTTTCTTCTCCACGATATTGACCACTGGAACTAGATCCCCACATATGCTTCCACAAGTTATCAAACGTATCTGAATTAATTCTTTTCTTCTCACTGACAGACATTTCGTCAATCGTGCTTTGTAAATGTTCAATGTTGTAGGGTGAGTATTTTCCTCTCATGAAGTCGATGTATCCAAAACTATCCTTTCGGCGTATCATTAAAAATTTCAATCCCTGACAACTTGATGTAAATAATATTATTCCGTAGCTAGTAATGGGTAGTTTACAATTATGGAACGAATGTCCTTGTTTTCCACAATTATTGCATAGGTTTATAGGTTTACTCATTATAGGTTTAGAGTAACATCTTTTTATGTTTATTTTATTATAATGGGATTAGATGCGAGTGTATGGGGACCCCATTTCTGGTTTTTTTTGCATACCATCGCATTAAACTACCCGAAATTTCCCAATGATGTATCTAGAAAAAAATATTACGACCTGGTTCAGAACTTTGATCTATTCATACCTGTTGAAAAACATGCACAGCAATTCAGAGAGCTTCTGTGTGAGTATCCGATCTCTCCTTATTTAGACAATCGCGACTCATTTATTCGCTGGGTACATTTCATTCACAACAAAATCAATGAAAGGTTAGAAAAACCTAAAATAACACTATCTGAGTTTTATGTTACCTACTATGAGAAATACAAAAGCAAAGAACAAAAGTTTGGAGAATATTACAAACTGCGAGAGCGTGCTATCTATGTTGGCTGTTTGTTATTTATTGTATCTATCATTTACTGGCTATACGATAAATAAAATCTTGTAGTATTTTATATTATGAAGCATACTAAAAAACATAACAAAAGAAAAGCAACCAAGCAACATCGGTCAAAAACTAGAAAGGTGAAAACAGGCGGTAAAGCAATGGGTAGTGGAGGATTTGGGTGTGTTTTTAGCCCCCCTTTAAAATGCAAAAAACGGAATACGCGTCTAGAGACAGACATGTACGTTACCAAACTTATGACAACGAAGCACGCAAATTCTGAATTCAATACAATAAAAAAGGTTTTACAAATACTGAAGGATAT
>Ga0206131_10008256_pt1 | contig 10269 bp, 8 predicted proteins | sample Helgoland_Spring_FD_148636 | JGI IMG/M metagenome (GOLD analysis project Ga0206131, IMG submission 148636) | Pelagic subsurface seawater microbial communities from Kabeltonne, Helgoland, North Sea - Helgoland_Spring_Bloom_20160517_1 | ecosystem: Environmental > Aquatic > Marine > Epipelagic ... | reverse complement strand
GTGATCCGAGTACCTCATTAGTAACATCGGGATCAAAATCAAAATCAAAGACACCATCGTTATTGTCATCGCAAACGTCAATGTTTGAAGGGGTGTTGGCTGTTGGGATTGATAAGATCGTTGCGATAACTTCACTTCTTAAACCAGTATCGCAGTTATTAGATCCTGCGGAAACCCAGAAACTTGTCGTGGTATTTAAAATAGGTTGGTAGGTATCTCCTGTAAAAATTAAATTGCCACTACTCGGAGCGTCGAACCAATAAATCTCACCTCCTGACGCGCTGGCAGATAATGATAACTGTTCATTAGCGCACTTTGTGTCATTTTGAGTTCCTGTGATTTGAGGAATACTAAACGACGTGCTTGCTGAGATTGTTAAAATGGGGTCTCCAGGCATGCCACCATATTCTACTAAAAACCCTTTTGCTTCATATGCTCCTAAACCAGCGGTTTGGTTTGGCAAATCATTCCAAGATCCATTTAGTCCTATTGAGTCATCTGTGATGTGGGCGTAATGCTCACCACCAGCGTTATTAGGTTCGTTGGTGTTCCAAAAGGCAAAATTTGGAGAGGATCCGTTTGCCAGACCATTCCAAAAGTTTAATCCTGTTTCGGGTCCTGTTTCCCAAATCCAAACCCCTTCTGCAGCTTGATCACTCCCTCCAATCCATCCGACACCTGAACTTAATTCTCCTACTAATTGCGCTTCTTCCGTTCCGGTCAGTGTAGCTAGATAGCCTTGCAGACCATAATAGGTCATATTTTCAGCTAATATTTTAGCATCAGTCCAAAGTATGGCTACCGAAGGTATAAATTCGTAATAATGATCTGTTAGAGCGAGATAGTTAGCTTGACCGACGGTAAGGGAAAAAACTCGATTTTGACTTATGTTAGGATCGCTGCTGTAAAAACTGACGTCATAAACGGCAGCAATAATATCGGAATAATTTAAGGGATTGGTATTAGCACTTGTTAAAGTCAATTTGGCCTCTGAAGCATTCCATGTGGCGCTAATATTAGGGTGAGTACCATTCAATTCTAGCAAATCATAATTTTGATCAAACCCTTCCGATATTTGAATATAAAAGGCATCAGTTGAATTGTCATCTGGATCTGTAATGTCAAAAAATGTGACTATGGATTGACTGGTCAATGGACAATAGTAAGATTCACCAGAAGCGCTGACAATGGGCGCAACATTCTGACTTTGACCAGCAATGGCGTAGATGATAGAAAAAAATAAAAGTGTTCGTAACAATGCTAAAAATACTTTGATCTGAATGCTGTAAAAGTATATGTAATAATTGATATTGATTGTGTTTTAAAAGATTTTTTACTTCTAAAATTCAACTACAAATACACTAAAATTTAATATTTTTAAGAACACCAATATTTTTTGTATTTTTCCATTCTAATAGAGCATTTAATGAGGCTAGCGATTTTTGCTTGTACTGTATTGTTTTTTTTAATGTCATGCGATCTGGAAATAGATTACGAGCCAGTCGTTCAAAATTCTAGTTCACCAGTTGTATTTGTGGTGGATCAAACACCTTATACAGCTTTGTCTTCGTATCAGTTTTTTGATGGTAATCTGAAGGATCAAATTCCAGTCCAAGGTGTATTACCATATAAGCCGATCAATACGCTTTTTTCAGATTATTCAAAAAAGAAACGCTTTATATGGCTTCCGCCAAATTCGAAGATGGTTTATAAGAGTGCTTCAGAAGTTTTTGATTTTCCACTTGGCTCAGTGATCATTAAAACGTTTTACTACGACAACGTACTACCAGAATTGAACCAAAGGTTAGTTGAAACCCGATTACTTATTTTGTCAAGCTCAGGTTGGCAATTTGCGAATTACGTTTGGAACGAGGACCAAACCGATGCGATTCTCGATCTCAATGGAAGTTTCACCAATATAGAGTGGGAAGAAGATGGTGTCGTTAATGAAGTCAATTATAGAATTCCCTCCGAGTCGGAGTGTTTAACCTGTCATAAAAAGGCCGAAAGTTCAATACCAATAGGTCCAAAACCGATGAATCTGAATTCAGATTTAGTTTACAATTACGGAAACCAAAATCAGCTTGAATACTTGGTTATTAATAATTATTTAGAAGATAATTTACCAGAGAATATTCCAGTGGTTGCAAGTTATAAAGATGAAAATTTGCCACTAGAGGATCGTGTGAGAGGATATTTAGACATTAACTGTGCGCATTGCCACTCAGAAGAATCGCACTGTGCTTATCGAGACATTCGGCTTGACTATTTTTCAACTTCAGAACAAGACAACTTAGGTGTTTGTGTCGTTCAAGATACCGAAATCAATGAAACCTTAAGCCATATCGTAGCACCTTCTAATCCACTGAGGTCAGTACTTCATTACAGAATGAGTGTAACTGATGAGGAATATCGCATGCCATTGTTGGGGCGATCAGTGGTTCACAACGAGGGTTTGATGCTCATTGAACAGTGGATAAACTCATTAGATACAATCTGTAATTAATAACAAATAAAAGATGAAAAAAATCACGCTATTAGTTATCCTAGCACTGGGGCATTTCATGAACGCGCAAGAGAGTGCCAATTCTTGCGTTGAAATATTAGATTACATTACAGGGGCTGGAAGCTTCTCAGTTCAGGATTTTAACGGTACAGAAATTCCTACTCCAGTTTGCGCCTCAGGAGGAAACAATGCAACAAGTGGTGAATGGTATGCCTATCAATCTAACACAGATTATTATGTGACCATATCTTCCGATTTAACTCAAAATAGCGGTCTCGACACACGAGTGCACGTATTTACTGGATCTTGTGGTAATTTAACGTGTTTGGTTGGCGACGATGACTCCGGAAGTGGCTATCTCACTGTAGCATCATTTAATGCAGTCGCTGGAAACACATACTATATTGCGTGGGACAATAATTGGGACAGTTCTGCATTTGATTGGCAATTGACCCAGGGTGACCCACCTCCAACACCACCATTTAGCTTTACGAATACAACCGTTGGAATCAATGGAACGGATAGAGCTGTTGTTGATATGAATAACGATCAATTGGACGACTTAGTGTCTATTAATTCTGACGAAATAAATATTTTTTATCAATTGACTGAAGGCGGGTTTAATCAAGTTTCAATTCCTACCACCACCGCAGATTATACGCCATCTTGGAGTTTAGCCGCGGGTGATATTGATCATAACGGTTATAATGATTTATTATACGGCGGAGGTTCTGGAGTTACCTTTATGAAAGCTAATGATGATGGCACGGCTTATGAGGAAATATCAGGTTCGGAATATGTATTTTCTCAGCGATCAAATTTCGTAGATATTAATAATGACGGACACTTAGATGCTTTTGTATGTCATGATGTAGAGCCGAATGTCTATTATATTAATGATGGTTTTGGAAATTTAACTTTTTATCAAGGGCCAAATGAAAGTGGTGTGCCAAGCGGAATAGGTAATCACCCTTCGGGAGGTCATTATGGCACCGTTTGGATTGATTATGACAATGATCGCGATATTGATTTGTTTATAGCTAAATGTCGCGGAGGTAGTGGCACTGAAAAAATAAATGAGTTGTGGCGTAATGATTCTAACGGCTCTTTTACCGAAGTTGGTGCACAACCCAACGTTAATATGGCAGACGAAGTTCAAACTTGGTCATCAGCTTGGGCGGACTTTGATAATGACGGAGACATGGACGCTTATATTGGCGCCAGTTCAACGGCAAACGGCACGCATAAATTAATGCGTAATAATGGTGACGGTACTTTTGATGATATTTTTCAATCCGCTAATATCTCTAACGCACCATTAGGTATCGAAAATGCACCAGCAGATTTTGACAATGATGGATTCGTTGATATTTTATCAAACGGCTCCATTTTACTTAATGATCAACAAGGTGGATTTGAAGTTTATACAACTGGAACCCCTCCGAGTGGCGCCATTGGAGATTTGAATAACGATGGATTTTTAGATGTGTTTAATGGTAGTTTGTATTTAAATGATGGAAATGAAAACAATTGGGTAAAAATTCATACCGTTGGTATTCAAAGTAACAGCAATGGCATCGGCGCGAGGGTAGAGGTGACTACACCTCTGTTAGGAACTCAAATTAGAGATGTAAGAAGTGGCGAAGGCTTTCGTTTCATGAGTTCACTTACAACGCATTTTGGATTAGGGATGGATACCTCTATTTCAGAAGTGACTATTTATTGGCCTTCTGGTATAGTGGATGTGTTTTCAAATCTAGAAGTTGGTCAGACGCATATTTTAGTTGAAGGTTCCAGTTTAGGTATTGAGACCTATACACTTAAAAGTTTTATACTTTACCCAAACCCAACCACTGATGAGTTAAATTTTAATTGGGATGGGTCGCCTGCATTATATGCCATTTATGATATTTCAGGTAAAAAAATTGTACAGACCATGCTCCATGAGGCCAAAGTTTCGGTGAGGCATTTGGCTAATGGAACTTACATATTCCAGTTCAAACAAAATGGTGTTATAAAAACCCAGTCCTTCATTAAACAGTGAAAAACAATATGATTGGGTAAATATTTAAAAGTCTGTTAAAAAGGGCTTTCAAATAAATTATAATGCGCTCTGAAAATTAGAATTTCATTCGAACTAATAATTAGTAATTTCTATTAATGCGGTAATTTTTCCTTTAATAGTCCATACAAGAAAGTACCTAAAACAGAAAATCCAATAACAATTAAAATAGGTAAAAACCCTGCCCCAACTAAGGTGAACATTGGGCCAGGGCAAGCACCCGCTAAGGCCCAGCCGAATCCAAATAAAATACCACCAAACATATAACGACTAAAACTTCTGGTTTTAGGAATAAATCGTATTGGTTCGCCGAAAAATGAAGTAATATTGAGGCGTTTAATACTCTGAACAACAATTACTCCGATGATTAAGGCCGATCCAATGATGCCATACATATGGAACGATTGAAATTGAAACATTTCATAGATACGAAACCATGATGCAGCTTCAGATTTAAACATTGTAATGCCAAATAAAATGCCGATTAATAGATAAATAATGCTTCTCATAGTTTAGAAAATTAAAGGAAATAATAAGTGAATCATAGTCAGTCCGCCAATGAAAAATCCAATAACTGCGATAAGCGAAGGTAATTGAAGATCGCTTAATCCTGAAATGGCGTGTCCCGACGTACAGCCACCAGCATATCTGGTGCCAAAGCCAATAAGCAAGCCTCCAATAGCAAGAATTGACAGTGTTTTAAATTCGATTAGAGCGTTAATTTCAAATAACTCAGAAGGCAAATAAGCATTTCCGGCACTTTCGAATCCAAGGTTTTTCAATTCGAAAACGGTCTTTGGATTAATTTGGACAACAGCATCTTTAGATAAGATGTGTGAACCGATGTATCCGCCAATTATGGCACCTAGAACAACAAGTAAATTCCATTTTTGCAATTTCCAATCAAACCGAAATAGATCCGATTTACTTCCTGCACCGCATATCGCGCACATGGTTCTAAGATTCGATGACATTCCAAAATTTTTGTTTGTCATTAGTAGTAAAAACATTACAAGGGCAATCATCGGCCCAGCAATATACCATGGCCATGGTTCAAAAATCCAGCTCATTTAAATTTAATTTGACACAAAAATGGCCAATTTATAACAAACTCAAAGTAACATGAGTTACACAACAACAAAAAATGAATGTATTGAACTTTTAATCTGTCGGAGACCCTGCTTTTATAAATTGACTAAAAAGAAAATTTTGTGTTGTTCCAAAAGGTGTAATATGGTCACTATAATAATGATCTGTTTCTTTGAAAACAGGTGCAAAGGTGTTTGCCATTTTGAGATGATCGTATTGAGTAATGTTTAGACCACTACATTTTGTTGGACCCTGCTTGGAAAATGTTGCTAAAATGATATGATGACTGACATATTTCTGAGCCAGTCGGATATAATTTTGAATATCCTTAGGCTCCGTTAGAAAATGGAATACCGCCCGATCATGCCATAATTCATAGGATTTTGTTGGTCGAAATTCATTGATGTCGGAAATGATCCATTCCACTTTAATAGCGGCTTGTCCTAGCCTCTTTTTGACGCGCTCAAGTGCTTTCTCAGAAATGTCTAGAACCGAAATATTCTCAAATCCACGGTCAATCAAATGATCGACAAAATTACTGTCACCGCCGCCAATATCGATAATAGGAGCCGATTTATGGAGTCCTAACTCGTCAATAAGTTTTAAAGATTTCTCGGGAAATGTTTGAGTCCAACTGACCTGATCTGGCTGCTTGGACTCGTAAATCTTTTCCCAATGTTGCTTTTTGTCAGATGGCACTATTAAAGCGTTGATGGACAAACAAAATTTGAAACCTTAACCCCAGTTTCTTTTATAGCTTTAAAGCCTCCTTGAACGTCGGTCAAATTATGAATTCCGCGACTTTTTAAAATGGAGGCTGCTATCATACTCCTGTATCCTCCGGCACAATGCACATAGAATGTTTTTTGGTCAGGAAACTCGCTTAAGTGATCGTTTAAGAAATCTAAAGGCGTGGAGTTTGCGTTTAATACGTGTTCAGATTGGTATTCGTTTGGTTTGCGCACATCAAAAATCGCAGTATTGCAATCTTTGTCAATGGCTGCTTTAAATGTATCGGCGCTAATGGAATTTACGGTATCGTAATCCATTCCAGCTTTACGCCATGCGTCGAACCCACCCTCTAAATATCCTAAGGTATTATCAAAACCAACACGTGATAAACGGGTCACAGCTTCTTCTTCCCGTCCAGGTTCACTAACCAATAAAATAGGTTGTTGTATGTCTGCGATCAATGCACCAACCCAAGGCGCAAAGCTCCCGTCCAAGCCAATAAAAATTGATCTTGGGATATGTCCTTTTGAAAAATCATTTTGATGACGAACATCAAGTACGACAGCTCCAGTTTCATTAGCAGCTGCCTCAAAAGCTTGAGGTGATAATTTGACAGTACCACGCTCTAAAATATTTGCAATATCCTCATATCCTTCTTTATTTAACTTGACATTTAGGGGGAAATATTGAGGCGGTGGTAATAAACCGTCAATCACTTCGGCGACAAACTCTTCTTTAGTCATATCAGCTCTCAAGGCGTAGTTCATTTTTTTCTGATTGCCCAAAGAATCAACGGTTTCTTTCATCATATTTTTACCACAAGCTGATCCTGCGCCGTGAGCTGGATAAACGGTTACGTCATCTGGCAAAGGCATGATTTTATTTCTTAGGCTATCGAATAAAAATCCTGCAAGATCTTCCTTGGTCAATTCACCTAATTTTTGGGCTAAATCAGGACGGCCAACATCGCCAAGAAACAATGTATCCCCACTAAAAATAGCGTGATCTTTACCATTTTCATCTCTTAATAAAAAGGTGGTACTTTCCATAGTATGGCCTGGTGTGTGCAAAGCGACAATAGTGACATCACCAATTTTAAATTCCTGAAGGTCTTTGGCAATAATGGCCTCAAAACTTGGATTGGCATTTGGTCCAAAAACAATAGGTGCATTTGTTTTTTGAGACAATGTAAGGTGTCCACTAACAAAGTCGGCGTGAAAGTGGGTTTCAAATATAAATTTGATTTTAGCATTATCGGAGTTCGCTTTTGCGATGTATGGAGCCACCTCTCTTAAGGGGTCAATGATGGCGACTTCACCATTACTCTCGATATAATAAGCGCCTTGGGCAAGGCATCCGGTGTAAATTTGTTCGACTTTCATATTAAATACTGTTTTATTTGAATGTAAAATTAATAGGTATAATTATAAAATGACATAACAAATGTCATATATCTCTTGATTATTGTGGTTTGAAATAGAATTCCATATAGAATATAAAAAATGCCATAATAAAAATAAAATAGCCAAATCCTTTTTTGAGTTTATAACCATCGATAAAATTATTTAAAAAACTACCAATGAATATGCCTAAAAACGATAGGATGCTAAAGGTTGAAAGAAAAGTCCAGTCTATTGACATCGTCAAGGCATCTCCTAAGAAAAATCCTGTTAGTGATTTAAAGGCGATGATGATCAAGGAAGTGCCAACAGCAACTTTCATGTCAATATTGGCCAACAGAACTAAAGCAGGAATGATTAAGAACCCGCCGCCAGCTCCTATGAGCCCAGTAACACCTCCAACTAAAAATCCCTCAATCAAAATTAACGGATAGTTATAACTGACTTCAGTTTGTTCTCTTTCCGGTTTCACTATTCTTTCCTTCAGCATGGCAAAAGCTGCAGGAAACATGAGTAAAGCAAACAAGCCGAACATTGCCATCCTTCTTGTAAACTCGATATCCGAGATGGTAAAGATCACATCGGGAAGAGCAGGAACAACAAAATATCTTACTGCTGTGACGCCAATCATGGCTGGCAAGCCAAAAACGATTGCCGTTCTCCAGTCGACGAAGCCTTTCAAATGTTGTTTAACACCCCCGAGTAAGGCACTTGAGCCCACAATAAATAAAGAATAAGCTGTTGCAGCTTTTTCATCGATTGAAAATAGGTAGGCCAATACAGGTACTGCAAGAATAGAGCCTCCGCCACCAATTAGACCAAGGGCAATGCCAATGATCAATGAACTGAGGTATCCGAAGACTTCTAAAACTGCCATAATGAAAATATTATTGGGACAAAATTAGTCTTTGAAAAAGTCCTACACAGTAACTTAAGTTACATTAAGAATTTAGATCAATAATTTCAATTGCATTGCGATGCAATTGGATGCGGCCGAGGTTTTCTAGTTTTTTTAAAAGTCGAGAAATAACAACTCTTGAGCTGTGGAGGTCGTAAGCAATATCCTGATGGGTATTTTTAATAAAATTATCTTTATTTATTCGAGATTTTTCTACCAGATAATTAACCAATCGATCATCCAAATTGCCAAAAGCTATGCTATCAATGGTTAAGAGCATTTCATTGAGACGGTTGTGGTAGCTTTGAAAAACATAGTTTCGCCATGAGGGATGTTTGCTCGTCCATTCTTCCATTTTTTGCACTGGTACCATGATGAGCTTGGCGTCTGTTTCTGCAATAGCTCTAATTTCACTTTTGGAATGATCCAAACAACAAGCCATAGTCATAGAACAGGTGTCGCCACGTTCTAGGTAATAAAGTAATAGTTCGTCACCATCTTTATCCTCTCTCAGAATTTTGATTGCTCCAGATACCAGCAGCGGCATACCTTTGATGTAAGAACCAATTTCTATTAAAAGATCACCAGCTTGGACTTCTTTGAATGTACCAACTTGCACAACATCATGCAGTAACGCTTCTTCAAATAAGTGTCCGTAGCTCTTTCTTAGGTCTTGAATCATAGTTGAATCAGTTTATTTTACATTTGACCAATGCGGCAATATCGGTCGTATTATTTTTTCAAAGTTAACTGAATATGTCAAACTATAAACTTAACCGATGGTCCTAATTTTGGGGAGCATTATACACTGTCGTCAAAGAAAAGGTTTACAAAGAAACACGCAAACCATAATATTCCCATAATCAGATAGAGATTTAAAGGTTTTCTTATCCTAATTTTTTATTAAATATTTTTACTATAAATTGCAAAATGATTCAAAAATTGTAATTTAGACTTACAAAAATTAAAACGTTATGAAAAAAGTTCTATTCTTCATTTTAATCCCATTTTTTGCTTTTTCGCAAACCAATGTTAGTCGTGAGTATTGGCAATCCGATAAATGGACAGCTAAAAATGGAATGAACAGTGAATTTGAAGCTGCAGCAGCAAAAAAGACCAAAAAATTCAATAATACTAAAGAGACTTCGTTCACCACTTATCAGCTTTTGACAGGCCCCAATCAAGGCAAGTACATGCGTATTGCCGGGAATAGGGATGCTGCATCTTTTGATAACAACAATTCGGCTGAATTGGATTATTGGATGAAGTATGTTATGCCATATACTGATGGTCATGATGGCAGCCTGAGATGGTGGCGCATGATTGGAAATTGTCTAAACTGGGACAATGACATGCCACCAGCAAGATTTATTAAAATGACTACATATACGGTCAAAAGAGGTCAAATGAGTGATTTTTTTCGTTTCTGGAGAAATGATATTAAACTAAAACGAGCTCTTGGACATACTGGGGTGATGGGTGTTTTTATGTTGGAGAGTGGTGGTCCAGCATTTCAGCTTCTAGTGGTTCAGCCTTACAACAGTCATGCTGAGGGATTGGGTGATATTGAGAACCCCGATTT
>Ga0206131_10008254_pt1 | contig 10272 bp, 10 predicted proteins | sample Helgoland_Spring_FD_148636 | JGI IMG/M metagenome (GOLD analysis project Ga0206131, IMG submission 148636) | Pelagic subsurface seawater microbial communities from Kabeltonne, Helgoland, North Sea - Helgoland_Spring_Bloom_20160517_1 | ecosystem: Environmental > Aquatic > Marine > Epipelagic ... | reverse complement strand
TCTTGCATCTTTTTTGTTGGATAGTGGTGTGCCTGATATACCATCGCCAGATCTGGATAATGTATTTCCGGGAGGTCTATCACTGACGAATTGAAATTTGCTATCCGAGAAAAGTAGCTTCTCCATTCTGGTGCCTCGTCGGATTAAGACGTGATCTTCGAATACGGCGGCCAGCTTAGCGTTTCCCGGTAACCTGTCTCCGATTGCAAAGAGTTCACCATCTTTATTTTTTTCCGCGACGATGGCCGTTGAAAATCTTGCATCTTGAGCAATAAAAATACCCTGCAGCTCAAGATTAAGTTTTGTTTCCGGTGCATCAATTGTCTGGGGGACGATATCTACGTCCTCGTGTCTGCCGAAGAGTTCGAGATTGGAAACCTTAAATGTCGGCAGAGTGACAGGGTTGGCGCTTGCTGGAGCTAAATCTGGGATGGAACCTGGTGAGGTCGCGGTTCCCATAAAAACCAGCGCCGTATTCGCCACAGTCAGACTCATTAAGACAATCAGTATAATGCTTATAGCGGTCGCAAATTTCCTGCTGTGGTCGCTAAATAGTTGTATTAATTTATCCAAGTGAAGCTGCCCGAAAATTTTCAGAAGGGTAGGCTGAAATATACCATGTTTTTGGTTAAAAAAGGACCGGTATAGGTCTAAAGCCGTATTAAAATACTTTTTCTTCCAACACGAAAGCAGGGCCGTCTGCATCCTGGTATCCGTTTGGAAGCGGCAAACCAATCATATCCGTTAGCAGGTAAGACACGGAGGTTTTTGACCACCCATCTGGTTTTAATGAGAGCATCAGCAAGGTGGAGGTCTGTGAGGTGACATCTAACATTGCATTTGATTCTTGCATCGAGAGTTTCCCGGTGAGTGCCGGTAAGTTGACGCTATAGAGTTGTTGCGGCGTTTCAATGTGAACGATGCCACCCGTCCAGTTTGTTTCGCCCTTTAGCTCGGTTAGCCAACGTTGATCGAACGAGGTGCTGATGCCTGAGAGCTCAACGATGCCGGTTAATTCAAGGCCATAGTCGATGCTAACGGCGTTAATAAAGCGGCTTTCGATGGTGCCACTAATATTGTCCAGTGTACCACCAGAAGTCGACGCCACTGCGTCTAGTTCCAGCTGAAGGCCGCCACCCGCCAGTTCGATCAGTGTGCTCACTTTTCCGTGAAGCAGTGGCAAGGCTGCCATCTTCCAAGATAGCGTGACGGGTGGGAAACGTTGGTACTGCAACTGAATGGCACCTTCCCAGATTCGCCCTCGGGCAACTCCGACCTTTAACCCCGGGATATTTTGCTGAACGGTATCACCGAATAGCTTGGTCACAAGACTCGCAGGCGCCATGACAAGGATGGGGATGGTAAAAGCAATGATCGCAATCGCGAAATAAAAAACTCTGTTCATAAAATCCAGCTCATGTTCCCGCTATTGACCGCCAGTTCAGGAGTGTTGATGAGAACGGGTTCAGGACTGTTGATGGCAGTCGGTTCAGGACTGTTGATGGCAACGGGTTCAGGGCTGTTGATGGCAACGGGTTCAGGGCTGTTGATGGCAACGGGTTCAGGACTGTTGATGGCAACGGGTTCAGGACTGTTGATGGCAACGGGTTCAGGGCTGTTGATGGCAACCGGTTCAGGACTGTGGATGGCAACCGGTTCAGGACTGTGAATGGCAACCGGTTCAGGACTGTGAATGGCAACCGGTTCAGGACTGTTCATGTTAACCAGTTCACGACTGTCTTCCCGCTTTCGGTGAAACGGTACCAGCTGCCTGAGTCTTCACTTTCTGATGTCCAGCCGTCGACGCTGCACCGGATTTCAACCTGAAAATGGTTGTAGGCGTCCTGAGCGCATTCTTCATCGGTTTGCCAGGGCGTGCTGCTGGAATCGAACCAGATAGAGGTGTAGCCACCCTTGGCGATATTTTCTGCAATGGTGCAGGTCATTGAACTGCCCTCTTTGGTCAGTGTCAATTTGAGTGTTGAGCCAACAGTTCTCTGTTCATCAATTGAAAAGTAGGACTCAAGCCATTCGACGACATCGCTGAACCCCACTCGCTTTGCGTAGATTTCAACGTCAGGCTGTATCGCTGGGTTTTCTGTGCCTTCTATCATTGGCTTAGCAATGTCCCAAGAATGTCTTCGTAGATCACTGACAACGCGTCGAGGTCTTTCACAGAAACCTGTTCGTTGACTTGATGAATAGTGGCGTTGCATGGCCCAAGCTCAACGACTTCAACATTCCTTGGGGCGATGAATCGGCCATCAGAAGTCCCGCCAGAAGTCGATAGTTCTGTGTCCAGGCCCGAGCGATCTAGTATTGCAGCCTGAACAGCAGGTATCAGTGCGCCCGCGGTGGTTAGGAAAGGTGGACCAGAGAGTCGCCAATCGACGCGGAAGTCGGCGCAGTGCTGTGCGAGAATTTCTTCGGTTTGTTGTCGAAGCGATTCCTCGGTTGATTCAGTTGAAAAACGGAAATTGAATTCGGCTCGAAGTTCGCCAGGAATGACATTGTTTGCCCCGGTGCCTGCAGTGATGTTCGAAACCTGGAACGTTGTTGCGGGGAAAAACTCATTACCTTGATCCCAGAGTGTCGTCGTTAGTTCAAGTAGTGCTGCCGCGCTTTCATGAATAGGGTTCCTTGCTTTACTGGCATAGGCGACATGGCCCTGGATTCCCTTGATGATAAGCGTCCCACCCAGAGACCCCCTGCGACCAACCCTGACAACATCACCAACTGTTTGTGAACTTGAAGGCTCACCGATCAGGCAATAATTTATTTTGGTTCCCCGTGATTCTAGTGTATCCATGACTCTTACGGTGCCGTCTGTCGCGACGTCTTCTTCGTCGGACGTGATAAGAAAGGCGATAGTGCCGCCATAATCATCTCCCTTCGCGACGAAACGAGTGGTGGCAGTCAACATAGCTGCCAGAGACCCCTTCATGTCCGCAGCACCTCTGCCGTGCAGGATATCGCCTGTTACTTTACCCTCGAACGGGGGTATCTCCCATTCTTCCTCAGGACCGGTAGGAACCACATCTGTATGCCCTGCGAAACAAAATAAGGGCCCCTCAACGGCTCCCTGCCTGGTTGCCCAAAGATTTTTGACGGGACCAAAAGGCAGGTGTTCTACAGTGAACCCCAGGTTGGACAGGTAGCTCGCCATGATCTGTTGACAGCGGCCATCCTCCGGCGAAACGGATGGCTCACGGATCAACTGTTGCGCAACTGAGATGGTGTCGGAATTTGCCATTGACTCGGCCCGTTATTGAACGTTAATTGTTACTGTGCAGGGTGCTGTTAAGCTCGATGGCACTTCTATTGGTTCTGCATTCCACAACGCCGTTTTGTGAATTCCGCAGGAACAGCAGTTCGGACTGTCCAGCCAGTTCTCGAGCCTTGACGAGCTTCAGCATGTTTCTGTCTTCGTCCAGAATCTGAACAACAGTGCCGGGGGTGATATAGAGGCCAGCTTCAATGGTGCATCGGTCCCCTAGTGGAATGCCGGTTCCAGCGTTCGCGCTAATCAAACAGTCTTTGCCGATACTAATCACGATGTTACCGCCACCTGATAGGGTACCCGCCGTGCTCGCACTGCCACCAAGGTCAGTTCCACCGCTCACGGTCACGCCCTGAGACACGCGACCTTCGATCATATTGGGTCCCAGTGCCCCTGCGTTAAAATTGATGAATCCCTCATGCATCACGGTTGTTCCTGCCCCGACATAGGCGCCAAGACGCACCCGGGCTGAGTGCGCGATACGGGTCCCAGAAGGGATGACATAGTTGGTCATTTTCGGGAACTTGTCGACCGCGGATACTTCGAGGACTCTACCTGCAAGGCGCGCCTTAAATTGCATTTCCTCAATTTCATTCAGGTCGACTGCGCCCTGTTCCGTCCAGGCTACATTCGGGAGTAGAGGATAAATACCCTCCAGGTTTTGTTCGTTCGGTAATACGCAACGGTGTGACAGCAAATGAAGCTTTAGGTAAGTCTCCGGTGTTGACTGCAGCGCCTGATCGGATTCAATGATCGTCAGCACAACGGGGCTGCTGGAAGAAGCCAGTTGAGCGACAATCGACTTCTGTCTCTCGTCGCCAATGGTGTCTGCTAATGTCCTCAGTTGATCTGTATTTAACTCGATATCAGTGTTACCACCGCTGTAACCGGTAGCCGCTGTGACAGCGTCAACAAGAGTTTGGTTAGGATGAAAGGTAGGCCGAGGGAAAAAAACCTCTAGCCATTCGTCGTTTCGATTCTTTGTGCCTATGCCAAAAGCCAGCGCATACATGATTTGCAATACCCATTAGAGTTTAGCGGCGCAGTATAGTCGTCGCGCGGCTGTATTCACAGTTGAGGTTGTCTGACAGAGGTTATTTCAGAAACGCAGGCTGGGAAGCTCGGTTATATTTTGTGCCAGCAATCCACTATTCGTTCTGCAGCCTCGATACACTCCGATTGTGTTGCGACCAGGGCTATTCGCACCCGGTTAGTTCCCGGGTTGCCTGAATCGGTCGCTCTGGACAGATAGCTTCCCGGAAGAACTTTAACGTTGGCTAACTGGACCAGGCGAACCGCAAAATCAGGATCTGAAATGGGTGTTTCAGGCCAGAAGTAAAACCCGGCTTCCGGTATTGCCATCGGCCAGACCGGATTAAGTATGTCAGCGACCAAGGCGAACTTATCCCTGTAGACCTGCCTGTTCTCGATGACATGTTGTTCGTCGTTCCAGGCCAGTGTGCTCAGCACCTGATGGTGCATGGACATCGCAGAGCCGTGATAAGTCCGATACAGCAGAAACTTTTGCATGATTTCCGCATCTCCCGCGACGTACCCTGAGCGTAGGCCAGGGAGATTGGAGCGTTTTGACAGAGAATTGAAAGCAACGCAGTTTTTGTAATCGTCTCGCCCAAGCAAGCTGGCGGCCTCTAACAGACCTGCTGGCGGGTTTTCTTCGTCCATGTAGATTTCTGAATAGCATTCATCGGAAGCAATAATGAAATTATATTTGTCAGAAAGTGCTATCAGGGCCTGGATTTGGGCAATGCCCATCACGGCGCCGGTAGGGTTGCCGGGCGAGCAAAGGTACAGAAGTTGGCAGCGTTGCCAGACCTCTTCTGGTACGCCATCAAAATCAGGCAGGTATCCGTTGCCGGGTTCACAGTTGACGTAATAGGGTTTGCTACCAGCAAGTAGGGCAGCGCCTTCATAGATTTGGTAAAAAGGGTTGGGCATTACCGTGACGGAGTCGCTTTGCGGTTCGATGACGGCCTGGGCAAAAGCGAAGAGCGCCTCGCGGGTCCCGGTAACGGGTAATACGTTTAAATCAGGATCCAGTGCAGGCTCAAGCCCGAATCTGCGGTTGATAAAATTAGCAATGGCTGTTCTTAACGCTGGTGTTCCCTTCGTCGGAGGGTAGGTGCCAAACCCCTCTCGAATTAGCGCTGTGTCAGTGAGGGCATTGACCAGAAAATCAGGAGCTGCGTGTTTTGGTTCTCCCATCGACCAAGCAATCTGTGACAGGTTAGTCTCGCTGGTGACGCCATCAAGTAATTGATTAAAACGCTGGAACGGGTAGGGGTAGAGCTTCTCGAGATTATTGTTCATGATAACTTGCCGTGACTCGTTCAACATGTTGATCGATGGCTTCACAAACCCTATCAGTAATATGCGTGATTAAAGCGGGGTCTGTTATGGGTAATCCATTGAGGTCCGTGATATAAAACACGTCCTCGACTCTTTCTCCCAGTGTTGTGATCTTTGCCGAAATTAAGGAGATACCAACGTCGACAAGGACCTTGGCCATAACTGCCAGCAGTCCGGGTCGGTCGGGCGCAGTGATCTCAAGTGAAGTCGCGTCATGATTTGGCGCTGGACTGAGGGTTACCTGAGTCTTCAGTTTAAATTGTTTCAGTTGGCGCGGGACACGTCGGCTCAACTTGAGTTGAATGTCGTCCTTAACGAGAAAGCTATTAATCGTGCTGACAATTTTCCTTATTCGAGTCGGTTTTTCACCGACTGGCTGGCCATCTTCCTCAAGAACTGTGAATGTATTGAACGTTAGCCCGTTAGCGGAGGTGGCAATTCGGGCATCGACAATGCTCAGGCCGAGCTGGTTGATCGCGTTGACAATGGAAACGAATAAGTCCTTGCGATCATGGGTATGGATGAAAATTTGTGTGAACCCAGCATCGCTTCTACGAGAAATATCATCCTGAACAAGAATGATTGGCTTGTCACTGTCCGTCTGCGCCAGAATGGCTTCGGCGTGCCAGACGATGTCTAAGACTCGCTCCCTGACAAAATAGTCCTCATCTACCTGATCCCAAAGGGTGCGGACAAGGCTGTCGTTGATATTGTGTTCTTCAAGCTTATCAAGCGCCTGTTGCTGAACGTCATGAACGTATTCGTTGCGATCTATCGGGTTCTCTAATCCGTGACGCAGGGCTTTTTTGGTCTCCGAGTAGAGCTGCTCCATGAGAGCCGCACGCCATCCGTTCCAGAGCGTTGGGTTAGTTGCGTTGATATCCGCGACCGTGAGCGCGTATAGATAGTCAAGGCGGACTTGTTCCCCAACGAACCGCGCAAATTCGTGGATGATCTCGGGGTCGTGAATGTCTTTGCGTTGTGCTGTTGTGGACATGACTAGGTGATTCTGGACGAGCCAGCGAACAAGGTTTGTGTCCCATGTTGCTAGCTTGTGTCTTTTGCAAAATGCCTCAGCGATTTCGATGCCAAGTTCGGAGTGGTCTCCGCCCAAACCTTTGGCTATATCGTGATAGAGACCGGCAATGTAGAGCAGTTCGATTTTTGGTAATCGCGGGTGGATGTGTGCAGCGATTGGGAATTGCTGTTGGTTGTTCTTGTAACGGAACCGACGCATGTTACGAACAACCTGCAGCGTATGTGCATCGACGGTGTAAATGTGGAACAAGTCAAATTGCATCTGACCAATAATTCGACCAAATTCAGGCAGATACGCGCCGAGTATTCCCCATCTGCCCATTCGCCTTAGTTGGGTAAACAGGTGGTTAGTGCTCCCGAGTAGCGTCATAAAGAGTTTGGCGTTTTTCGTGTCTTCGCGAAAATGCGTGTCGATCAGGTAGACGTAATGCCTTGCAAGCCTGATCGTGGAGGCTCGAAAACCTTCGATTGACTCGTTAGAACCTACGATAACGAACATTTCAAGTAACGCTGAAGGCTCCTTGGCGAAAACATTGTCGGAAGTCACTTCCAGCAGGTTGTTCACCAAGCGAAACCTGTCGTTAACAGGCTTCACCTTGAGTCGGGTATTAACCTGGACTAAGACCTCGTCGAAATGCTGTAGCAGCGTTTCGTTGATCGTGTTGACCCGGTGTGCAGTTCGATAGTAGCTCTGCATGAACTGTTCTACAGCCAGCTGATTATTGTCTGTAAACCCAAATTGGTTGGCCAGAACCTGCTGGTATTCGAACATCAGGCGGTTTTCGTCTTTGTTGGTCAATAGGTGCAGGGCAAAGCGAATCTTCCATAGGTGGTTCTGCGCTTTGATGAGTTCATCGCTTTCCTCTGGCGTTAGGATTTCCTGTTCGGCGAGTGCGGTAATATTTTGTGTCCCGTAGCGGCGTCTCGCAATCCAAGTCAGTGTTTGAATGTCTCGAAGGCCGCCAGGGGAGGTTTTTATGTTGGGTTCTAAACTGTATTCAGTATGGTTTGATTTCTCGTGTCGGTCATTTTGTTCCTGCCGTTTCGCGAGATAAAAGGACTTCGCAGACCAAGATCCGCTAGGTGCAATTTTTTGTTGCGCCTTATCGCAAAGTTCGCGGTCTCCGATAATAGTTCGGGACTCCATCATTGAGGTTAGTATCGTCACGTCATGCAGGGCGCTCGGTTTACACTCGGCAATTGACCTGACGCTATGGCCGACCTCTAATCCGATATCCCAAAGTAGCGTGGTAAAACTTTGAATATTGTCTCGGTGTGAGCTGTGGTTGCTCCGTTCAAGCAGTATTAATAAATCGATATCAGAGTTTGGCAACAACTCCCGGCGGCCGTAGCCTCCGACGGCAAGAAGTGAGATGCGTGACTTACGCCAGCTGGTCCGGTTTTCGCTCCAGCTAAAACGGTTCCATGCCAACCTCATGAGCTCGTCCATGAAATCGGAGTTCGCCTTGATCAGCAACTCAGTGCTGACACCTGCCTCAAAACCTGATGTCATCATAGCGCGGGCTTTTGCAAGGGAGTCTTTAAAGCTAGGAATGATTCGCTGGTTGTTTTCCAGTGCAGCATCCAACTCGCGAACAAGCTGATCAAACATCAGGGCTCAGATCCTTTCGTCAAGCGCAGCGTGGGATTGTGTCGTCATTACGCAGGGTCAGAATTTCGTATCCTGTTTCCGTGACGGCGATGGTATGTTCCCATTGGGCTGTCAGCTTGTGGTCTTTAGTGACGACCGTCCATTGGTCCGGTAATAATTTTACCGCAGCCTTGCCAGCGTTGATCATGGGTTCTATCGTAAACGTCATACCAGGTTTTAGTATCGGGCCTGTTCCTTTCTTGCCGTAGTGTAATACCTGCGGGTCATCGTGAAAGACCGTGCCAATGCCATGTCCACAGTATTCACGCACGATCGAAAAGCGGTTCTTTTCTACATAGGGCTGAATGGCGGCCCCGATATCCCCGAGGTGCGCACCTGGTTTTACTGCCCTGATGCCCAAATACAGACTTTCCTGGCAGACCTTTGTTAGGCGCTCTGCAAGAACGCCGCCCGTTCCCACGATAAACGTTTTGCTGGTATCGCCGTGGTAACCATCCTTGATGAGGGTAACGTCAACATTGATGATGTCACCGCTTTTTAACACCTTGTCATCGCTGGGTATGCCGTGGCATACCACGTGATTTACCGATGTGCAGATGGATTTTGGAAAGCCGCGGTAGTTCAATGGGGCAGGTATCGCGTCTTGTTCGTTGATCGTATAGGCATGGCAAATACGATCCAGTTCGCCGGTGCTGATACCTGGCTTGATGTGCTCTTCTATCATTTCTAGCTGTCGAGCAGCTAGGTCGCCCACGATGCGCATCTTTTCGATGGCTTCATTGTCTTTAATTTCTATAGTCATGAATGTTTGTGACTCAAAACGAGCAGCGGACTATACCAGATTACAACCAGTTCATGCTCGTAACAGGTCGTTGGGGTGAGGCAAATAAAGTAATTGATAGCCGTCCTGAGCGCCGGAGAAACTCCCACTTTGTCTCAAATTATGGTATAAAGCGCCGCGCGACGGGGGCAACCTTGAGCGTAAACTTGAAAATACTCACACACACCGACACGTAATTCGGGTGCTGCTACAGGGTCAAGGCCTTGAAACGGTTGAATTATGGGGAGTGTGGAGGCGTAACCCATACAATTCGGAGAAATTATGTCTAGCGTATCTATGCGAGACCTGCTTGAGGCGGGCGCGCACTTTGGTCATCAGACCAGATATTGGAATCCAAAGATGAATGAATTCATTTTTGGGGCCAGAAACAATATCCACATCATCAATCTTGAAAAAACTGTGCCAGCACTGAACGAGGCGTTGGCCTTTGTTCATAGCACCGCGGCTAAAAAGAACAAGGTTCTGTTCGTTGGCACAAAACGTAGTGCCAGTAAGGTCATTAAGGAGAATGCCGAGCGAGCAGGGATGCCTTACGTTGATAAGCGTTGGTTGGGTGGCATGTTGACGAACTACAAGACGATTCGTCAATCCATCCGTCGTCTGAGAGACCTTGAAAGCCAGGCTTCCAATGGCACATTTGAAAAGCTGACCAAGAAAGAAGCCCTTTCCCGTCAGCGTGACCTGGAAAAGCTCGAGTCAGGCCTTGGTGGTATAAAAGAAATGGGCGGTCTGCCTGATGTGCTATTCGTCGTTGATGTAGATCACGAGAGTATCGCGGTAACGGAAGCCAGAAAATTGGGTATTCCTATTATCGGTATCGTCGACAGCAACAGTAACCCAGATGGTATTGACTATGTTATCCCAGGCAATGACGATGCGATTCGATCAATTCGCCTCTTTGTAGCGGCGATCGCTGATGCGGCTCTCGCTGGCAAGGCGGAATTTCAGGGAGAAGTCAGGGAGGACGAGTTCGTCGAGGTGGAGCCTGCCGCAGTGGAGCCTGCCGCGGTGGAGCCTGCCGCAGTGGAAGCTGCCGCAAGCGAACCTGAAAAAGCCGGGTAGGCTAGTTCGGAAACCAGTGGCCAACTTTCGTTGGTCATATAAAAATTAAGCGTATCGAGGATCTAGTGATGA
>Ga0206131_10008248_pt1 | contig 10275 bp, 8 predicted proteins | sample Helgoland_Spring_FD_148636 | JGI IMG/M metagenome (GOLD analysis project Ga0206131, IMG submission 148636) | Pelagic subsurface seawater microbial communities from Kabeltonne, Helgoland, North Sea - Helgoland_Spring_Bloom_20160517_1 | ecosystem: Environmental > Aquatic > Marine > Epipelagic ... | reverse complement strand
ACCTCCGGGGGCGGCATCTGGCTTGAAAAGTGGTGGTTGAAACAACCAGCGCGACAGTAGACCAATGCCAAATAACACCACCAACCACAGGGCGATCCAACCGACAAACGGTACAAACTGGATCAGGACCGCTGTTATGATTCCGGTCAGTGCGTCGCGCAACACTGCGACCTTGCTTAATGCGGTGTCGCGCCCGACAAGCTGTGTCAGTCTGGCACCAAGCCCATACGCCCCTGCGACCAGACCTGCCAGCGCGGTCAACGCCACTATGAGTGCAATAACAGGTGTGGCCAGCAATCCGATTATCGTCATTGTTAGGACAATCGCACCGCCGATCAGGACGGAGAAGGTTAAAAATCCAATCCACCAGCTGCGCCCAATACTGCCCTTTCCAAGTTCAGAAATTTTTGCGGTTGCCGTCGGTGCAATTGTGGAAAACACCACGGCGATTGCCGTGACCAGAATTATGATTCCGAGTCCAATCCCACCGAAAAAGTTGGCAAAACTCCAAGGCATGGAATGGTCTTCTCTATCCCAGTCTTTTTGAGATTAAGGTACTTAAACTATTGAATAATTGCAACTAATATCCATATACTAGGGGTAAAATCTAGGGGTAAGAGGTCATTTATGTATCTTGAAAAGCAATATAACACCTATTCGGCTGTGCTGAAGATACCTAAAGATTTAAGACAGCATTTTGGAAAGCGGGCGTTCAAACAATCGCTAAAGACTTCGGATAAGGCCGTGGCCAACGCTCAAGCGGGACCGATAGTTCTTAAATGGAAAGCTGAAATCGAAGCGGCCCGAGGCAATCCTCACCAATCACTCGAAGAATACTTTGCAAGTTCAAAGAGTGCCTTGAGAGAACTGCAGTTACAGATCAATGCTGCATCTGAAAACCCGGCTCAAGGCGATGACCTAGCTGACCTTAAAGACGAACAAAGTGCTATTGAGGGTGTTGTGGCTGACGTTATTCTGGAATCCAAGGGCGTGGCAGATAGCGGCGAACTCACAGGGCAAGACCGTATTGAGGCGTTCGAAACCTATAAAGTTGTAACGGGTCAACTTGTGCCAACCCTCGATAATCTTGAAGGCTATCTGAAAGCCCAAGCTGTGGAGCCGAACACCTCACGCCGGTATCACCAGATGATACATAGATTTGCTAAGAAGTATCCAGTTGCATCAAATGTGGCCGCTAAGACTGCACGTGAGTATATCAGGCATTTATCTGAAGACTGCTCTCTCACGCCCAGTACTGTCCGGTCTCACATATTGCCCTTGCGTACATACTGGACGTGGATGTTGGAGAATGAACTGCTATCTCCCACAAAAGCCAATCCGTTCGAAAAGGTAAAGACACCCAAAGTATCGTCCAAAGACGCCGCAAAAGAGGCCCAGACTCCATATGAAATCGAAGATATCCAATCTCTGCATGCAGCCATTTCCGCCGGGGATGATATAATGCTGAAAACATTGTTTGCCTTTGGGATATACACTGGCGCTCGTCGGGAGGAGATCACACAGCTAAGGCTGTCTGACGTCCGCGAGGATTACATCAAGATCCGGGCCGCCAAGACAAGGGCAGGCAACCGTTCTGTCCCGATCCACGCCCAACTTAGGCCTGTGATTAATGCCCTGTTGAATAGCAACCCCAGCCCCTCGCCTGATGCATATCTATTGTTTGATTTGACAGCTGACCGTGACGGTAAGCGCTCTTTGCAGGTTGGTAAAAGGTTTGGCAGGGTAAAAGCCAAGCTCGGATTCGATTATCGGTATACCTTTCATTCGACCCGCAAGACGGTTTCGACGCAGCTAGAGCGAGCAGGCGTTTCTGAGGGCATCTCTGCTGATATCTTAGGTCATGAAAAGCAAACGATGACCTATGGGCTCTACTCAGGGGGATCGTCGCTGGAACAAAAGGCAGCGGCTGTGGGCCTTATCGACTACGGTTTAAGCTGAGAGCCTGTGAGAGGGGCTGTAAGCGCGCATGGGTCCCATGGTGGTCGTAGTGAGGCCCCGGGCGGGTTTGACTAATCAATGACTTCCAAAATGAGGGCTAAAGGGGCGCTCTTGTTGTTATTGTTGTTTTTCCTATCCGTTTGTTGCTGGGTGGGTGCAAAGGGCGCTCGGGGTTTCCGTAATCTGTTTCTGCGCACTTTTAGCTAATTAGTTCGAATTTCGTGACATCGACCATGCCCCTGTCTGTAATCTTGAGGGAGGGGATCACAGGTAGAGCCAGGAAAGCTAGCTGCAGAAATGGTTCGTTCAGTACAACGCCTAATGAAATCGCTGCCGCGCGCAATTCTTCAAGTGATGCTCGAACCTCTTCGAATGGAGCGACACTCATCAAGCCAGCCACTGGCAACGCTAGTTCTGCCAAAACCACTCCATCTTGTGCTACTACAAAGCCGCCTTCGATCTCAGATAGACGGTTTACCGCTAGCGCCATGTCATTATAATTCACGCCAACGCAGACGATATTGTGATGATCATGGCAAACAGTTGAGGCAATGGCTCCGGCGCGTAGTCCAAATCCTTTGACGAAGCCAGTGGCGATATTACCGTTCTTCCCATGGCGCTCAATCACGGAGATACGGATAAGGTCACGCTTTGGGTTGGGGGGCTTATCGCCGTCTTCAATCGATATGGTTTCCTGCAAGTGTTCGGTAATGATCTGGCCTTCAATAATGCCTATTACGTCAGTTATCTCATGATTTGCGGTAGCGCGGAAATCTTGTGCATTGACCTTCGGTGCACGAACTGAGTTGCGGGCGACTGGTGGGATTTTATTCCGAGTAGCAAAGGCCGCGTGGTTTACTTGTACGCCACCTGCGAAGACTGTTTCAACTGTGCAGCTTGTCACATCGGAAAGCGCTACTATGTCGGCCCTGCGACCAGGTGCTATCTGGCCACGATCCTTGAGGCCAAACGCTTCTGCTCCTGATAGCGACGCGGCACGATAGGCTGCTAGCGGTGGGGTGCCTAACTGGATCAGCTTGGCGATCATGAAATTCAGATGTCCCTCATCCGCGATGTCTAGTGGATTTCGATCATCGGTACAAAGACACATATAGGGTGCCGTACATTGATTTAATAGTGGTTGAAGTGCAAGTAAATCTTTTGATACAGACCCCTCGCGGATAAGGACGCGCATACCTTTTTGTAGTTTTTCCAAAGCTTCGCCTGCAGTTGTTGCCTCGTGTTCAGTGCGAATGCCAGCGGCGGCGTAGGCGTTCAGATCGTGCCCTGTCAGCAATGGGCAATGCCCATCGATATGTCTGGTTTCGAAAAGGCGAAGCTTGGCCATTGCCTCTGGATCGCGGTGGATCACCCCGGGATAGTTCATGAATTCCGCAAGCCCAATTCCGGAAGGATGATCCATAAGTGGCTGGAGATCTTTAGCGTTTATCCGAGCGCCAGCGGTCTCCATTTCAGTAGACGGCACACAGGACGAAAGTTGTACTCGGATATCCATCAGAGTGTGTTTGCTTGCCTCTTGGAAATACTGGATGCCGTCTAGGCCTATTACATTGGCGATTTCGTGTGGGTCGCAGATTGCGGTTGTGATACCCAACGGGGTTACGCAGCGGTCAAATTCGAAAGGCGTGACTAGAGAGGATTCGATGTGTAGGTGTGTATCGATGAAGCCGGGTACCAGCGTAAGGCCACGCAAATCTACAACTTCGTGGCCCTCGTAATCTTCGCCAATCCCAACAATCATGTTCCCGCAGATCGCAACATCTCCTTCAATCCGAGTGTCAGTTACCAAATCCCAAACGGTGCCGCCGCGCAGTACTAGGTCGGCAAGATTATCACCACGACCCTGTGCTATTCGGGTTTCAAGATTGCCCATTGCCTTACTCCGCTGTTGCCATTCCAAGTCGCTGCAGTACGCGCCTCTCAACCACAACTACTGCCTGATAGAAAATCACAGAGAGCAGAACTGAGACGGCGGCTACTGTCCAGATCATACCAAAGTCCAAAAACCCTCGGGATTGGTTTAAAAGGTTGCCTAGGCCTTTCCCAGTAGCCAACCATTCCGCAATCATCACACCTAGAAGTGCGCGGGGCACGGTCAGACGCGTGGCTGCAAAGAGATAAGGTAAGGAGGCCGGTATCGTCACTAGTCGCATCTCGGTCCAGCGTGTTGCGCCATAGGCGCGTGGTAGGTCCTCTGCACTTCGCGGTACCAGCGCTAGGCCTTGGGCCAATGTTACGAAGGCTGGAAAGAAGGTGACTGAGATTGTGACCCAAAGGGTGAGTGAAGTGCCCCTTCCCAAGATTAGAACAAGCAGAGGTGTCAGTGCAACCAGCGGCATAGTCTGTGTGACAAGCGCAACAGGCATGAATGCTTCAATCGCGCGGGGGAAAAGTCGCGAAGAAATTGCCAATAGAAAGGCAAAGGCCAGCCCAGCAGCCATACCGATGAAAGTGATGGGCAGTGTTTCTGCAAGCGCCGCTAATAGGCGTTGCTGCGCATTGGTAGAAGTCTGTGATAAGAAAAGGTAGTCAAAAACTCCCCATGGCGTTTTCGCAATTAAGTCTGGAACTCCGGTCAGTTTTATAAATGCCCACCAAACCAAGAAAGGCAGCGCAATTGTGCCCATCATAAGAGTTATCCGCTTCACAGGCTGATCATGGGTTTGGATAGAATCTGGTATGGCGGTGTTTATGGTTACCGCACGTGTTGAACCGATTATGCGTGCAGCAATAATGGCAAAGGCGCCATAGCTTAGCGCCGCAATTAGCGTTGCGACTAGCCCAATTCCCCAAAGTCGATCTGGCTCTCCTCGTCCCAGAGAGCCTAAAAGGTAGGCCCCAAGTCCCCAGCGGCCTCCGCCGCCGAATTCGGCAAGTATGGCGCCAAGTACTGCATTTGGTGCTGCCACCCGAAGTCCGGAAAGAATTGATGGCATGGCACCTCGGAATTGAACCCGACGCAAAATGTCCCAGCGGGTGCCTCCATAAGCGCGGATCAAGTCTGTGGTGCGGCTATCTGCTTGGCTAAGGCCAATCACCGTAGCGGTCATGGTGACGAAATAAACGCCGAGGGCGGCTAGTGCGATCCGCGGTGCCATGCCGGAGAGTGTCAGCACAAGTATCGGAGCGATGGCAATGGGCGGCAAGGCAAAAGCTGCAATATTCACACCCCGAAACAGTTTCAATGCCGTCGGCGACATGGCAAAGAGCACGCCGGCGGCGATACCGAAGAAATTCCCGATAATGAAACCAGCTATCGAGGCATATAACGTGGCTCCTATATGGCGTGGATAGTCGCCCCAATCTTGCCAAAGGCGTAGGACAATTTCGGAAATACCAGGAAGCGCTCCGCCTGCGACCAAGTCTAGTCGCCCAATTACTTCCCAGATCAGCAAAATGATAGCTAAATTGCTGACCCCGCGCCACGATCTGGAAGACTCAACTGTCATGTAATACCTTGGCGATGTGGTTACACATATGATGAAAATCAGGGTCTGCAAATAACTGCACTGCGCGGGGACGGTCGAATGGTATATCAATTACGTCAACTATCCGTCCTGGATTGTTGTGCATAATAACCACTCGGTCTGCAAGAAATACGGCTTCGTCAATTCCGTGTGTAATTAGAAGAGCTGTTGAGCCAGATTCAGTCCAAATACGCTGTAATTCTAAGTTCATTTGGCGCCTCAAGATTTGGTCAAGTGCACCAAAAGGCTCGTCCATGAAGAGAACTTGAGGTTGAGTGACCAGTGCCCGTGCGATGGCAACGCGCTGTCGCATGCCTCCCGATAACTCGCCTGGTAAAGCGTTTTCATAGCCATTTAAACCAACTAGATTAATCATATTCGTGACATGACTAGCGGCTTTCGCCAATGGCTGGCCAAGGACTTCAAGAGGCACTTCGACATTTCGTTGGACACTGCGCCATGGCAAAAGAGCGGCGTCTTGAAAAGCTACACCGGTCACACCTGATTTTGCTGCATCAAGTGGAGTGGCACCAGTGATTTGGACTAAACCTGTGTCAGGAGTTTCCAAGCCAAGGGCAATGCGCATGACCGTAGATTTGCCGCAGCCGGATGGGCCAATAATCGCTGTGAAGGATTCTTTAGGGCATGACAAGGTGAAGTCGCGCAATGCTTCAACCACCTTGCCACGTCCCGAAAAGGTCTTACTTACCCCGGAAAGAGAAAGCCCATCCGGGGCGGTCATCAGATTTCCTCAAGTAGGGTGGTGTCGAACATGGTACGACTGCCCTTGATGCCAACTTCGCCAAGTGCGCTTAGATTGGCTTCGATCCCTTCTTCGGTCAATGCCATGTAGCCGGCAGGGCTTTCCATCAATGGCTGCTGTGCATTGTTGAAAAAGATCTCGTTCTCTATCGTGCGACCGGTACCCTTGAACCAGGTGTCAGCCCATTTTTGCGGCCACAGATTAGGGTCCTTAAAGTTTTGTTCCCAGCCTTGGCGCGATGCGCGTAGCCAGGCGATGAGTTCGGTGCGTTTCGTCGCAAGTGTTTCTTCGGTTACAACCACGGTATCATTGTAAATGGTGAAACCGAAATCATAAAGCAAAAAGGAGGTCGCTTCGACGCCCTGCTGGCTTATGGTGTAGGGTACGTTAGTGGTGAAATCGAGACTGGCATCAATTTCTCCTTGGATGAGTGGTGTAGGATCGTAAGCATAGGGCACTATGTTCACCTGGTCTGGTTTTATCCCGTTGAGTGCAAGCATGGCGTTCACCGAAATTACGTTCACCGGTGGCACCGCCAGGGTCTTGCCAATCAGGTCCTTGGGCTCGTTAATAGGGTTTGAAACAAGCGAGACTATCCCAATAGGATTCTTTTGATATTGCGCTCCGATGATTTTAAATGGAGCGCCCTGGTCAGCGATAGCTTTGATAGTTGTATCTGGTGTTGTTAGTGCTAGGTCGGCGCGGCCGGCAATTATGGTACTCTCCGGGATTACGTCGGGACCACCCGATAAATAGGTTAAATCAAGTCCCGCATCTGCATAATATCCTTCGTCAATGCCAAGGAAATATCCTGCAAACTCAGCGTCATTGATCCATGCGGCTTGCATCGTGAAAGCCGTTGCGGCGCGTGCGCTCAGGGGGAGTGATGTGGCAACTGCGCCTGCGGCGGCAGTACCAAGGAAGTGACGGCGATTTAATTTTAGGGTCATTTTAAGGGCTCCTTTTTTTGCTAAAATCAGGCCAAGCCCTGCAGGCGTTGCAGTTCTTGTAAAGGCGGGGTTTCAACGATCTGTTTGGGCTCAAGCAATGGCCATTTTACGCCATGTGGACGTTTGGCCCGCCGTTCGACTACATGGGTGCGCGAAGGCGTGAAGATCTTATCGACCAATATATCGGTTTCTGAGGGTTGCAATTGATCATTAACCAACTGCACATCGTGAACAACTGCATGAACGGGAGTGTTTTCATCAACCAATCCTAGATCTGTGAACATGCCCCACTCTAGATCGAAAAAGCCATGCCCCTTGCCAAAGCGCACGCCATTCACAGACACTGCTGACGCTCCTGTTACTAAGTAGTCCAGACGACCCTTCTGCGCAATTTCTTCCAATGTAATGGGAACGCCGAAATGTTCCATGCCGTCTAGCCAGGAGGCGTAGAGTGCTGCTCCTTTAGGCACAGTCGCCGGATCAAGATATAAGAACCCGCGGTAAATTCCATAGGTCGACATCACCATTGGTTTGCCCGCTTCAATCATCCGACGGCGCAGATCAACCAAACAGTTGTCAGGTGTAATAAAAGCGAAACCACTTTCTTCGTAGGCACTGTCGACTACCACTCTGTCAATCGCGTCTTCGGAACCTTCGAAATCTGGGATAACTTCAGCGAAATTGAGGTGGAAACGGGTATCAGGCCTCGCAACATCGTGCAGTTTAGTCCATATTTTTTCGCGTATCTTTTTGGAGGTCGACATTTTGCTCACTTCGTGTTTTTCATTGTTTCAAGATAATGAAACACTAGTTTCAAACGTCAAGAGATATTGTGTTTAATGGCCTCTCGTTTAATTCTCAGAATTCAAGAACGTTCAGCCCGCCTCACTTCAAGTGAGAAGAAAATTGCACAAGTTTTGTTGCGAAAACAAAGCCTTGTCGAAACTCACACCGCCACTGAATTGGCTGCGCTTGCAGGTGTGTCAAAAGCGACAACTGCCCGTTTTTTCCGCAGTTTGGGATATTCTGACTTTGAAGAGGTCCGGCTTCAAGCCCGAGAGGAGCGAAATCGACGTGAACCTTATGCGGCACTCGAATCGGTGTCTGAGGTAACTTCTCTAGGGAGAACCATCGCCGACCACCTCGAACTCGAACTAAGAAACATGACGCGGACCTTCGAAGAGCTACGGTCTGATCTGCTTCCAGAAATTGCTAAACTTCTTGAAACTGCTCCTCGGGTTTGGTTCGTTGGGTTTGGTGATGAACAAGGTCTCGCGGCCCTGGGTCAATCGACGTTTTCGCGATTGCGCCACGGAGTGAACCAATTGCAAGGACAGGGGCAAAACTGGGCAAACGAGCTTTCCATGACAGGACCGCGCGACTTATTGATCTTATTGACGTTCGAACCTCGACCCAAAATCTTACGCCCTTTGCTGGCACATGCCCGCACCACACGAATGCCGGTTGTAACGATTACAGATCACGCCTATGCACCGCAAGCAGCCCGATATTCTGAGGTTGTTCTCCCTTGCCACATCGCCAGCTACGGGATGCATCCAACCCATGCGACAATGCTCTCGGCTCTTCGCTTGATCGCGGTGGCTTATCTTGGTCGCAACCTAGAAGCTGTGCATCAACGAATTTCGACCTTGTCTGCTATTGATGAGGAACTCGATCTCCTCGAGTAATTGAAAGGTTGCGACGGCGGGTCTGTAAATTCTCTCACCTGACTGTTTAGGAACTTTTGCCTAAGCTGCTTTTTTGCTCTGAGATTGGCGGTGGTAATAGCTGAGCTCAATGGGCGTTACTTGGTTTCATAATGGATAGATGAGAGCCCGCTTTGGCGTGAGTGATCGATGACTTTCAACAAAGGCGGCTAAAGGGAGTGACTGTTGTCTCTGCCCAAGTGTACCCGTTGTGTGAGTAGGTGCTCTGGAGGTGACCGCGAAGACTTCAATTGAAACATGGGAGGAAGGTTATACGCGATCTCTGAGCATCATTATCAACGCCTGAAGAAAGCTTAGCGGCTGAAGATCAAGATAAACGGTGAGGTTGTTGTCGAGATTGACATCGATGCAAGCTACTTGCCCATTCTTCATGGGCTTTGGAAGTTTCCACTGCCACCTGGTCGGGATATTTATGCGATCAAAGGTTTGAGCCGGGTGATCACTAAAGTGCGGATTACAGCAACTCTGGGGCACACGGGCTTTCATAGGGCGTGGCCGTCGAAAGCAATAAAGGCGATTGAAAAGGCCGGCATTGTCAGATCGAAGTCGATGACAGCGCAAAGCCTACAAGAAAAAGCCCTTGAGCGGTTTCCGGTCCTGCATGACTGGCCAACATGTAGAATCCGGTGGAGCCATTTGATGCATGAGGAAAGTGAGGCAGTGATTAAAACCATGTCCATATTGAGCTCTCTCGGGATGCCGGCTCTTCCAGTACACGACAGCATCATCTTGCCCAGATCTGCTGTAGAGCTTGCTACCAACGTACTGGTAGAAACGTTGGAGGGTAAGTTTGGCGTAGCATTTAAGGTTAGTGTCAGTCGCACTCGTCGGCGGTAATTAACAAAGCTCCCAATCTGCACATAAAAGAAAGCCTTTTAACCAGATAAGCTTTACATACTTTAGTATGTTTTTTGTGAATAACCGAGAGCAATGTGTAAAGTGATTTAGCTTGTAATTGGCTAGCCTAAGCGACGAATACATGTATGATATTTATAAGCAAAGCAAAGCAAAGCAAAGCAAAGCAAAGCAAAGCAAAGCAAAGCAAAGCAAGGGGAGCGGGAGCCGTGGACACAAAGAAGATGATGCGCCTGATTACACCAACGCTGCTCGAAAGGTCGTCGAAGCAATTAGATAAAGAGACGGACTGGGACCTCTTAGCGGAGATGGACGCGGAGGACGAGGGCCAGCCGGTCCCGATGCAGGACAATCCTTCTGCTAAGACCTCAACGTCGGAAGCCTCACCTGACCCTCACCGTCAACTGGACGACGGGGTGATGCAGGAAATCTTCAGACGCCAAGCAGAGGCCAAGGCCAAGGGGACCTCGCACAGCAAGGCCTCGGAGTTCGAGATCCCAATGGGCAGTCCCAACACCCTGTTCAACAAGAAG
>Ga0206131_10008242_pt1 | contig 10283 bp, 7 predicted proteins | sample Helgoland_Spring_FD_148636 | JGI IMG/M metagenome (GOLD analysis project Ga0206131, IMG submission 148636) | Pelagic subsurface seawater microbial communities from Kabeltonne, Helgoland, North Sea - Helgoland_Spring_Bloom_20160517_1 | ecosystem: Environmental > Aquatic > Marine > Epipelagic ... | reverse complement strand
TACTATTAATTCATTGTTACATGATATATCAAAATATAGTTCATTATGCCATAATGGTATATAATATTTATCATCATCTATCACCAATTTGTATACATTTGAATTAAATAAATCATCTAATGAAGGATTTAGATAAACCAGCTTGTCATTTTTCATTTTATCTTTTAAAACACTTTCTATAATATCCATGACATTTGTATTGGTATATTTTTTGATTTTCAAATAGTTATATAATTCCATAAGTGTTTCTTTATCAACATTTTTTAATAAATCTAAACTACTGTTATTGAGCCATGTATAAATATCATTCAGTAATATATCTCTTATTTCTTTGTTACCATTAAATGATAAATATTTATATAAAATATCAAATAAACCATTATAAACACATGATTCTGAATTATCATTTGATGATAAAATACACGTTAATTTTTCATACGCTTCATTTATTTTTTTAAAATGATTTGTAGATTCTTCACTATTCATATTTTTATCAGGGTGATGCTTTAATGCTTGTATTCTATACTTTTGTTTTAATTCAACCAATGTATACTTCTTAAAATCATTAATATCTATATTTAATAATATCAATGCATCATTTAGATTCATATTATTATATATTAAACTTCTTTTATATCATGATATATGTAAATTATCTTTAACAAGAACTTTTCAATATGATAAATAGGTCTGTAATTATTATTGAAAAATCTGAAAAATCTAATAGTTTCAAGAAGTATTAATGATATTTTATTATTATCATTTAATAAATCATCTGAAATTATTTTAGATATAATGTACCAAACATATTCATATATATTTAAGTTTGATATAAATAACTCGTATATAGATTCACGCAGTTCAATATAGTTTATATAGTTTATATTTTTCATTTTTATTATGATATTTTCACAAATATATTTCTCAGGATATATTTGTTCTTGATTTAATATAATATTGTTTATATTTTTAATATCATATACATTCATTTTTGTATTTAATTTATGGGCAACTGAATTATAATATAAAGAGGAAGAATTATTATTGTTTTTAATCAACTTATTATATGCAGTTTTTGTTGGTCTTGGAATATCTATATGAAGACATGACATTAATATATTATTGGGTATAAAAGATTTTTGCTCTGTAATAATTATAATTTTTATATTAACTGGACGTGATAATACATTTTGAATATATGTATAAAATACATCGTTTAGTTCATTGTGTATATCATGGTAATTTTTACATACTATTACTGCTGTTCTATTATTTATTAATCGGGAACATACTATATCAAAAATATTGGTGTATACCTGATGCCATAATTGCTTTGAGTTACATCCTAATAAACTCATGTCTATTTCAAAATGTATGTCACTCATTTTATACATATATTCATCTTTATTGAAATTAATAGACATTTTCTTTTCATATTTTAATTTACTAGGACTATATTTTGATAACATCTTTAAACACTGAGAGTATTTTCCACAACCAGGTGGTCCATATAGTAATATATTTGGAATATCATCTAATAATTTCATTTTTTTTGTTATATTGTCCATTAACCCACCGTGTAAATCATATTTGTTAATATTATTTAAATAATCATCATATGAATATTCTTGAATTTTCATTGTATGTTATTATTAATAAAACATCACAAAAGATTTAAGTATTTTTTACACATTATACCTTATATTCTTTGAAACCCTTTGTTGTTTTTTTTTTAACCAACTCTATATTATCTTTATGAATTTCATTATGACATTTTTCACATAGATTTTTTAAGTTTGCTGGATGATTTTTATGAAAATGATTTATAATATTATTATCATTCGCATTTTTTTGATATTGCATATGATGAACATCAGAAAACTTGTTTCCACATATTTCACAATTTGTTAATACCTTTTTTGAATTATAATGAGATACAGAATTATTTAAAATATTATCATAACGTGATTTTTTATCATATTTATCACGTATTTCAAATGATCTGGTAATAAAATCCTCACTCATATGTAATGATTTACACACCTCTAACCCGTATAATTGATTACCAGGACCATCTTTTATTTTACGGTCATATACCAATGCATCATTTAATCTGTCATAACTTATTTCCATATGTTGTAATTTTATTCTCTCATCTTTTAATTCTTCATAATTTATTATTTCATGCATATGGGTAGCAAAAATAAAATTAGATCTTCTTCTTAAAAATATTTCTATTGATGAGAGAAAGATAGAATAACCACTTCTTATTTCTGTTCCAGAACATAATTCATCTCCCAATATTAAACTATTTTCATCACAGTTATGTATAATATTTTTTAATTCTAGCATCTCTACATTAAACGTAGACAACCCCTTGAACAAATTATCTGTATTTAATATTCGTGTAAATAAATATTTATATGGATAAAATATAAAACTACTACATGGAACAAAAAAACCTGACTGAGCTAATATAATATTCATACCAATACTTCTTATGTAACTTGTCTTTCCTACTGCATTTGTACCATATAATAATTTACCCGGATTTGTTTGATCAAAATATACATCATTTGGAACATATATTTCATCACTGTTTATCTTTTCAATAATTGGATGTCGCATGTCTTTTGCATCTATAAACGAATGATTATTTCTTATTTCTGGTTTACAATAGTTGTTATTTTTTGCAATAAACGCCTTATTATATGTAACATCTACATACTCTATAAATTGACTTATACTTTTGTAAATTAGATTTTTATCATTATTATTCAATATTATTCGTTGTATTTGTTTAAAACAATCTGCTTGTATTTTATTGTACTCAATAATCTGTTTATATAATGATATTAGTAATGCGTTTATTTTTTTAGATTGAACTAGAACAATATTACCAGATTTTGATTTAAATGATAAATCATCAGGAATATATTTATTTTTTCTCTCTCCTAATTTGTTCTTTATAGTTTTACTTCTGGTTATTGTAGTTTCAAGTTCAACACCATCTTTTCTGTAACATAATTTAATATATTTATTAAACCCTTCTTTCATATCTATTGTTTTTCCTAATTCATACATTATTTTTTCAATCTGATTATATGTATTTAAATAAGTATTATTATAATAATCATCTAATTCTTCAAATGTATTATGCATAAATATAGTTTTGTTTACACCTTGTTGTTTATCATGGTCTTTACAATTTTCTATATCAAACATATTTTCTAAATATTCAATGTAATCATGTATGTTTTTATCTATAATCTTAAAATCTACATCGCTTACTAATTTATTTCTATAAATCTCATTATTTATTTCACTACATGTTTTAATTGTCTCATATAATTTAAAAAAATGAAAGACTTCAATATTACCTATACTTAGTAATCTTTTCCATTTCTCTAAATCTATTATTTTTCTTAAATATATCTTAATATCTATGTTATCAAATACATCTAAATACTTCTGGGTTTCTTCATATGATTTATTTAACTCTTCTATATTACAATGTGGATGTAACAATTCATATTGTGTTTTCCGTTTACCCATAGGAGTAGAACATTTATTTATAATTTTACATAAAGAACTATTTGATGAATTATTTCTAGAATCATCTATAATATTTAATTGTAACAAAGTATGATTTTCTAAAATTAATCTATCGTCTATATTATCATAAATAGGAATATCAATATTATTTGTAATATTACTATTATGATTATACATAAAATTAATTAAAAAACAAAAACTTTGAAATGCATACTCATATTTATCAAAAGCCATTGTAAATGAACTGTAATCTATTATATCATAAAACTTATTCATGAGTTCCTTTCTATATATTTGTTTTTCACAATTTATAGCATTTTTAGAAAGCATATTTTCTGTATCATTTATATTTATTAATCTATAAAACTTACAAAACTTTATTAAGTTTGTATGATACTTCATATCTTCAATTATTTTATCATTACAATTGTATACAATAATTACTTCTGTAGGCATATGAATTGAAACAAACTTTTCTAAATTATCCCATACATTAACAGTTTCATTTTGTATATTATATTCATACATATAGGACTTTCCAGTATTTATATTTACTACACTAACACCACATATTGTAATATTTTTATGCATTAATGTATTATTTCTTTGATCTATCCAAATACACATACATAAATTATCTTGTATGTTTTTTTCAGAATTATCATATATACTTGTATTTATAAATGTACCCGGTGTGAATATTTGAAATAATGATCTTTTTTTTGCGTCATTTGGATCTTGATTGTATACTACATTTATGTAACCAACGTCTTGTATTTTTTTTATATATTTATCTAAATTAAATATATTAAACCCTCCTTGATGTACTACATCATTTGTCCATGAACATCTTTTGCTTGACATTGGTGGTATATTTAGATCACATATATTACAAATATATTCAGCATCACTTCCGTATAATACATCATTTTCCGAATCTTTTAGTGCATATATTTCATAAAAGGTTCCTACTTGTAATAATAAAATAACTTTATCAGACCCTAATTTTTCTTTATATTCCTTTGTTTTATTCAAATAATAATCAACGATTAAGTTGTCATCATTTTTTATTTTCATTATAAATAATATAAATACATATACGTTTATATTATTATAAGAAGTATGAATATTTTAGTAGATAATCATAATATATATAATTTTAATCCATTTATTTGTGAACCCTTTAAAAATAATATTATTCAAGATGGATTCTTCAGAAGAATATTATTTTCAAATGATATATTAATTACAAATAATATATGTATTAATATTCCACTAAAATCGATTAAAATAAAAAAATGGTACAACAAACATAAATGTGTTTTTGATAGTGTTGATACTTTAAATAGTGCAACTGATTATGAAAAATACCTTTTAAGTAAGTTATTATATCTAGGTAAAATACCAAATTATACATTATTTGATCAATTATGTAGTAACAATTTAAAAGTTACACTTCTAAAAAATATTACTATAAATGACGGAGAAATAAAGGAAGTTGAAAATACTAATTTAGTTATAAAAATATCGGGAATATGGGAAACTGAAAGTGACTATGGTATAACTATAAAATGTTTTATTTAACCGTCTACTAGTTGATTGCTTATTATTGTTTCTCTCATACCTGTTAATGTCATGATTGTAATAGGAAAAGCGAATAATCCTAATTTAAAAAAATTATTTGATGTTAGTTTTGCCATTAATTCCATCGGAGATGTCAACCATCCTGGCATCATAGAATCTTTTTTAATTGTATATACTGATCTCATTGATACAGATCTGTACATATTTCCTGTCATAATAACAACTATTAATAATAATAACATAAAATCACATACAAACTTATACGTCCAATATTCCTGTTTACTTTTTATTATAATTTTTTCTTTTCGTTTTCCTTCACCTACATCATATGCATTTAATTTTTTGTAATATTTTATATCTATAATTCCCATTACTAAACTAGATATCATTGCAAAAAATAGACCAATATGTTTTATGAAAAAGTTTTCATCACTTAATACAAATGCGCTATCGCCTTCTTTTACTTGTACTACAATCAAAAATGCTAATATAAATGTAATATAAATGTAAAACATATTTCGAGGTCCTCCCATAGAAGAACTTATAATTTGTATTACAAGACTTATTACTAAAAGTAAGTTAAACCCTAATACTGTATATTCTTTACTTCTTGTATCCATATATAAATATACTATAGTTTTTTCTTTCTATAATTTTTTTTTGGTTTATTTTTTTCATTTTCAATATATTCATATATTTTTGATTTATCACATGTTAAATAATCTCCATCAAATGCCGATAATGATATAAATTGGGGTTTTTTCATCGTTTTGGTTTTTTTAAATATATATGCTCCATGTTTTCCATTTCTAATATGTAATGTTTCATCTATCATTCTTAATTTATCTTTTGTAACTTCTAAATATGATTTAACATCTAGTAATTCAATCATGTCAAAATCTAATTCTAATTCTTTTAAACTATAATTTATATTATTGTATGATACATATGAACCATATTTACCTTGCTTTAATATTACATCGTATTCTTTATATTTTCCTAAATTACGTCCGTCTATTTTTGTCTGTAAATTATTATCCACTAAATCATCCAACGTCAATTGTTTTTCTATACATTCATTAAGTGTAATATTTTCCTTTACTGATATCCATTCTGTATTATCACCTTCCTTTTTACAAATAACTAATCCATTCTTTCCAATTATTAACGTGTGAATATCATCAATTATATAATGTTTTTTCTGAGGATTTTTTTTATTATAATCTTTTATTTCAATATCCAATTTTTTATAAAAATTATCACAAATTGTTTCATAGTTTTCTTTTCCATATGTTATTTCATCCAACATATTTTCCATTTTTACAGTATAATCATACGAAAATAATTCATCGAACTTCTCAATTAAAAACTCTATTACATTTTTACCTAATGATGATATCGCCATTTTATTTTTTTCATTACCCAATACCTTTTCTTCCGTATTTAAATAAATAGTATCATTTTCTAATTCGTAATTTTCACATGTATGTTTTTTTCCATCAATGTCTTTATTTTCAACATATGTTCGTGTTATAATTTTATCAACAATTGATGCATATGTGGATGGTCTTCCTATATTTTTTTTTTCTAATGTATTAACTAATCTTGCTTCAGTATAATGATTTACTTTTGATTTACATTGTACATTTGCGGTTATTTTATTATATTTTACTTCAGAATTATTCTTGATTTTATTTAATATGTTATACTCCTTTTCAGAATCGTTATTGTAGTCTAATATCTTCCATCCTAAAAAGTAATAACTTTCACTCTTATTTTCATAATACACTTTTTTATCACATATATCAGGTGAAGTAATTTGTGAAGTTAATAATTTTCCTTTTGCATCTGTCATTAGACTTTCGAGTGTACGTTTCCATATTAATTTGTACATTTTTCTTTCTTGTGCTGAAAATGTAGTTGATAAATCATTCATTGTTATATTAATATCCGTTGGACGAATTGCTTCATGTGCTTCTTGTGTTCGTTTGTCACTATTATTATTTCTTGCAATATATTTACAAGGGGTCTCGAGATAGTCTTCACCATATTTCTCTTCTATATAATTACCAGCAATATCTACAAAATCAACATTTAATGTGATCGAATCTGTACGCATATATGTAATAAAACCTGATTCATATAATTTTTGACATAACATCATCGTTTGTTTTACACCGTAACCATATACATTATTCGCTTCTTGTTGTATGGTAGATGTAGTAAATGGTGCCTTTGATGATTTTATGATATCTTTTAGTGGTGACTTTTTTATTATGTGATTATGATTTACGGTGGTTTCTAAAAAATCATTAACGGTGTCTGAATTATTTATTAAACAATCACACTTTAAATTAAACATAATATTATGACTTGTAAATAATCCATTAATATTATAACCTATTTCCAATTCATTATCTTTATTTGATACAAAATGATCATAAATTATTCGTAACGCAGGCGTTTGACATCTTCCTGCTGAAAGAGAGTTTGATGAATTATATGTTATTGCTTTCCATAATAACGGAGATATTTTAAATCCTATAAGCATGTCAAGTACTTGTCTACATTGCTGAGCATATACTAAATTAATATTGATTACAGTAGGATTACTAACCGCAAGCAGTATAGCATTTTTTGTAATTTCTTGAAATAATATTCGTTTTGTATTTTTAATATTTAAATTAAACGTATCACATATATGCCATGCGATTGCTTCACCCTCTCTATCATTGTCTGTAGCAAGTATTACTTCTTGTGCTTTTTTTATTTCAGACTGCATAACCGATATTTGTTTTGATTTCTTTTTATCCTTCAAATATGTAATTTTAAATCCATTGTTTACATCTATACTTTTCAATCCATCCATCATTCTAAAATGTCCATAACTGGCAATACATTTATATCCATTTCCTAATATTTGTTCTATTTTTTTACATTTTGCAGGTGACTCTACTATAACTAATTTAGTCATTATACTATAATGTCATAGAACGTTTATATTCATTCCAATTAATTGTTTTATGTTCGTTGATTTTTTTCTCTTCTACATTCTCATCCAAATGTTCACTTTTACGTAACGCACTATCTACATACATTTCTTTTAATATTTTTCCAACAATAAATGAACCATCATGTTGATCAATATCACCATCTTCAATTTGTGCTAATACAGATAGAAATTTTCCCAATAATCCAATATGTAATTCATTTTTTCTTACTTTATTAAAAATATCAGTATAATTATTATATAAAAATGGGGCAACATCTATACATTTATTTATATACTCACCGTCATCCATAGTATCCTTTTCACTGTATATTTTTAGTATATTCAACACATCTTTACGTATTTTTTGACTATGTTTCAACTCCCGTATTTTTCCTGTTTGATCTTCAACATCGTTTGTAGTAATCATTTCTTGTAATTTCAAACGTTCATTGTCGTTCATTATATAATAACTATTATATAATATTTAAGTTTTTTATATTTATATATATTATATGAAATACAATATTCCTGAACCAAAAACAGTTGAGTCCGGTGGATGTGCGGGTTCATCCTCGTCATGTTATGCTGAAAATGCGAAACAGGACGCATTGAACCAACTAAATGTTAATAATAGAACTATATCAGGTGGAAAAGGTATTGTTGTATCCCCAAGCAATCCTTTAGGTAGTGAAAGTGCAATTGGTGAACAATCTGCAGGTACTACTGCAAAATTGCAAGAACTCTTGATGAAAACTCAAGAACAAGCTAAAATGGATGGTTGTGTAGGAAAAGATGCTTCTTCTTGTATGGCAGGAGGTAAAAGAAGAAATAAACGTTTATCTAAAAAAAATAAAAAAGGTGGTAATATGACAAGAAATACTATGAAAAATATTAAAAATAAAATAAAGAACTCGTATAAGAAAACACGAAACTATGCGAAAAATAAATATGTAAAAAAATCACGTAATACATTATTATATGGTTTAACTCCAACACGTAATTTAGCATCTGAATTTAAAAATGTAAAATCTATTAACGATGTATCATTTAAAACCGCAACACCAAAAAAACTACATCCTAACAAGTTTAATAAAATGACTATGAAAAAACTAAGAAGAACTACCAGTCATTTTAGAAAAACATCACAAAACTTTTTTAGAAAATTGAGAAACTCATTTTAATTGTGATGTAATATTTTTAAATAATATATATTAACTTAAAATAATAAATTAATATATGAAGTTATCTGATTTTGTAAAAGTAATATTTATTTTTATCATGTTTATGATTTTTCATTCATATATTTCAATGATAAGTAACATAGAAAAAGTAAAAGAAAATTGGCCGATGTATAGATGTAATCCTGCTGTAATGCCTTTTGCTAGTTTTTTTGGTGAAGATGCTATGGATAATTTTAATTATTGTATGACAGACATGCAGAAAAGTTCTATAACGGGAATGTTACAACCAATTACATACAATGTTGATTTAATGTCATCGTTTTCTGCTAATTTTGCTACAGGGTTAAATAGTTCTCGTGAAGTAATGTCTGATATGAAATCTGGTATATTTAGTATAGTCGAATACGTTTATAAAATGTTTAGTTCTATTATTATACAATTTCAAAAAATAGGAATCGCTTTAAAAGATGTGGTAGGTAAATTTTCAGCGTTGTTAGTTGCTGTGCTATATTTAACAGATGGTTCATTAAAAACCATGGAAAGTGCATGGAAAGGTCCTCCAGGTCAAGCTATACGTGCTGTAGGAAAGTTTAGAATGCCCGGTGGATGTTTTCATGCAAATACATTGATAAAATTAGAAGACGGTACTAACAAAAGAATAAAAGATATAAAAATTGGTGATATATTACTTAACAATACATATGTTTATGCTACTATGATTATTAAAAATATAGATCATCAAGATAATTATTTAAATAAAATGTATTTACTTCCCGGAAATATTACTGTTTCTGAATCGCATTTAATTCAATTACCAGATAAACGATGGTGTCAAATTAAGGATCATAATGATGCAAAACTAATTTCAACCAATTATGATACATTATATTGTTTAATAACAAATAACCACACTATAACCATTGGTAATTATTTATTTGGGGATTGGGAAGATGATGGATTACTTCCTGATA
>Ga0206131_10008237_pt1 | contig 10286 bp, 8 predicted proteins | sample Helgoland_Spring_FD_148636 | JGI IMG/M metagenome (GOLD analysis project Ga0206131, IMG submission 148636) | Pelagic subsurface seawater microbial communities from Kabeltonne, Helgoland, North Sea - Helgoland_Spring_Bloom_20160517_1 | ecosystem: Environmental > Aquatic > Marine > Epipelagic ... | reverse complement strand
ATTCCATTTTTTTCTCCTTAAATTTGAGGTTTAATGTTCCTCTGTTTCATGCGCCATCGCCAAATAAGCAATGGTTAACGCCATAAATATAAATGCCTGTAATGCCACAATTAATATGTGGAATAGCGCCCAAACCAAATGCAGGCCAAACCCGAGCACGCCAATAGCTATACTGCTAAAAAATAACATCAACGCAATCAAAATAAATATCATTTCTCCTGCATATAAATTACCAAAAAGTCTTAAACCAAGTGATATTGGTTTAGCAATAAAATTAACCATTTCTAAAACAAAATTAACTGGTATCAGCCATTTGCCGAAAGGGTGAAGAGTAAGCTCTGCAATAAAGGCCTTGGGACCTTTAACAGATATACTGTAATAAATAGTTAAAACAAATATTGCCAACGCCATACCCAAAGTAATGTTGGGGTCTGTGGTAGGAACCACTTTAAAGTAAAATGATTCTGGCCCTGTTATCCAGGCATGGTCTGGGCCGCCAACAAGATAATAGGCTATATGCCCAGCAAGAACAGGTATGAAATCAACAGGAATTAAGTCCATTAGGTTCATTAACAAGATCCAAACAAAAACTGTTAATGCAAGTGGGGCTATTAGTGTGTTTTTTATAGATCCAAATAAAGATTGAACATTATCTTCGACAAACTCGATACTCATTTCAACAAAATTTTGAAGGCCTGTTGGTGTTGTATCAGCTGTGGCATTTTTAGGCATTGCTATTTTAAATAAGAAAAGGAAAAGCCCTCCCAAAAAAATAGACCAAAATAAAGAATCTACATGAAATGCCCAAAAAGTCATATTTTCGATATCATGCGGATCGCAACTCCACCCACCATCTTTAAGTTGTCCACATGTTAAATTGGTTAAATGGTGATCGATGTATGACTGGGTTGTTAGTTCTTTTGCCATTACGCAGATGCCTTGTTTTTAGATATAAACATCATTGGGCTAAGAATAGTATTTATTAAAATATATGAAAACATTGCAAAAATAAAAGCTTCTTTAAAGTGAGAGGCTGTTAGGTATAAGAAAATAACAAACAGGGACCACTTAACAGACCAGTTGTACATTGCATTAACTGCATGATCATTGATTCTTCCACTAATACTGTATGCGATTGCTAGAGATATTAAGTATAAGACTGGGGCTAAGACAAAAAAAGTATTTTGAATTGTTCCAGCTATAACAAGAAACAAAAATGCCATTGTAAGCAGGTTTTTGTTACTAAAAATTGTGTTTAAAAAACTTTTCAAAAAATGTGTGTGTTTGATTATAAGTATTGGCGGGAATTATAGAAATTAATGGCGTTAGAAACAAGTTGTTTTCAAATTAATTTATTTATTAGTCTGTTAGTTTGGCAATGATGTTTTCTAGTTCATCTGAGGTGCTGTATGTGATAACAACCTTGCCATTTTTTTTATTCTTTGCCTCTATTTCAATCTTGTGACCAAAAGCGTCTGACATTTCTTGTTCTATGTTTAAAAGGTCGGTGTCTTTGTTTTTTCTTGTTGAGGTTTTGGGGCCTTTTTTCTTTTGGGATATATTACTTAAGTCTTTTACAGTCAGTTTGTTTTGTACAATATTATCTGCTGCTGCCTCTGCCTCTTTTGAGTCGAGTGAAGCTAATAATTTTGCATGGCCTTTTTCGATTTGTCCTGAGGAAAGAAGGTCTAAAACTTTTGCTGGAAGTGATAGCAATCTTATTGAGTTAGCTATTGTGCTTCTTGCCTTACCTGTAGATGTTGCCACCTCATCTTGAGTTAATCCAAACTCTCTTTTAAGCCTGTCGTATCCCCTGGCTTCTTCGACGGCATTTAAGTCTTCTCTTTGCAGGTTTTCAATCAAAGCTGACTCTAAAGCATCTTGATCTTTCTTTTGGTCAACAAGGCATGGGATTGTTTTTAGTCCTGCTTTTATCGAGGCTCTTAAGCGTCGCTCCCCAGCAATCACCTCGTATTTGTTTAATCCAAGCTCTCTTACTAGTATTGGTGAAAGCACACCGTGTTTTTTGATTGAGTCTGTTAGCTCTAACAGTTTATCTTCATCAAAATTTGCTCTTGGTTGAAACCTTCCTGCGTTTATAGATTCGGGGTCAATATCTTTGATGGTTCTTTGGTTGTTTGTGCTTGATGAGCCCAATAATGCATCTAGACCTCTGTTCAAAATTTTTCCATCTTCAGACATATTCAACCTTCCTTATTAATTCTCCAGCCAGGGCTAGGTAGGCTTTTGCGCCGTATGAGCTTGGCATATATTTAACACCAGATATTCCATGGCTGGGTGCTTCGGCCAGTTTTATGTTTCTTGGTATCAGTGTGTTAAAAACAAGATGTGAAAAATGTAATTCGAGCTCATCGGACACCTCTTTAGCTAGGTTATTTCTCATATCTACCATTGTTCTAACTATTCCCAACACCCTGTTTGATGATAGATTTTTATCTGCCAATGATTGGATGGTCTGCATTAAGCCTGTAACACCTTCAAGAGAGTAATATTCACATTGAAGCGGTATTAATGTTCCAGATGCTGCAAATAATGCCTCTATAGTTAATTGGTTTAGTGTTGGCGGGGTATCAATAATGGTGTAATCGTAGGAGTCACCAAGAGTGTTGAGCTCTTTTTTTAAAAAAGCTTGTTGGTTTTTCTCTCGAATACCCACCTCTAGAGCTAAAAGCTCTTGGTTTCCAGGTAAAACGTCGTATCCGTCGGATGATTTATAAATACACTCTGAAATATTGGTATTTTCAAAAAATAAATTGTACAGGGTGTTTGGTGAGCTTTCTTTAAGGCCGGCCGCAGTTGTTGCGTTGCCTTGAGGGTCTAGGTCGACCAACAAAACCTTTCTGTTTGTTGCGGCCAAGCTTGCTGCAAGATTGACAGCTGTTGTTGTTTTGCCAACACCGCCCTTTTGGTTTGCTATAGCTAGAATTTTATTCATTAATCTTTATTTTTAAAAAATGCCTTTCGTTTTTATTGTTATCTATTTTGATTATTTCATACTTATATTTGTTTGTGTCTATGGATTCTAGTTCTTCTAGTATTTTTTCCATTCTGCCTTTGAGTAAAATATATTGACCTGTTTTGACTAGGTTGTTTTTTGTAAGTTTAAGAATATTTGTTGTGGAGGAGAATGCTCTGGCTGTTATTAAGTCATAGGGCTCTAGGTTGTTTTTATCATTTAGTGTTGCTTTGATCACCTTTGTGTTTTTTAGCTCTAAGTTGTCGATTGTTTTGTTAAGGAAATAGCATTTCTTTTGGTTTTTTTCTAAAAGGTGGTTTGTTAGGTTTGGTTTGAGTATGCCGATTAGAATTCCTGGAAACCCTCCCCCAGAGCCAAGGTCAAGAGTTTTTTGAGCGTCTTTGATTTCATGTATAAGCGGTAGGCAGTCTAGAACATCTTTTTCATATACCTCATCAAGGCTGCGCCTTACAAATATGTTGTGTTTTTTGTTAAACAAAAATGCATCTTCTACGAATTGTTTAATGTTTTGAATTTGTTCTTCTGTGATGTTTGGTAGGTGGTGTTTGATTTCCTGTTTTGTTTCTTCAAGCATTTGTTGTTCGTTTTTCTTCTTTCTTCATTACAACCAAGATTAGGTTGATTGCGGCGGGAGTGACTCCCTCTATTCTAGATGCTGAGCCTATTGTTTGTGGTTTGGTTTTTGTGAGTTTCTCAACCACCTCGTTTGATAGTCCGCTTATGTGCTTGTATGAAAAGTCATCGGGTATTTTTTTATCATTTTGTTTTCTATTTTTGCTTATCTCTCTCAATTGTTTTTCTATATATCCTTTATATTTGATTTCTATAGATGCTCTTTGAAATAATTTTTCTTGGCCCTCCTCAAGCGAAATAATTTTATCCTCATCAATATCTGGTCTTGTTAGAAGTTGTGCTATTGTTCTTTTTTCAGCCAACTCTATCTTTTCGTTTTTTTTATTTATAAAACATTTTATTTTTGTTTTTTCTAGTACTGTTTTTACAAACTCTTTATATGTTTCTTCTTTGGCAGAAAACCGGTTTAGTGTTTCTTGATCAACAAGTCCAAAAGCATGGCCTTTTTTTAGGATTCTTTGTTCTGCGTTGTTTTGTGACAGCAAAAGTCTGTGCTCGGCCCTGCTTGTAAACATTCTGTATGGTTCTGTTATTCCGTGGGTTATGAGGTCGTCGACAAGGACTCCGATATAGGCCTCGCTTCTATCTAAAACGAATTCTGTTTCTTTTTTTAAAGACCTTGCGGCGTTAACTCCAGCTATTAGGCCTTGTGCTGCCGCCTCTTCGTACCCTGTAGTTCCGTTTATTTGTCCTGCTAAATAAAAGTTTTTCAAAAACTTGGTTTCAAGTGTTTGTTTAAGTGATCGAGGGTCTATAAAGTCGTATTCAACAGCATAGCCATATTCTTCTATTTGAGAGTTTTCCATGCCAGCTATGGAGGTAATAAACTCTTTCTGAGCTTCTTTTGGGAGGCTTGTAGATATGCCGTTAGGATAAACTAGGTCTTTTTCAATCCCTTCGGGTTCTATGAAAATTTGGTGGCTTTCTTTGGTGTTAAATTTATAAACCTTATCCTCTATGGACGGGCAGTATCTTGGCCCTATGCCAACAATGTTGCCAGAATACATTGCTGATAGGTGTATGTTTTTGTCTATTATTTTGTGTGTTTCTTTGTTTGTTCTTGTTATGTAACAAGAAAGTTGTTTTTGGTGCTTTTCTGTTTCGCCTCTAAGTGACATAAAAGGGGTTGGTTCTTCTCCTGGCTGCTCTTCCATTACAGATAAATCTAAACTTGATAGCTTTACTCTTGCTGGTGTTCCTGTTTTAAGTCTTCCCATTGGAATTTTTAATCCGTAAAGCCTCTCAGATAGTGGTATAGATGAGCGGTCCCCAATCCTTCCTCCTTTTGAGGACTCCTTGCCTGTGTACATAATCCCGTTAAGAAAAGTTCCGGTTGTAAGTATGGTTTTTTCTGAATAGAGCGTTTGGTTTTTTGTTACAACGCCTTTTACGATTTGGTTTTCTATAACAACATCAACAACCTCTTCTTCAAAAATATCTATATTTGTTTCTAATAAAATCTCCTGGATGGCTTTTTTATAAAGATCTCTGTCGCATTGAACTCTTAACGCTTGGACTGCATCACCTTTTCTTGTGTTGAGGGTTCGGTATTGGATTCCAGATCTATCTGTTGCGACAGCCATAATCCCGCCAAGCGCATCTATCTCTCTCACGATATGAGATTTACCCAGGCCACCTATAGCTGGGTTGCAAGACATTTGGCCTATCTTGTCCTTTTCAAACGTGACAAGAGCGCACCTTAATCCAAGACGATAGACGGAGTGAGCAGCCTCAACACCAGCATGACCGCCTCCAACTACAATAATGTCGTACTTATCCATAGGACTTTTCCATACTTATTAAAACCAATAATATCTATATTATATACTTATTGTTATTTCTATTAGGGTTTCTGTTTTTTGTTAATAAAGCCTGTTAACCCTTTTAAACCATAAGCAAAACAAGCCTAATAACTTCTGTTTAACAACAAAGATAACCGGTTACAAAACATCTACAAACCTGTTAATAAGAAAAAAGGTAAAAAAAGAACTACAAGTTAATAACAGTTTATTTACCGATACAGAAATTACTAAAAATATCTCCCAACAAACCATCTGGGGTTTTTTCACCAACAACAACATCAAGACAGCTTCGTGATATTTTTAACTCTTCCGCTGCAATCTCCAAATTCTCGCCCGATCTTAAAATAAACAAGCTTTTTTTCAATGCTTCTATCGATTCATTAAATAAAATAATATGCCTATCTCTTACCAAAAAGGTTGCAGATTCATCAGGATTTTCGCTGAAAAAAGAGACAATTTTTTTCTTAAAGCCATCAAAACCCTCTCCAGTTTTTGCTGATATCAAACAATCAAAATCACCAACCTCTGATTTATTAAGATCTATTTTATTTAAAACCTTTATAAAACTTTTATTACCAACAAGCGACGTAAAATAACCTATCGAACTATCTGAAGGCGAGTCAAAAACACCAACAACAACATCAGCGTTACCTATTTCAGATTTTGCATAATCTATACCCATAGCCTCTATAGAGTCTTCGGTATTCCTTATCCCGGCGGTATCAAACAAAGAGAAAGACAAGTTGTTGTAAAAGACCTCAGACTCAATAATATCCCTTGTAGTCCCAGGAATATCTGAGATCAAAGCTCTCTCAAAACCAAGAAGCCTATTAAAGGTAGATGACTTCCCAGAATTTACAGGACCAACAAACACAACCTTGTTTTTAACAGACATATTTTTTTTATTTCTACATCCACCCAAAAACAATTCAAAACCACTTACCAAAAAATCAAGATCAGAGATAATCTTTTCATCCATAAAACTTTCACCCTCATCAGAAAAATCTATCTCACCCTCTACCCGCATTCTTAAGTCATTTATTACAGAAGCAAAACCATGAACCCTCTTAGAGAACTCACCAGATAAAGACTTAGACGATAGATAGACATCTTCAGCACTTGCACTATCAATAACATCCAAAACAGACTCAGCCTCATTAAGGTCTATTTTGTTATTTAAAAAAGCTCTTTTAGTAAACTCTCCCGGCGCGGCCTCTTCAAAACCAACAGAATCAAAAGTCTCTATTATTAAAGACATTACACCCAAGCCACCATGAGCATGAACCTCAAAAGAGTCCTCCCCTGTATAACTTTTTCCACCACTAAAAACCAAGACACCAACAGTATCAACAAGCACACCAGAATTATAAAAAGGCCTAACAGAAAAAACCCTCGGAGGAATACTGACATCACCAAACAAAACAGAAAGCATGTCTAAACAACCCTCTCCAGAAACCCTAAAAACACATATGGCAGACCTAGCAGCAGGTGTTGCTAAAGCATAAACAACAGACATTTTTTATCTTACACCCCTGACATAGGTGTCACCCAACACACCAAGCTTATTATAAAGATATCTTTGCTGCACCAAAGATACGCCTGCATTTACAACCGAATACAAACAAAGACCAGCTGGGAAAATTACAAAAAATACAGAAAACATAACTGGCATAAGCTTCATTATTTGTGCCTGCATGGGATCTTGAGTTGGAGGTTGTGGGTTTAGTTTTTGAGTTAAAACCATGATACAACCAAAAACTACAGGGAGAATAAACAAAGGGTCTGGAACTGAAAGGTCTGTGATCCACAAACCAAAATCCGCAAACCTTAATTCAACCATTTCCCTCAACGCAAAAAAGAACCCAATAAAAAACGGCATTTGAGCAAGCATTGGAAGACAGCCACCAAGAGGATTGGCACCCTCTTTTTTGTATAAAGCCATCATTTCTTGACTAAGTTTTTGCCTGTCATTTGCATACCTGTCCTGCAACTCCTTCATTTTTGGCATTACCTTTCTCATATTACCCATAGCAACAAAACCTTTCGCCGTTACCGGAAATAGAAGAAGCTTAAGCAATAACGTAAAAACAATTATAGAAACACCCCAGTTTCCAATAAAACCATTAATCCAGTCCAAAACCCTTACCATTGGTTGAGAGATAAACCAAAACCAACCCATATCAATCGAAAGCTCTAGGTTTGAGGCTCTTTTTTCTAAATCTTTCCTTATCTTGGGGCCTATAAAAACCCTATGAGAATGGGAGTAGACAAGGTTTTGCGCATCACCCTTTTCAACCGTATAACCCATACTGTAAATACCAGCATCACCAGGTTGCGCAAAGTAATTGTAAACAAAATCACTTGAACCAATTACAGCGGCAAAGAAATATTTTTGTATAAAAGAAACCCAACCACCTCTTGATAAAAAGGACATTTTTTCATCCAAACCTCTTAGTCTTTGTGTTTCGTAGGGATCATCGGAAGTACTAAAGGCTACAGCTTGATAGGAGCTGTTGTTCATCATGCCGCCTTGAGTTATTTCTGTTTTTAAATCTAAAGACCTTCCCTCTGTTCTATAAAGCGAGGCAAAAGCCTTTCCAGCGCTCCCATTTTCTGCAGTGTCTTTGACTTGTATTTCGTATGTATCAGGCAGAAAACTAATTTCTTTTTTAACACCAAGGCCTTCATCGTAAAGAGTTACAGACCCCTGCCCATAACTTAAAAGTTTGTAGTTTGTTGACTCGCTGGTAAAGCCAGACTTGAAATAGTATTTAAAAAAACCGTTTTCATCCGAACCAAAAACCCTTACACCAAGGGAGCCAGGAACATTTTCAACACCATATTCTTTTAATCTTGCCTCCACAATTGCGCCAGAAGTTACAGCAATTTTTAGCTTTAAAAGATCATTTTCTAAATAGACATAACTACCATCCGCAGTTACAACATCAATAAAACTTTCAGATTTAGCAATCTCTAAATGTTTGGCCTGGGCATCCGCCTTGCTTTCAGCAGTCCATTGATAAAAAAGGGACGCTGATAAAACAACAATAACAGCAAGATAAATTCTTCTTATATTCATTTTTTAATATCCATTAACAGGTTTGATGATTCTACAGCTTTAACGATTTCAACAGAAGGGGTTGCCTCGCTAATATCAAAATACCCTTTATAAACAATAACAACAAAACATCCATTTGAAGTAAATAAGTTATTTTTTCTAAAGGTTTCTTTTATTTGTCTTTTGATCTTGTTGCGATCTACAGCGAGCTTAAAGTTTTTTTTTGATATGGAGACCCTTAGGTTATCAGCATCATCCTTTATGAAGAAGATTCTAAAACGCTTAGAGGAATAGAAATGTCTTGGAAGCCTTGAAAAAGCCAAGTTTTAGGCACTTAATACCTTGCGACCCTTTTTACGTCTCGCAGACAAAATAGCTCTACCAGCTTTTGTTGCCATTCTCGCTCTGAAGCCATGAGTTCTGCTTCTTTTTAATACACTGGGTTGAAACGTTCTTTTCATAAGTCACCATCTAAAAATTAGTGGCGCATTATAGCCCAATAATTAAGAGTTTTCACAAATTAATATAAAAACATAAACTTATTTTATATAAACAAGTTATCCACAGAAAATTCATGAAGTTATCCTGTAGATATCTTGTGGATTTTTTTATAGACTAGACATTCATAAAAAGAGGAGAAGAGATTGGAATTTTGGAATAAGTGCTCAGAAAGATTGGAAAATAAACTCTCACAAGACGATTTTAACACCTGGATCAGACCATTAAAAGCAAATTTAAATGAGAATATTTTAGAGTTAGTAGCGCCAAATGATTTTATTTTAAATTATGTTGAAACAAATCTTGTTGACGAAATCACCAACATGGTTAAGTCCCAGTCAAAGAAAAATATCAACCTTGTGTTTAAGACGCACACAAAAGAAACATTTGTCGACAAATATAAAAATAAAGCAGAGGACACAAAGCTTGTTCCATCTTATGTTTTCGAGACATTTGTCGAAGGTAAGTCTAATCATCTTGCACTAGCCGCATCTAAACAAGTCGCGTCAAACCCAAAAGGGGACTACAACCCATTGTTTATATATGGTGGTGTTGGTTTGGGTAAAACCCATCTAATGCATGCTGTAGGAAATGAAATACTCAAAAATGAACCAGGAAAAAGAATTGTTTATGTTCATTCTGAAAAATTTGTTTCAGACATGGTAAAAGCCCTTCAGCTTGGCGCTATGAATGAATTTAAGTCATTTTATAGAAATGCAGATGCTTTACTTATCGACGATATTCAGTTTTTTGCAGGAAAAGAGCAATCACAAGAAGAGTTTTTCCACACATTTAACGCATTATTAGACAGAAACAACCAAATGATTCTTACTTGTGATAAATATCCTAAAGAGATTGATGGTTTGGAAGAAAGGCTAAAATCTAGGCTTGGTTGGGGATTGCCTGTGGTTATAGACCCGCCAGAATTAGAAACAAGAGCCGCGGTGTTAATGCAGAAAGCCTCTTCAATGGGTGTAGAGATGCCTAATGATTGTGCTTTTTACATTGCACAAAGAATAAGATCGAACATCAGAGAGTTAGAGGGCGCTCTTAAAAGGGTTATAGCTAACGCAAGGTTCACTAACCAGCCGATTGATCTGGCTTTGGTTAAGGATGCTTTAAAAGATTTGTTTGTTATATCTGCAAAAATGGTAAGTATAGAAAATATTCAAAAAACTGTAGCAGAATACTACAACATAAAACTATCTGATCTGTTATCTAAAAGAAGAAGCAGGTCCATAACAAGACCCAGACAGCTTGCAATGGCTTTAACCAAGGAACTTACAAATCACAGCCT
>Ga0206131_10008230_pt1 | contig 10293 bp, 8 predicted proteins | sample Helgoland_Spring_FD_148636 | JGI IMG/M metagenome (GOLD analysis project Ga0206131, IMG submission 148636) | Pelagic subsurface seawater microbial communities from Kabeltonne, Helgoland, North Sea - Helgoland_Spring_Bloom_20160517_1 | ecosystem: Environmental > Aquatic > Marine > Epipelagic ... | reverse complement strand
CATTCCAGACTTCTTGTAGTAAGAAGGAGTCGCAGCAGATGTCGAAAGAACGCCATCAGTGACTGTTCCTCCTCCAAACATTGTAAACTCTTCCAAGAACGTTCCAGCGCCTGTTGGAGTAAACGATGAACCGCCTTCCTCTGGGACGATGAATGATTCGTTTGCTAACAACCAAGCCAGCGAACCGTCAGACATAACTGTAAGCATTGCGCCATCACGAGAACCATTATAGACAGGGATCTCTTCGATGTCGTAAAATCTTGTATTCCCAGGTGTTCCACCTGTTCTAATGCCAGAATCTTCATCCTCAGAAGATAAGAATGAAACTCGAACGGTTTGCTCGGATCCTGTTTTAGATTCTAAATAATATTTTTGATGCTGAATATCAGCTATGTATGATGGTACTAGACCATCTGTGTCGTGTAATAATGACCAACTTTGGCCATCAAAGCCGTAGATTTTGACATCTACTTCGTGGAGACTGACCGAGATTTTGTAGTTAAAACCTGTTGGCGGTACGAAACCATCCGCAATTTGCGGAGCAACCAAGTATGCAGTCTCTCTTGAGTGTGTAGTTTTTTTCATGATGTTCTCCTTATCTGGCAACCCAGATTAAACTTCCTAGTGCATCAACAGTTAGTACCTTTCCTGCATCAGCAACGGTAAATGCAGGCATATCAGAGATGTCTTCAAGCTTGTTGGCCTTCGAACCCTCTACGGTTGGTGCGACAACGCTATCTTCAACAAAGAAGTATCTCATAGTTTCTTCTTTACCAGAAGCAGATGTGAAATATACGTCTTCGTATTGCGATAAATCAACGGCATATGTATCATGTGCAGAATTATAAATTCCACCACCATCATGTGCATCATCTGTGTTTAGAAAATCAGCCGGTCTGAGTTCGTCAATCAAAGACCATGCTCCGTTCTGTTTTCCGTAAATATCAACGTTAGCAAATCCAACGATGATTACAGATTGTGCTGTAGCATTTCCTTGTGCTAACATCCCATCGGTTGAGGGAGTAGGCTGAGATAGTGCAGCAAGTATTTTATTTAATTTCATAGACATTTTGTTTCCTCCAATGAATTTTAAGTGTCTTGTTAAAAAAAAGCCCCGAAGATTTCTCCTCGGGGCCAAGAGCAATGCCCAATAGCATTGAGGACTACTCTTTTAGTCAGCTATTATACCATGTAGTATACGCCACCGTGCTCAAGGAAAGTAACAGAAGAGCCAGGGTAAAGAGTAATCTTAGCGTCAGCTTCTCCATCAATAACCATTCCAGCAGGAGCATGGAATTCCATTGCTTCAGAACCAGCAGCAGCAAAAGTCAAAGTCATTTTGAAGTTTGGACCCATTACCGGCAATGTTGCCATTGCAAAAGCACCAGAGTTAACAACGATTTGATGTGCGAAACCGCTAGGCATCATGATAGAAGCAGAAGCAACCGCATTAGAAATGAAGTTAACAGTAGTTTCACCATTGTGCATATCAGTCATCTTGCTTTGCAATTGAGCCTCAACACCAGTAGCGCGAGTAACTTCAGCATTCAAAGAAGCTGTAAGGTTATTGTCAGCAGTGATACGAGCAGACTCTTCAGCAGCATCAGCAGCTTTGTATGCAGCATCCAAAGCCAAATCGCCAGCAACACGAGCAGCGATTTCATCATCGATATCGCTTTCAAGACCAGTCTTCATAGCAAGATCAGCAGCTTCGTAAGCAGCAGTTACAACTGCATCAGCAGCAGCAAATTCAGCTTGCAAAGTAGCTTTTTCAGAAGCTAATTCAGAACGGATCGCAGCACGATCAGTAGTTGCAGCAGCATCTACACCGTCCAAAAGTCCCATCTTAGTATTGTAAGCAGAAACATGACCAGCAAATGCAGTGTCGTTTTCTACGTCAACAGAGTTAACCAAAGCTACGATTTCAGCAAATGAATCTTTGTCGGCATCAGCACCAGCCAAGATAGCATCAATACGTCCCTTCTCAACACCGATTTCACCAGCAAGACCGATACGAGCTTGTTCAGCAGCCAAGAAGTCAGCATTTGTTGCACCAATTTCAGCGTTCAAAAGAGCTTGCATTACACCAATTTCAGTGTCTGTGTAAGCTTTAGCGTCAGCCAAACCTTGAACATCACCAGCAGCACGGTCAAGAAGCTCTTGAGCTAAATCAGCAGCAATTGCACCACGAGCAGCAGATGCTGCAGCGAAAGATGAACTAGAAGCAGATTCGTTAGCGTCAACATCAGCTTGGATTGCATTACGAGCATCCAAGTTGAAAGATGCAGCAGCTGTATCAGCAGCAGCACGATCTAAAAGCTCTTGAGCTAAATCAGCAGCAATTGCGCCTTCAGCAGCAGTTGCACGTTGTTGTTCGGCAGAGATTGAGTTAGACAATGCAAGTTCAGCAGCTTCTGCACGAACTTTTTCACCGTCAACTTTTCCGTCAACTGTGTTGATTTGGCCTTGGAGACCTGCATCAGCAGCAACACGAAGAGCAGCTTCAGAAGAAACCTCAGCATCAGTATAAGCCTTAGCGTCAACTAAACCTTGAGCATCACCAGCAATACGGGCAGCTTCTTCAGCATCCAAACCAGCTTGCAATGCAGCATCTGCAGCATTAGAAGCTGCTTCTTTTGTAGCCATTGCTTGGTCAAGTCCAAACAAAGATCCACCGAATACAGCACCTTCTGGTGAAGTACCACGAATTGCGGTATCGCCAGCGAGACGAGCAGCTTGCTCAGTAGAAACAGCATTAGTCAATACAAGCTCAGCAGCTTCAGCGCGAACTTTTTCTCCGTCAACAGCACCATTGGTGTAGATTTCCATCTGACCTTTAAGAGCAACATCAGCAGCAGCAAATTCAGAACGAATCGCAGCTTCTTGACCAAGTGCACGAGTTTCTTCAGCAGAAACAGCAGCAGTCAAAACACCTTCAGCAGCTTCAGCACGAGCTTTCTCGGTCAATACAGCAGAAGCGTTTGCAGAGATAGCAGCAGTGTGAGTTCCATCTTGAACTTTAAGAGCATCAATTTCAGCAGTGAAAGCAGTTTCCATTGCAGTGTCTGCAGCAGCAAACTCAGAACGGATAGCACCACGATCAGTAGCAGCAGAAACAAAATCAGCATTGGTAGAAGCAATTTCAGCGTCCAAACCAGCTTGCAATGCAGCTTCAGCAACACTTGCTCTAGAGACTTCAGCAGCCAATGCAGCGTCGTTAGAAGCTTCGTAGTCAGCAAGGTTTTGAGCAACAGCAGCATCACCAGCAATACGAGCAGCTTCTTCAGCAGCATCAGTTGCATCCAATTCACTCATCTTGGTGTTGTAAGCAGAAACGTGTCCAGCAAAAGCTTGATCATTTTCAGCATCGATAGAGTTAACTAAAGTTACGATTTCAGCAAATGAATCTTTATCAGCATCAGAAGCCAACAAGATAGCATCAATACGACCTTTTTCAGTATCGATCTTGCCTTCTAATACAGCTTCTCCAGCCAAACGATTTGTTTCTTCTAAAGCCAACTCGTTTGCCAATTCAGTTTCAGCAGCCACTGCACGAACATTTTCGGCAGTAATCGCAGCTGCGTTTACTCCTTCAGCAGCACGAGCTGTTGCAGCTTCTGCATCGATAGAAGATTGAAGACCAGCTTCAGCAAGTTCAGCACGAGTTTTTTCAGCAAGAACTTCTTGATCAGTGTAACCTTTTGCTTCTTGAAGCTTTGCAGCATCAGCAGCAGCGAATTCGCCACGAATCAATGTTTCTTCACCAGAAGCACGAGATGCTTCTGCAGTGATTGCTGCAGCATTTGCAGCTTCAGCAGCACGAGCAGTAGAAGCTTCAGTTGCTAAAGAAACAGTAACTTCATTGATGTTTCCTTGAAGACCAAGTTCTGCAGCTTCTGCGCGTACTTGCTCAGCAGTGATTGCAGCAGCGTTTGCAGCTTCTGCAGCACGAGATGTAGAAGATTCAGTCGCCAAAGAAACGGTAACCAAATTAACTGCACCGATACGATCAGAAACTTCTTGAGCCAAACCATCAGTCAATACTTGATCAGCAGCTTCAGAAGCGGTTTTGTTAGCAGCGATTTCCATTCCAATGTCGCCATTGAAAGTTTCTTGAGCAGTTTTAAATGTGCTGTGAGCCAAAGCATTAGCAGCTTCAGCAGCTGTAGCTCTAGCGATTTCAGCATTGATGTTACCTTGAAGAACAACTTCGCGTCCATCAGTGTAAGCACCAGCAGAAGAGATTGCGTCAGCTTCAGCTTGATCAGCATATCCTTCCAATTGACCTTTCAAACCAACACGAGCTTGTTCAGCAGCTAATGCTTCAGCAGCTGTAAAGTCTTTAGCAGCTTGGATGTGACCCATGCGAGCTAATTTTTGCAATTCACCTTGACGGATTGTTGCGATGTCGAAAGACAAATCAAATTCGTAGACTACATCCGCAGCCAAGTAATTTAGGCTCTTGATAACATTCGCTGGAAAGTCGATGTTTTCATGAGACATTAGAGTCATATCGAATTTAGCAACTTGTGCGTCATATACGATAACTCCATTATTAAAATTTTTAGCCATTATTTATTCCTCCATAAGAATATAATGTGCCTCCGCCTCATTATTGACGGGCAGTGAGCTACACATAACTACCATGGCAAAAATTAAAAAGAAAATAAAACATTACTAGTTTTTGATTAAGCTTTTTAAACATCAAAAAAAAAATTTATTCTTCTACAGTATCGAGTGTGCCGACAATATAGAGTATTAGAACATAAAGAAGTTTGATTGGCCGTCGGTGTAGAAGCTTATTGATGATCTTGGAGACGCTAAGACAATTTGATTTAAGCCATCTATTGTCTGCCCAGCTCTCGCTCTTATTATTAGTGAGTGATTTTGAGCCATTCCGTCTTCATCGGTGACTATGAATATTTGACCGTTCTGCAAGGCACTTGCATCTGGCATTGTTATTACCAAACTCTCAGCGGCTTTTATTCCAATAAAATAATCATTGGTGCTCATGTTGTAGCTAGTAGTTGTTGTTATTCTATTTCTAACTTCTATACCAGGTTGGGATATTGTTGTGGTTATGACATTTCCGTTTTCATCTAAAGCCAATGCTGTAGAAGATTGACCTTGTTGGACGCTGGTTAGGTTCAGTTGGGGTATGATCACCTTGTTCGAAGAAGGCAGTAAAGATAGGTCACCATTATCTAAAACCTGAAAGTCTGCATATGTGTGACTTGATAGCCCAAATACTTCCTCCGTGTTTGTCAATCTGAGTTGTGGATCTGAATCTTTAATCTCCACTTTTCGGGATGGCGAGCTTGTGCCTACAGCAAGTGAGCCTCCTACATTTGCTGCGTTTGCAACATTGAGCGAAGTTAGGGTGCCAAGGCTTGTGATGTTTTCCTGCGCTGGCGTCAAGATAGAACCTTGTAGAGTTGTGGAGTTTACAGCAGTTGCATTCACCGTTGTTGTATCAAGCGTTGGAGTGTTGATGATTTCACTTTCGATGGTTGTGTTTCCATTTGTGATATTGCTAGAAGTTAAATTAGTGAAGAATCCTGAATTAGAAGATACTGAAACAGAAGAAGATATTTGACCGACGTTGTCTAAGACGATATCTTGATTAGAGCCTACACGAAGCTGACCAAGCACGTCTGTTGGTGTGGCTATATTGAGAGACGAATTGTTTGTAGAAAGAGTTGTAGAGCTGCTGTCAACACTCACAGTTAGGTTTTTGATTGATGTACCAACCCTAAGTTGGTTTGATGGAGCAGTAACCTCAAGTTTAGAGCCCGAAGATGAAGCGCCAATACCTATTGTCTCGTCATTAATGAACAGTTGACTGTCAACGACAAGTCCGTTTGGTGTATTTAAGGTCGCAGCATTTATCGTAACGGTATCTGTAGATTGATCTCCAAGAACAACTGTGTCAGCAGAGACTATGAAGTCTGTTGTTCTAGCATGAAGTGTACCAGTGACATATAGGTCTCCAGATATTCCAACATCACCTTGTACATCTAAAGAGTAATTAGGAGACTCGGTGTTGATACCAACCTTGTTGTTTGAAGGCATTATGTGAAAGTTTCCGTTTGTATCTGTTCCCAAGTCTGTATGTCTCTCCAAGAAGGTAGGTAGAGATGCTCCAAGAGTTGTAGTGGCAGCTGAAGACAATCTAAGTTGAGAATCCGATCCATCTACGATGTGAAGCTTTTTCTCTGGTTGGTTCGTTCCAACTCCAACTTGAGTTTCACTTGCGAACAGGGAGTTGTTATTAACCGACAGTCCAGTGTTGATTATTGCATAATTTAGGCTTGCCGCGTTTGAGTTATTTAAAGATCCAAAACTGTTGCTTTGTATTGACGCGCCACCGGTTGATGATATGTTTGTCTCTGTTTGAGCAGAGTTTGATCCCAAAATGATATTTCCTTGAGAGTCTCTCAAGTTACCTGTTATGATTATGTCTCCAACTGTAATATCATTTCCTTGCAAGGTTGTTATGATAGCATTGGAAGATGTTAGTTGGTTCGTATCTATGTCCAGCGCATCTACGGAGTCAAAGTAAGCAAGGGAAGAGCTAACTTCATCGGTCTCAATTGTTCCTGTGACATACAAGGTGTCATTGTCATAACTTAGATTGGATTCGGTCCTGATTGTTTTTGCACCATTGCCAAGTATTAAGTGGTTTTCCAAGCGACCACTGTATTGGTTGACCCCAACATTTTGCATATGCGCAGCATTACCATAGTAATTTAAAGCAGTGATATCTCCAGCTGAGTCTAAATCTTTTGTGAGTTCTATTGATCCTGTAAATTGATGGAGATCATCTTCAGAGTCTCCAAATGTTGAGGAGCCAGTGATATCCATATGGAATACAGTTACGGTTTCGCTTTGAATCTCGAAATTCTTAGCGATGATATTTCCTGAAACAATCAGAGCATCATCAGCATCAGACCACAGAAGCTTTACATCGTGATCAAGAGTTGTGTCCTGACCAGCTAGCTGAATGGATCCTTTAGGTCCAGAAGCTTCGGTCCCGACAACATATGCCCATCCAGTTTCTATTGCCATTACTCATAGGTCCCTATATCCTTCATTCTTTCTGCGGGGATTCCGGTCAAAGAAGAAAAGATGCTATACTCTAGAACTCCACCATCACATTGAACTGCCATGAAGATGCACTTTGCCGAAATGTCAACTTGTTGCTTACCTATCAATTTGAAGAATTGACCGTTTGCGAATGCGCGAGAAGTTTGTGGCCCAAGTTCGAATGTAGGTAGGAGTAAGTCACCACTCGCTCCAGCACCCAGTATCAAATTATTTGTAGAGATTCTATCATATACTAGCAATCCAGTATCTGGTGTTGCAAAATAGTTTTTATAAAAATTGTTTTCAAATGCCCACCAAGATACTAGAGTTCCAGAGCTTGAGTGATTTCTAGGATCATCTCGGCCAACACCATTGAATAGTGCATATGATTGGCCCGCATCCAATACATTGCTAAATAGAAAAGCGTTGCTATAGTAACCATCGAAATTAGTGCCGTTTGGGTGTCCTAGTGAAATTTTTTCTATTTCATCTCTAAATACTTGTGTCGTTGGGGAGACATCTACACCATCTACATATAGCTTAATAGCACCAGCCGATTGGGCGAGGGTCAATGTTAAATGTTGCCAAGTGTCTACTACGATTAAGCCAGAAACAGTGTTCTGAGCAGTTGCCGCAGAGGAGCCTGTACCTAATGGGTCTGTAGCTACGATCCTAAAACTAGTTCCATTGTTTTGAATTCTCAAAACTTCATCGTTGCTGGTGGAACTAAGAGTCAGGATTCTTTTGGCAGACGAGGTCTGCTCATACTTAAACCAAAATGAAATAGTGAGCACGCTTAGTCTATCGAATGTTGTTGCAAAGTTGGTGTTCTCATCCGGTGAGACCAACGCTGTTAGATTTACACCCATGCGTGGTTCCGGAAAAGCGACGTTCAATGTGTGACTTTGAGCGTTGTGGTCATTGCAAACATGAATCTCTTTTGTTACATTTGGAAAAGCATATGCTTGGACCTCTTCGTCGGCAATAGAATTAGATTTTAGCCATGGTCGACCAGATGCTTGATAAGATCCTACATTATGCAAGCCAACCTTGTATGTATCGGATGATCCTGCCATTAGCTTACTCCCTCAACGCCGTCTAGACTAAACATTCTTTCTTTGGGGATATTTGTCAATTCAGCGTAAATTGAAAGATTGCCGGTGGTGGTTGTATGCGTTGTGGATATGAACACTTCTTTACATTTAACGTCAAAAACTTCTTCTCCTTCATGTAATATTAAAAAATAATTAGCGCTTCCGGAGGCTCCATTGTCGTAGTCGAATGAGGCTGTATAAGGAGCGAAGTGAATTCTCAAATCTTTACCAGTTTCATTCCTAAATGTAATCTTCTTTGTTACATTGGGAAACTGAAATCTAACAGACTCATCAGTTGAGGAGAAGGCAAACGCAGACGAGGTTACATATGGTGTTCCCGATACTTGATAGGCTCCAACGTGATTTAGACCGACTCTATAATTTCCCATGATATATACTCCGCTTTTTTCAATAAATAGTTATTGCTTCTTCTTCTTGAGATTCGCTCGCCATTTTTTACGAGCCAATCGTTTCTTTTCTGACTGAGATTGAAAGTTTTTTCTATCTCGACACTCTTGGATGATTCCAAGCTTTTTACACTTTTTTGTGAAGCGTTTGATAAATCTTTCCATGCTCTCGCCTTTGCGAGGACGTTCTGTAATATTGGTAGCCATTATTTTCCCTTTGCTAATTTTGACCAAATAGTCGAAGACATTCCGAAAGCTGAGATGTCAACACCGGGATCGTTTGGAGATACACCTTCCAAAGCTTTAGAACTATGTCCTCCGGAAGATTTACCTGCTGCCTGTTGAGTCAGTGGCTTAGTTCCTTCGAATAGATCAATACCGTTGTAAGAGTCTCGACCTATTGAGTCAAGCATCTTTCTTCTGTGTTCTTTCAGTTTTCTCTGTCTTTCTTCGTGGTCTATTTGTGGTTTCTGATAGGAAGGCTGTCTCGGGGTTTCGACAATTCGCTGACTGCCTACGCCCTTCATAACCTCCGAAATGATTCCAGAGAGTACTCCTTCTTCGAAAATGACCTCTTTAACACACTCTTTGATGAGTGGTCGAAGGGTTTTCTTAAGTTGTTCTTTGTTCATTTAGTCTCCAAGAATCTTTTTAAATAGGTCGTCAATATTGTTTTCTCTTTGTTCTCGCAATCGCATATTGAAGGCTTGTGAATTCTTTGGCTTATCTTCTCCCGGATAAACATAGGCATCTGGGGTTGATGGTTCCGATACAATGTCAAAGCAAATTAGTTGGAAGTCTTCTTCTACAATTGTTGAGCCCATTGATTCTCGAACCGATCCAAGTCCTCGTGATGATATCCCAAGTTTCACACCAGCATTGATGAGATCCTTCAGGATTCTACCACTAGGAGTGTCTAGGACCTTGATCTTGCCCATTACGTCCTTACCTTCCCACCAACAGTCGGTGATCATGTGGGAAACGTTTTTAAGGTTAATTACGGAGTCATCAGGGTGATCTAATTCACCACATGCTCGATTGTCTTTAACGATAGCCATGTAGTTATCCATCTCTCTCTTAAGGACTTTGTGTGGATACTTACGACCGTTACCATTCTTTTTGTCTGCTGTCTGAATACGACCAGTCAAGTAGACCACGCCTTCTTCGACAACTTCTTTCTTTTCTCTTTCTGTTAGAAGATCCAAGCATCGACCATCGGGGCATAGTGCATGGAACTCTCTTAATAATTGTTTACTCATTCTTCTCTCCAATAAAAAAGGTGGGCAGAGCTAGGCTCCACCCTTAGCGGGCGCTACCCGCTCGCGCTACGAACCTGAGCAGCAGCGACGAACTGGTTGTAACATCCAGCGCGTACTAATCATCGACATAATCACCCCCTGGTCTCGATGATAGTCTTAGTCCAAAATCATCGACTAAGACCGAAATTAAATAAGATGTTCCGGCTGAAATGCAACCAAGAACAAATGCATTCCCGAAAGAATACTCGAAACTAAATAGTTCCGTAAATGGGGAAAGGAGCATTAAAACCCAACCTACGTGAAAACCCATGCATAAGGGGCAGTTCCATAGAGTGTTCCATTTCTTTGTGTAGTCTTTCTTTGGTCGGATGTCTTCAAAGATTTTTCCGTAGACAATCATAAACGTCATGCCGTATGCGGCAAGAATAAAATGTAGGGTATCCATTA
>Ga0206131_10008227_pt1 | contig 10295 bp, 7 predicted proteins | sample Helgoland_Spring_FD_148636 | JGI IMG/M metagenome (GOLD analysis project Ga0206131, IMG submission 148636) | Pelagic subsurface seawater microbial communities from Kabeltonne, Helgoland, North Sea - Helgoland_Spring_Bloom_20160517_1 | ecosystem: Environmental > Aquatic > Marine > Epipelagic ... | reverse complement strand
ACTAACCTCACCACTGTGTACCTCTCCTCTAACGGTGGCCACGCGTTAGAAGGTTTTAGGTTAGGCTACACTATCAACCGCCTGGGTCTTCAGACTATCGTAGCCGATGGCGACTCTTGCCTGAGCGCGTGTGCTATTGCTTTCCTGGGTGGCACTGCAAAGGTACAAGCTGGTATCCTTGGCTTCCATGTAGCTTGGGCCCCCAACAACACAGGAACATTCAGCGAAGGTATGAAGAGTGGTCAGTTCTTCGGGACAATCACAGCTCTCTACTTCTTCAACGTGGGCTACACTGGTCAGCTGTACACAATCGTATCGCAGATCACAGATGCTGAGACATTCTTACTTGTGACAGCTGGTGACTTAGCTATGTTTGAAATGGTGGACAACAACTTCTCAGAGTTCATTCAACTTCCCGAACGTTGGGTAGCTAATCGTGTTGCTGACCCACTTCGTCTACACTTGATTAGAGAGGGAATATAATATGCGTGTATGGAAATGGTACTTTGTAGCTAACGCTGGTATCCTCGCCCTACTTGGGGGTTGGTACTGGTTCGATCTACTGAATGTATTACACGAAGCAGATAGCACTTATCTTACCTTCTTAATCCTTACGGTCACATTGTGCGCTACTGTCGCTATGGGCCTCCAATCAAAGAGTATGGAGAATGCAGAGAACAGCATCTTCTGGTTCACTTCAGATGCAGTCCTGTCTGTGGGTATGGTAGGCACCCTCTTCGGATTCCTTCTAGTACTGGGTTCAGCCTTCACTGAGATCGACACAGCGTCCACTGAGAGCATGACAGAAGCTATTGGAGTCCTAGCCTCCGGTATGTCTACCGCTCTTGTAACGTCCCTTGTAGGGCTTATCTCGTCACTCTGGTTAAAGCTACAGCTAGTTATACTGGAGGACTAGTATGCGTAAATACAGCAGTAACCTAGCCTTCGTTGATCTTTTATTCAACCTATTGGTAGGCTTCACATCTCTCTTTGTGATAGCCTTCCTCTTAATCAACCCTATCGCTAAGAAGGGTGTCGTTGATCCTCCTGTGATCTTAATGGTAGAGATGGAGTGGGACGACTACAGCGACTTAGACATGGATCTATACATTCAAGGACCGGATGGTATCCCAGTCTACTACGGCAACAAGTCTAACGGCTACATTACCCTCAAACGGGATGATGTGGGCACCAGAGGTGATATCTTCGTAATTAACGGAGAAAGTACAACAGTCTACCGTAACTACGAGATCACTACTATGACGGCTTTACCAGACGGCGACTACGTTATCAACGTCCACTACTTCTCCATGGCAGGGGAAGGACAAGAAGTCCGAGTACGTATGACAGGTATTCAACCCTTTCAGGTACACTACGAAGGCAGTGTCCACCTTACAAGACGTAAGGAAGCTACGGTCATTGTCTTTAAGGTACGGAACGGTAAGATAGCTGACATACGAAACGATGTTCCTGTTAAACTTAGAGGAGGAGGAGTGGCACCATGATGTTAATACTACAAATAACATACGTACTACTAGCCACAGTTGTAGTGTTCCTGATGTTCTACTCACGACTAAGTTACCTCGTGAAGGCGTCTGCATTGACACTCTCAGTACTACTAGGGGCTCTAGCACAGAACCACTACGTTAAACTACTAGGGAGCCCGATACAGGGCTTTCCATCCTACGAGTTCGTCTACGTCCACCACACAACAGTAGGTGGTGTAATCAAACTATGGGTCTGGGACGAGGTGTTAGGTAATCGCCTGTACATCATTCCATACGATCAAGACACCGCTCAAGAACTTGAGGAAGCACAGAAGGAGTCTGAGGAAGGTACTCCCCAATCCGGTAGATTCAGTGAGGAAGAAACAGGGTCTGACAATAATCAATCGCCTAGCCTAGAGCTAGACGACTGGGCGGGTGACAAAACAGAAACAGAGAAGGGAACAAGCAATGACACGTAAGCAATCGAGACGACTCTATACTAAGTTCCGTAACAGTAACCCACACATAAACCGAGTAAGCGCTAAGCAAGCCTTCAAGACGTTTCTGGAAGAAAGGGGATAAGACTATGTGGAGATTTTATACAACTAAGAAATGGGCACTGTGGTCTTACCTAGGTTCCCTATTCATCCTGTCTACTTTGTGGTTCCAAGTCAAGATCGACGTTAAGATCAACGAGTGGTTTGGTACCTTCTACGACATGATCCAAAAGGCACTGTCTGAACCCGGTGCAGTTACTATAGGTGAATATTGGTCAGGTCTAGCTTCCTTCGGGTGGTTAGCTGCTATGTGGATTGGGTTAGCCCTTGTTGGCTCCTACTTCACATCTCACTTCCTCTTCCGTTGGAGGGCGTCTATGGTTGAGTGGTACCACAGTGTGTATGACAAGGCTCGTACCATTGAGGGCGCTTCTCAGCGTGTACAAGAAGACACCATCAAGTTCTCACGTATCGTTGAGGGCCTAGGTGTTTCAATGATTGAATCAGTTATGGTTCTAGTGGAGTTCTTCCCGATCCTCTTGGGTCTTGGGGCAGGTATCTCCGTACTTTACTTTGGAGATTGGGAATATGGATTGGTCACTGGCGCTCTTGTTTGGTCTATCGGCGGTACTATTTTACTTGTTGTTAGCGGTTGGATTCTTCGTCTTGTTGGTGTTGAATACGACATCCAAGCGAAAGAAGCTGCCTACCGTAAGCACCTCGTCAAAATGGAAGACGACGGATCGTTGTCCCCGAAGCCTCTGGTAGAGTTGTTTGGTGACGTACGTAAGATCCACTTCCGTAGCTACTTCCAGTACCTGAAGTTCAACGTAGTGCGTATGGCTTACTTACAGGCTAACGTCTTGACTGCCTACATCTTTCTAGCACCAGCTATTGTTGGTGGTATGATTACACTAGGCGTCATGCAGCAGATCATCCGGGCCTTTGGTCGGGTAGAAGGTTCCATGCAGTTCATCTTGAAGTCATGGCCCACCATCATCGAGCTGATCTCAGTAGCTAAACGTCTACGTGAGTTCGAGAAGGAAATCAAAGTGAAAGGTTAACGACATGGCGCTGCATTATTATGAAGTAGGTGTGAACGGTTACGAACGTGTTGTTAAAGCTGTAGACGGTGAGGGCTGAGGAGGAGAACGTACCTCCTATGTTCGTAGCTAACACGATGGCTGAAGAAGCGTTTACATCTTGACCTACTACCCCTAGTGTGTTATACTATCTTTAATGTCTCTAGAAAGGGCTAATACATGTTTAAGCAAATGATTAACGCAGCTAAGAAGACACCAGCCAAGAAGAAACCGGCGACAAAGTCTAAGTCAGCACCCAAGATTATCGAGGTAGTTGAAACTCCTGCAGTGTGTACAACCTGTAACCCCCCTGCCCCGCCGCAGGACATGAAGGCACCAGGTTCGTACCTCCGTGAGAACGGAATCTTGATGTTGGTAAACAAGTTCGATCAAGAGAACATCATGCCACTCGTAGCCGCTATATACGAGTACAACTTGATGCCTGAGGAAGTACAGCCAGATCAGTTGACTCTAATCATTAACAGCCCCGGTGGTTCAGTCCACTCAGCCTTCCACTTGATCGATGCAATGATGATGTCAGAGATCCCAGTGGTTACTATCGGCAAGGGCCTCGTAGCTTCCTGTGGTGTACTTACAATCATGGCAGGTGATCGTCGACTACTGACACACAACACGTCTGTTATGTCACACCAGTACAGCTGGGGAAGCAAAGGTAAGGAGCACGAGTTACACGCCATTGTTAAAGAGTTCGACATGGCTAGTTCACGGATGATTGAGCACTACAAGAAGTGCACTAAGAAGTCTGAATCCTACATCCGTAAGCACCTCCTCCACCCAACAGACGAATGGTTGACACCCGAGGAGTGCAAGAAGCATGGTTTGATCGATGAGATCGTTGAGACATATTAGGTCTTGACAACATGTTGCAAATATGGTACACTTACTAATAACCTTAATCAGAGGTAAACCATATGGCTCCTAAAACAAAGAAGCCTCCTGCTCCTAGTCTGGAACAAGAGGCTAAAGCCTTCGTAAGTAAGAAGGTGAAAGAGAAACCACCCGTGACTGTCTCCGGCGAGACTCTCTCCCACAGCCGGGAACAACTAGCAGCTTCGATACTCTCTGGGTTGTTAGCACGGGGTGGTGTAGTACGAGCAGAAGAACTCGTAATAGAGGCTTATAGGTATGCAGACCTAGTCCTCAAACATAGCAAGTAAACTAACTGGCCCCCTTCGGTGTAAAAACTGAGGGGGGCCTTTTTGTGTTTGGACTACTTCATCCAGCTCCGAGTACCGCGTGTGTACTCTCCGAGGTCGTCTAAGTTACCGAGGTAAGACTTGAGGTTCTCGATCTCAACTGTATTGAGGTCACCAAGGTCTCCTTCGAAACCTAACTCCTCCATACCTTCAGTGACACCACCACGTCCAAACTTATTAACTAGTTCGATCTGAGTACCGAATGTGGTACCAGCTGCACCATCATCATAGGACAGCATCTCTTTAGTAGTCTTACGGATGGACTCTACTGTGTCCTTCCACATAGCTCTCTGGTCTTCAACAGGTAGGAGGCGGAACTCCTCATCGTTCATGACCTGCTCAGCTACAGTCTCTACGTTACGGAAGAACACTTTGTTGTACTCGTTACCAGCCTCAGCTGCCATTTCCATGACTGCAAACTTAGCGTTCTCATCCCATGTCTCATACTCCAACATGTTCATGACTCGCATTGTGTCGGTAAGGAATACAGCACGTGTACCCAGCTGCTTCGATGTAACTACGTCAGCTTCACCTGTGGCAGCACCAACCTTGACATCCCCGATAGGTCCACCTGTCAAGAGTTGAGTAGTGTTGTCCATATAGGTAAGAGCTTTACCAAAGAACTTATTACCATCCTTGGTATTCCTAGGTCGCATATCGGCCCCAGTAGTAATACCAATTACAGTGTCCACACCCTCTAGAGGACGTGTGAAGCCAGCCATAAACTGAGCTGCGACACCTGATAACTCCTCCCCAAACTTATCTGCACCTTTGAGTATCTCACCAGCTACCATCACCTTAACCGAATCAACAACACCTTGTGCAGACGTTGTAAGGTTACGGGACAGCCCAGTGATACCGAAGTCCTCGATGATACGTGTTACTACTTCGTCAGGCACAGGCTCCCCTGCTGCCGGATAAGAAACCAAGTGACCAGCGGCCATAAAGAGTGACAACGGATAGTCGTACTCGCGGCTAACTACTTCACCTGTAGACTCATCAATCTCTTCGTAGAGACCTAGACCCTGCGTACGCTTCTCTTGTGCGTTGGCAACGTATGTAGACACAACACCCACTGCAACGATACCTTGTGTTAACAACTCTCCGTGAGTCTTGTCAGGAAACTTATTCGTGGTTATCTTCAGAAGAGTGTTGAGGCCAAGTGTGTTCTTAGCAGTGAAGTGTACGGTGTTGTTGAAGAACTTACCGAAAGGTACCATCATACCGATACCGGGAAGGTTACGAACATCTTCCAAAACACCGCCTATCTTACCGGTAAGCCCAGACGTACCTTTGAAGGATATGGAGAAGGTGTGCTCTAGCGTCTTATCCACAGCTTCCTTCTCAAGCATCTTGTACACTTTGGTCGCCATAGCTTTGTTGACGTCTTCCCAATGGTAGAACTCGTTCCAAGACTTACCGAACTTAGACCGCAGAGCCTTATCCATTTCGAATACGTACTGCTGTGACTTAGTGAATGTATCCTGAGCCCTAACAAAGGTCAACAACTGTGCACCTTCGATGTAGGCATCAGCTGCTGCTCCAACCTTAGTGCGGTCGATCAGATCACCGATAGACTGTGCAACGTCGATACCACCAGCTTGAACCTTACCAAGCTCACCCAGTGGGCCAGCGCTACGTTGTACGGCTGAGTTAAAGGCAGCAGCAGTCATGTTAGGGTCAAGCATCAGGTTGACACGATTAGCGTTAGACTTAACTAATGACTTAGAGAGGTGCCAATCAGATACACCCTTCTGGCTTTGACCAATAGCGGTGTTGAAACCAGCACGTGTAGCAAGACCTAAGGCCCGTACCATGTCATTAGCTGAACCCATAGCCGAGGATACACCCCAACCTAGTACGTTCAACTTAGATGTACCTAGGTGTGATACCAAGGTACGGATGTAACGGTTCTGCCAGTTAGCTATGACCTTAGGTGCGATCTTAGAGACCCTACTGGACGTGTCTGCACCAAGCAGACCCAGTTGGTCCTTCAGGAACGTATCAATGTCCAAGTCCTCAATGTTAATGTCGAGACGCTTAGCAACCTGAGAGGCAGCGTTAAGGCCACGCGCTTGGTCATGCATCTTACGAGCAAAGGCATTAGCAAACTGGTCAGGAGTAGGTGTACCTTTAACAGGTTTACCAGCATCGTCCAGGAATCCACCGAGCTTAGTGCCAGTAGACTTCTCGTATGCAGTTACAATACCACCGATGTCCTCAGCGTCTAGGTTCTCCTTAATGAAGTCGGAGATGAAGTTAGATACAGTGTCATCATCCATACGTTTAACATAGAAGAAGCCCTGCTCCTGCATAACCTGTGCTAAACCCTTCAGAGATACCTCTGAGCCCCCTTCTAAGGCTGTTTCAGTGACCTCTTCTACTACTTCCTCAACCTTGGGTACCGGAAGACTACCTGGCTTCAGGAGTCCGTCTACGTCCTCTGCACCGTTAAGGTATTTGATCTCTACATCGATCCCTGGACGTCCACTCTTGAGTGCTTCAGCTAACCGGTGGTTACCCTCTACGATAAATGGTACACCGTCTTCACGAACATGAATAAGGATAGGATCAGGTTTGTAACCGTCCTTAGCGATACTCTGCTCGAGACGTGCTAACTTAGATCCGGTGTCCCTAAAGGCTTCTTCACCTGTAGCGCCACGGACCTCAGCCAACACCTTTGGATCGAGTGTGATTGGATCTTTGTAGTAACCAGTTGTTCTACCGTCACCTAGGTTAGCGGCATAGGTACCCGGTTCAGCATCCAGACGAGTAGCTTCGGAGGAAGCAAGCTTGCTGTCCAACCACTCACCACCGGGGTTACTTACACTGACCTTGGGTTGCTCTACGGCCTTAGCAGCTGGCTTAGCCTTCTTAACCTTACCAGTAGTACCTAACAGGAAGTCAATGAAGAAGTTGGTGTCCTGTACGTTAAGCTCACCACCTTTACCAACCTTGTCAGCCCAGGATACGTTAGCTTCTACGTTCTCTGAGAAGAAGTCCCTAATGGACTGCTCTAGATCTGACACAGCCTTCTTAGGGTCACCAGCAGCGATAGCCTCTGTAGGTAATGCCGTCTTGCTGAAACCACGTTTAGCTGTCCCACCGGCTACTGCACCACCCACGACGAGAGAACCCAGTGCGGCTAGACCGACTGCGTACTTGTTCACTTCATCCTGTACACCTGTCTCAACAAGACCAGTCTGGTACAAGTATTCCATACCAGCACCGGCAGTTGCGTCGAGTGTAGTTGTAGTACCAATATCGATAAGAGCTTGCTTAGTGGTAAGGCGTTGGAGTGCAGGTATCTTCTGCTGGGCAGCAAACCGTGCGATATCCTCTGTACCCTCTGCCACAGCCTTTGTAGCTGCCTCGCGGTAGATCCTCTTAGCGTTAGCTTTGATGGCTTCCCTGGAGATACCCTTCTTGATCTGCTCCTGGATAGTACGGGCCACGATCTTCTCGACAGCCTGAGTAGTACCTTTAGTCATAGCACCTGACACCAACTTACCAGCACCTGCTGTGAGCCATGTAATAGGGTCAGTAGCGACACCCTTAACTACATCCAGAGTGGACCAACCAAGTTCACCCCACGTGTAGTCGTCGTGTGTAACACCCTGCATGTTCTCATACAACAAGTAGGCAGCACCCGCGTTCTTCATCTTAGCAGGGTTCTCTCTGATGTCGTTGATGTAGTCAAACTCAGTGACAACACTTACGGAGTTGCCAGACATAGCAACATTACGGCGGTTGTTAAGGAACTTCTCTACTACGTCTTCCTTGCTCCGGCCTTCTACAGCTTGGATACCATAACGGTCCAACATATATGTCTCGATGACCCGGTAGGTGTCATCCCGTTTAGCTAGGTCATCAGGGGAGTATGACTGAGGTTCGATATCGCCAAGCACAGTATCGTAGTACACTTGGTACTCTTCTTGCCGCTTCTTCTGGAACTCAGTAGGGTCAGCAGCTGCAACCTGAAGAGGGTGCAACGGTACTTCACCCGTAACTGGTACGAGTGGCTCTTCTTCAGCGGTAGGTGTGAACATAGAATCAAAAGACCCAACAGGTTCCTCTTCGACAGGAGTAAACATAGAGTCAAAGGAGCTTGGCTCCTCTACTGGCTCTTCGACTGGTTCTTCTGTTACTGGAGCTGGAGTAGACGGAGTTGTGAAGGATAGCTGATCGGCACCTTGCTCGATAACATCTTCCTCCTCCCCAAGTGGCCCACGTACCTTAGATACGTTGACCGGCTTGAAGGTGTCTTGGAAGGATCCCATTACTCTTGACTATCTTTATACAGAGTTTGAGCTAGGCCTATCTTCTCGCTCCTTGTTAGACCTGCATCCTCGAAGTTCTTCAGAATCCACTTAGTTGCTTCTGCTTCGCTCTTAAATACGATGCCGTCTGCACGGTACTTGGAGATAACTTCTACCAGCTTACTAGGTTCGTCTACACCACGTTTACTTGCAACCTCCTCGACGAGAGGGTCAGCAGCTTCAAGAGACTGATCCATAACAGCATCTTCTCCCGCAAGCATCTCCTCATCGACTGGAGTTGGCTCAGCTACAACCGCTTCTGGTTCAGCTTCTTGTGCTGTATTGTAGTCACCAAACTGACGGTACAAGCTCATCAACTCGTCAAGGTTACCCTCGTACTGGTCAAACGCCTCTACGTCTTCGATCTCTGCAAGGAATGATTCGAACTCAACGGGGTCGATACCTTCGGCCTCAAGCTGCATGTTACGCATCTGTGTAGCACGTACAGCGTTATCGTCAACAGGAGTCACAGGTTCTGCAACTACCTCAGCAGGTTCCTCACCATTTTGGTAAGCGTTGTTCTCGTACTTGACGCCACCTACCATTACGAATGGTATCTGAGCTAGAATCTCAGGTGGAAGCTCATCAATAGCAGCCTTAGCGTCCTCAGGTGTATCAAAGATCAGCTCAGGATCAATATCCATGTCCTCTGCAGGTTCAGCAGGTGGAACTACGTCAGACTCGAGACCACCGAAGGCTTCAAGTGTCTCATCAACAGGTTCAGCCACAGGTTCTGCCACAGGTTCTGCAACAGTCTCTACAACAGGTTCCTGTGAAATAGCACCTTCGGCTACAGGTGGGAACGCAGGATCAACTTCATCACTAGCAAAGAACGCCTTCAACTTCACGTTGCTGGGTGTAAGGCCCAGTGAACTAGCTGATGCTCTGCCGTACTTAGCCCACAGAGTCTGAAGACCACGAGCTGCAACAGCACTGTTGTCACTCTCAGCTTCCTTGATAGCTGCAAAGAGTTGCCTGCGCGCAGGGTCGTTCTTGTCCATTCCCGCAAGGTCTGCGTTAGCAGAGACGCTAACAGACTCTTTCCAAGTGTCGAACATCTGGCTTTGGGTTGTAAGGTCTTCTACAGGTTTACGCTGGATCCACAGGACTTGAGATGGCTTATAGTTAGTTAAAGCTGCGATACTATCGATGTAGGCTTCAGCGTCAGCTAGGTCTACGTTACCTGCTGCGAACTTCTCCTTAAACTCACGGTAGGCTTCGCCACCACGTTCCTTCATCACCTTAGTGATCTGGATAGTCTCAGGTAGGCGAGAGATGTCGAACTTATTACCATCTACACGTTGTGCCAGAACAAAGGACATGACACCTGCGGCAGCAACTGGGTTGGCTATAAGAGTGCTAAAGAACTCTTGGTTGGACTCAGACATACCGTCAAGGCCGCCTATATCTTTGATCTCAGTTTGTATAGCTATAACAGCTGCTTCACCATCGGCAGCCGTAGGGACTGAAGACTTCTTCTCACCCTTCTTACCAGTCTGGACTGTACCAGCACCGAGTGCGATCAAAGCGTTCTGCCTCTCAATGGAGATAACATCTTTCTTAAGTTGCAACTCTTCGTCAGCACGTCCACCTGCAGCCACCTGAAGGTCATAGCTCTTACCCCATTGATCCTTGGCAGTCTCAGCTTGAGTTCTACGCCAACCCATCTCAGCTTCGAACTGTTGGTCTGCGT
>Ga0206131_10008224_pt1 | contig 10296 bp, 7 predicted proteins | sample Helgoland_Spring_FD_148636 | JGI IMG/M metagenome (GOLD analysis project Ga0206131, IMG submission 148636) | Pelagic subsurface seawater microbial communities from Kabeltonne, Helgoland, North Sea - Helgoland_Spring_Bloom_20160517_1 | ecosystem: Environmental > Aquatic > Marine > Epipelagic ... | reverse complement strand
TCTGTAATACCCATCAAGTATTAGGTATTCATTAATAAGTTCCTTAAAACTCTTTATTCTCTGTTTATTGAAGTGGATAAGAAGTAATTCTTCCTCTTCCTTATTAACTTCTATCAAATTAACCTCTACTTCTTCCCATCCCAATCGTTTTACAGATTCAAATCTTCTATTTCCACTGATTACTTGATTACGTGAATCAATAATAAGAGGTTGTAACAATCCAACCTCTGAAATACTTTCCATCAGTTCCTCAATAGAAGATAGGTTATAGATTTCTTTGTTCTTAGGATGATGTTTGAGTGAGGATACTTTAACCTTCATAGGGTGAAGGTAGCGAAGAATTTTGTGGTATGCAAGTAATCATAAAACTTCTTGAATCTGAGAGTCTTTTACTTACCTATTACTATTTTTTGGAAGAGTTCGTCAAACTTATTTTGTTCTATCCACCCTTCATCAAGGGAGTATTTAAGTTTTTCTATTTTATCTTTTTGTTCTTTGGAAAATGGGGAAGGGATTTTTTGTTGAGGTTTTTTTATTGACGTTTTTGAGGGTTTGTTGTTTTCCTTGTAATCTAAAAACAAGTCATCATTTACAAGGGTTTTTTCTTTATCAAGCACCTCGTAATACATATCAAACACCTTTCTACTCTTGTGTCCCGTCATACTTTGTATTATACGAGTAGGTACTCCTCTTTCAATTTGTTCTCGTACAAAAGTTCTTCTACCTATATGGGAAGAAACTAAACTCCACAGAGGTAATCTTTCGGTTTTTTCTATTGTACCTACCAAATCCCAATCACGTTGATTTATTTCTCTGTTTAATCCTATTATTCTACAAACGTCTTTTATATACTTATTAAACTTATTGTTGGATATACTATTTCCTAATTCAGTTCTTGGGAAAAGATAGTGTTGTCCGTGTTTTCCGTTTGAGTATTTCTTCCATATCTCATACACTAACCTATTTCTTGGAACTTTAACGGGTTCCCTTTGTTGTCTTATTTTTTCCATATAAAAGGTAATCATACCTCTTTTATATCCTAAAACGGGATCTGTTTTGTCATCATAAACTATATCACCAACCTTCATTTTAATCATATCTCCCCATCTACAACCTACGTTGGAGAGGAATAATAACATATCCTTATAAACCTCAAAAGTGGTGTATTTAACTCCTCTTTCTTTTCCGTTATTTCTTTTCCACTTATCTACTATATAACTCAACCTTTTCTCTTTGGTAAGTATCTTTTCGTGATCTGCATTTGTAGAACAAAACTTATCGTATCTGTGTAGTTTAATAACCTCATCACGTTTAAGAAAAATTATATCAAGGTTTTCATCATTACCTAAATAAACGTTTTTTGGTTTTCTTATTTGGAAGGAGGTATTATACTTTTCTTTACTCCACGTGGAAAAGGAGGAGAGTACCTTTATTCTTTTGTTTATTGTAGATGGTTTTAGTCCTTTTATATCATAACTCCACTTTATATAACCATACACCCAATCTCTGTCTATCTCATCAGGGAAAAGGAGTGTATTGTTTTTATTTTGGTATTGTTTGGTGTATTCTATAATCTGTTTTATACTACTCATAACTCCTCTTTTGGTACTTTCTCTTTGAGGGTTATATTCACCTTTTATCCATTTTTCGTACTCTACAAAAAGGGGAAGAAACTGAACGTCTTTTTGGGTTTTATCTTTTTTCTCTTTTCTTTCCTTTCGCAAGTAAGTCTTTACGAGTTCTACAATAGGTTCTTTGTCTTGTTTTTGTATTGCAAGTACTATACCATTTATCTCATCTAATTTATTTCTAATAAGTAAGTTCTTTTCCCTGTGGTTCTTATCTGTTGTTTTTATTGGGTTTTTAGAGGTTTTATCTCTCCATTTTTTATCCCAATCTTTAACTAAACAAGAAACGTTAGTGGTAATCTTGGTTCTTTTCCCATTGTAATAGTAGTCTATAACCACCCTAACCTCCTCATTATTAAATTGTTGAGAGGTGTTTTTCTTGTAGTCTAACCGGTAATATAGTCCCATTAATTCAGTACCCTTTTCATCTCTAAGATATAAAAAAATCTCCAGATATGGTACCCTATTCAGTACCCATTAGTATTTTTAGGGTATAAAAAAACCCATAACTAATTGATTTTATTGTTGTTATGGGTTTTTAAAAGTGGTACCTCCAGGAATCGAACCAGGGACACATGGATTTTCAGTCCATTGCTCTACCAACTGAGCTAAGGTACCTTTTGGATGGGTGCAAATATAGTGTCCTTTTTAATTCTCTACAAAACATTTTATCTAAATTTCATTATGTTTAATTTAGCGGAAACGAATTTGAACTATGAATTTGATTATTGACGCAGGTAATACTGCAGTAAAGCTTGCTGTCTTTGAAGAAGGGCAACTCATACTGACACAACATGTGGGTGCTGTATATCAAGATTTTAAAGCGATAAGCGAAGAATATCCGAAAATTAATTCTGTTCTTATTTGTGATGTGCGTGGCTTGGATTGGGACTTCTTAAACCGCATTTTTGATTCAAAAAATATTTTTAAAACAGCAAGTTCTTTGCGTTTTCCTTTCGATAATACTTACAAAACTCCAAAAACCCTTGGGGTAGATCGAATGGGCCTGATGGCTGCAGCTGCAAAAACATACCCAAAACAGAATGTTTTGGTCATCGATGTTGGTACTTGTATCACCTATGATATTCTAACACAAGAGAACACATATGTTGGTGGATTGATTTCCCCTGGCTACACCATGCGATATAAGAGTTTAAATAAGTTTACTGGCAAATTGCCACTTATTACTCATGAATCCATAGAAACATCTTTGGGTGTGGACACACAATCTTCAATTCAGGCTGGTGTTTATCATGGCGTTTTTCATGAAATTCAAGGGCAAATAGATCATTTCAGACATAAATATCAGGATTTAACAATAATTTTAACAGGTGGAGACTGCAAGCAGTTGTCAAAACGATTAAAAAACACCATATTTGCCCATCCGAATTTTTTGGTAACCGGTTTGGATTATATCTTAGAACTCAACAAAAAACAACTTTGAAATACATATACCTAATAATATTCCTTGCTGGATCACCGTTTATTTTTGCTCAAAGTAATACGTCTTCTCCCTATTCCATTGGTGGATTGGGTGAAATTGCATTCAAAGGGAATGCGATTAACAGGCTTATGGGGGGACTTGATATTGTATCGGATTCGCTTCATGCAAACCTAAACAATCCGGCTAGCCTTGGAGACTTAAAACTAGTAACCTATAGCCTTGGTTTAAATTACAAATCCACCAAATTATCTTCTAGTGCTTCAAACGAAACAGTAACATCTGCATCAATAGATTATTTAGTGGTTGCAATTCCTACAAAGAAATTCACTTTTGGTTTTGGAATCTTACCCGCAACTTCAGTAGGCTATCGTTTACAATCAGTTATTGAGGGTGATGATATCAATAATGTAGTAAATCGAAATGAAGGCTTCGGCGGATTAAATCAAACATTTTTAAGCATAGGTTTTAAAGTCTTTGAATTTTTAAACTTTGGAGTGAGTGCAAATTATAATTTCGGGAAAATCACAAATGAGTCTTCTAGACAAGAGCAAAATATAGATTTTGGAACTTTTTTCACCAAAACATCTTCTCTAGCAGGTTTTAATTATCGTTTTGCAACACAATTAAAAATTCCGCTTACATCTAAAGCTCGACTTGATGCAATGGCATATTACGTTCCTAATAATAGTTTGACCGCTACAAATGAAAGTGTTTACTTTACTCGTTCGGTTACAACACAGGATCTTGGGGATTTTGAAAACGTAGACTTGGCAGCGATAAATCTAGACGAGACTACAATATCCTTAGGTAATCAATATTCATTTGGACTTGGCATTACCAAAGATAAAAAATGGTTTGTTGGTGGACAGTATTCACGGCGTAACTCAGCTGACTATGTCAACAACTTCATTTCCTTAGACAACATAACATATGCAAACGGATCGCGCCTTTCTTTTGGTGGGTTCTATTTACCAGATTATAGTTCAATAACAAGTTACTGGAAACGAATTGTATATCGAGCTGGAGTACGCTTTGAGGATACAGGTGTTTTGTTTAACAATCAGCCACTTAAAGAAACTGGCATATCTTTTGGAGTTAGTCTACCAATGGCAGGATTTTCCAATGCAAATATTGGTTTAGAATTTGGAAAACGCGGAAGTCAAGACAATGGCCTAATTCAAGAATCCTACTGGAACCTAATCGTGGGTTTATCACTTAACGATATCTGGTTTATCAAAAGAAAATTTAATTAATATTTATATATCAAATGAGAACTCTAACAAATTTCTTAGCATTTACTTTCATTCTTAGCACAAGCTTGGTTAGTGCTCAAACGAGTGAAACGTGTAACCAGAACTTATCTATTTTTGCAGAATCAGCAAAAGTTAAGAACTACGACGCAGCATATGAGCCATGGAATGCAGTTCGTGCAGAATGTCCAAAACTTAACAGAGCAATCTATACCTATGGAGAACGCATTCTGAAGAGCAGACTCAAAAACGCCGTAGGCGCAACCAAGGATGCTGAAGCTCAAGACTTAATGAAGTTATACGATCAATGGATTGAAATCTTTCCTTCTAGAAAAGGAAGAAACACGATCGGTAGTATCTTGGCAAGCAAAGCGCAAACTATGATGGATTATAAACTGGGAACCACTGCTGAGGTATACGCAACTTTTGATGCCGCTTACACTAAGGATATCAATAGTTTTACCAACCCAAAAGGTTTATACAACTACTTCAAAACAATGCATGTTCTTTACAAAGAAGGAGCTGCAGGAGTAACACCCGAAAAACTATTCAACAAGTACGAAGAGGTTTCAGAGAAATTTGAACTTGAAGGTACTAAGTTAGCTAAGAAGTTAGATGTGCTTTTGAAGAAAGAAGAAAGCGGATCTCCCTTAACAACTAAAGATTTAAGGAATAGAAAGAAATTCGATACCAATTCAAGAGCCATTGGTATTTTTCTTTCAAATCTTGATGCTATTATTTCAAAAGAATCTACCTGTGAAAACTTGATCCCTTTGTATACTCGTAATTTTGAGGAAAATAAAAACGATGCAGTTTGGTTGAACAGAGCTGCTGGACGTATGAAAAGTAAAGAGTGTTCAGATGACCCTTTGTTCGTAACAATTGTTGAAGCATTACACGCATTGGCTCCATCGGCTAACTCGGCTTACTATCTTGGGATATTAAATGATAAGAGAGGAAACAGCAGCGAGGCTTTACGTTATTACGAAGAGTCTATTTCATTGGAAACTGACCCTTACAAAAAGGCTAAGACTTTATATAAAATTGCTCTAGAATTCAAAGCAAGAGGTCGTAAATCAACTGCTAGAAGTTATGCGAACAAAGCTTTAGGATATCAGCCTTCCCTTGGAAAAGCTCATCTGATGATTGCAAGTTTGTATGCAAGTTCTGCAAACGACTGTGGAAACACTCAATTCGAGAAAAGAGCAGTATACTGGTTAGCAGCAAAAACTGCTAGAAGAGCTGGAAAAGTAGATGCATCCTTAAAGAAAAATGCAAATAAAACGGCATTGAGTTATGAAGGTAGAGCGCCTTCAAAAACGGATATCTTTACAGAAGGAAATGCAGGGACTACAATTAAATTTGATTGTTGGATTAGAGGAAGTGTCACTGTACCGAACCTCTAAATGCTTAACCATCTATTAAAATATAAACTAAGGGTTGTCGTTCTTGCGACAGCCCTTTTTTGTTCTTGTGATTTGTCAGTTGATAAACCCGTCCTTACTGATGCTCAGAAAAAAGAACCGGTAGGAACAGGCTATAATATACGCATGGTATATACCGATTCTACACGTGTAAAGGCCATCTTAGAAGCGCCTGTTTACCTAGACTATTCTAACCTACCGCTTCAATACTCTGAATTTCCTGAAGGACTTAAAGTTACTTTTCTTGATGAATTGATGAATGAAAATATCGTATTGGCTGATTTTGGCACACTATATAACAGAACATCAATTATTGATTTGGTTGGAAACGTTAGCCTCACTTCAAGTGATGGCTCTGTTTTGAATACAGAACAGCTCTATTGGGACGCGAATAACGATTGGATTTTTACTGAAAAAGAATTTCGTTTTGTTGGGCCTGAATACAATGTACTCGCAAACCGATTGGATACCAATAAAGAATTCACTAAATTTCAGACAGGTAAATTAACCGGTACTGTAGCTGTAAAAGAAGAAACGGCAGTTGAGTAACACAAATAACATTCGAATGAAATTTCATAAAATATCAGAATTCTTATACACCGTCATAGCAGTAGTGTCTCTTTTTGAAGTGATCACACTTTGGGATATACAACGGGATAAAGCGTATTTGTTCATTGGCTTTTCTGCGCTATCAATTTTCATGTTTTTGTTCCGACGTAACTATAGGAAGAAGTTTGAACGTAGAAAATCCTAGATGGTTGTCACAGACTTTGTAATTATTATTTGCCTGATGCTTTCTGCTTTCTTTTCGGGTATGGAAATAGCCTTTATTTCGTCGGATAGAATTTTCCTTGAAATCGAAAAAAATCAAGGCAATATCGTTGCTCGAATTTTAACCCGCATCACCGAAACGCCATCTAAGTTTATTGCTGCCATGTTGGTTGGGAACAATATTTCCTTGGTCGTTTACGGAATTTTTATGGGAGATAGAATTATTAGCCTCTTGTACCCTGAGGCAAACGTAGCTAATTTATCCATCAGTATTCTTTTTTACCAAACCCTTATTTCAACCGTAATTATTTTACTGACAGCGGAGTTTCTCCCAAAAGTTTTTTTTCAACTCTATGCCAATAAGCTAATTAAGTTATTCATTATCCCTGCAGCAGCTTTTTATTATCTCTTTTATCCCATTACTTTTTTTGTTATCAAAATCACGGACGGACTTCTTCGAGTGTTTTTTAAAACCTCGGCTGAGGTGGCAGAAATTTCCTTTTCTAAAGGGGAACTAGGTGATTATATTGAGAAGCAGGTAGAGTCCGTAACAGACAAAGGCAAACTGGATTCTGAAATTCAGATTTTTCAAAACGCATTGGAGTTTTCAGATTTGAAAGCTCGTGAGGTTATGGTACCCAGAGCAGAGTTGGTTGCACTTGACATAGATAAGGATATTCAAGAGTTAAAGGAGTTGTTTATGACCACTGGTTTATCTAAAATTCCAGTTTATCAAAATTCTGTTGATGATATTCTGGGCTATGTTCATGCCTTTGAACTACTAAAAAAACCTTCGTCAATTAGAAGCATTCTGCTGCCTGTAGAATTTATTCATGAGCCGCTTCCTATAAATGAAGTACTGAATCGACTTACACGCAAGCGTAAAAGTTTAGCTGTTGTGCTCGATGAGTATGGAGGAACCTCAGGCATTATAACAGTCGAGGATATTGTTGAAGAATTGTTTGGTGAAATTGAGGATGAACACGATCAAGTGGATCATTATGAATTAAAAATCAGTGATACGGAATTTGAGTTTTCTGCGCGATTAGAAGTCGATTATTTAAATACTACCTATGGTTTCTCTTTCCCAGAGGAAGAGTTTTACGAAACCTTAGGTGGCTTAATCGTTCACCTTACAGAAGAAATCCCACAACAAGATGATGTGTTTTCTTTAGACCAGTACGAGTTTAAAATCCTTGAAGTTTCCTCTACTAAAACAGAGCGAATCCATCTAAGGATAAAAGAATCTTAGCAGAGTATACCGCAACTCGAGAGTAAGCAGCATTATATAATTTTATTCCCTTTTATTATTGCTTAGGAAATTGTATTTTCGCAACTAATAAAAATTTAAATACCCATACGATGGCCATATTAGGTAAAATCAGACAAAAGTCGTTCTTTCTAATTCTAATCATAGGACTTGCATTATTTGCTTTTATTATTTCGGGAGTATTCGGAAATGGAGCAGCAGAAACGGGACCTTCTGATCCCATTGGAATTATTAATGATGAAGAGCTTAAAATTGAAAACTTTAGATTTCTTGTTGATCAAACAGAACGTCAATACGGATATTCAACTATTCAGGCGGTAAACGCTGTTTGGAATCAATACGTTCAAAGCACTCTTTTTGAAGCTGAGTTGAATACCTTGGGTATCGATGCAGGAAAAGAACAAATTGAACAAGTAGTATCTTCTACAGAATCCATCATAACAGATGCTCGTTTTATTAACGAAGCTGGTTTTTTTGACTTTGGTTTATTTGCAGATTTCATTCTACAAATGAGAGATCAAAACCCTCAAGGATATGAGCAATGGAAATCACAAGAAGCAGGTATTATTTCTTCTGCCAGAGAATCCATATACTTCGACTTAATTAAATCTAGTACTGGGATTACAAATAAAGAAGCTCAGATATTATTTCACTTAGAAAATGACAACCTTGATTTGAACTATGTTCAAATTCCATTTTCTAGTATTAACGATACGTTAGTTTCTGTTTCAGATTCAGAAATCAAATCATACATCAAGAACAACGCTTCTTCATACGAAACAAAAGCAAGTCGTGGTATCGAATATGTTGCCTTTTTAGAAACTGCAACGGAAGAAGATCAAACACTTCTTAGAAACAATCTAGAATCTTTAGTAGAAGACCGAATTGAATACAACGAAGTATCGAAGCTTACGGACACCATTCAAGGGTTGAAGTCAACTACAAACGTTCAAGAGTTTGTCGATAAATATTCTGAAAAAGGGTTTGATTCACTTTACTTACCAAAAGGAAGGTTACCAAGAGAGTTTGGTGACATCTTATACAACCTAGAAAAAGATGCTGTTTTTGGACCTTACAAAAACATCGACTCGTATCAGATTTCACGTCTATTAGATCGTAAGAAAAACGGTTCAATACGCGCATCCAATATTGTAGTTGCTTTCCAAGGAGCAACGGGTGCTTCTACAGATATCACAAGAACAAAAGAAGAAGCTAAAAGATTAGCGAACAAGTACCTAAGACAGTCTAGAAGAGATCCTAGTCAAGTTGAAATTCTTGCATTGAAATCTTCTGATGGTCCAACCAAAAAATCTGCGGGTGATTTAGGATTTTTTCAAGAAGGTGGAATTACTCAAGCTTTTTTCGATTATGCAAATAAAGCTCGAATCGGTTCTGTTGGATTAGTAGAAACAGAATATGGTTTCCATGTTGTTAAAGTAACAGACAAACAAGACCTTGTTCTTTTGGCTACAGTGAGTCAAAAAATTGTCCCTTCTGAGAAAACTTCTAATGGGATTTTTCAAGCTGCAACACAATTTGAAATGGGTTCTGCTAAACAAGATTTCGCAGCTTTAGCTACAGCAGAAAATTATAACCTACGTACAGTAAATTCTATAGATGCTTTAGATGAAAATCTACCTGGATTACCAAATCAACGTTCAATTGTTCAATGGGCTTTTGGTGAAGATGCAGCTGTTGGAAATGTAAAGCGTTTTAGTCTTTCTTATGGTGGTTATGCCATAGTAAAATTAACAAGTAAAAAAGACAAGGGATTAGCAGCAGTAGAAGAAGTTCGTGCTGAGATTAGTCAAATTATAAGAAACAAGAAGAAAGCAGACATGCTTATTAAAGCAAATAAAGCAAACACTTCGCTTGAAGACCTTGCTGCTGCAAATAGTGTTGAAGTTGTTTCTGCTTTATCTGTAAATCAGAAAAGTGCTACTCTAGTCGGTGCAGGTAATGAGCCCTACGTGGTTGGTGCTGCCTTTGCAATGGGAACAAATGAAACTTCTAACTTGATTATTGGAAACAAAGGAGTTTATATGCTTCAAGTAACCGCTAAAAACATTGTTGATGATCTAGAAGATTACACTTCTTTTGCTACTAGTCTTGCTCAATTAGAGCGTGAAAAAGTAGCTCGTTTGGTTATCGATGCATTGGAATCTTCTGCAACGATTACAGATAATCGCGCTTTGTACTACTAAGAAGAAAAAGTATTATTTATAAAAAAGTCTCTGTTTACAGAGGCTTTTTTTTATGCGATCATTTCATCGTATCGAATTACTGTAGCATACCCTTTTTCGTTAAAATAAGCAGGGCAAGAATCCCCAGTAGCTAAAATAAAGTCCCCTCCCCAAGCTCCTAAACTTTTTACTGCTCCATTAAAATCAGGAAATAGCCGCTCTTTAATTGGAGTTTGCTGAAGCAGTGATCCAACGATTTTTTCGTGTGCTACAATCAATTCATTAAAGCGTGTCAATGTGCTAGCTTTTACGAGTGATGAAGTTAG
>Ga0206131_10008221_pt1 | contig 10297 bp, 13 predicted proteins | sample Helgoland_Spring_FD_148636 | JGI IMG/M metagenome (GOLD analysis project Ga0206131, IMG submission 148636) | Pelagic subsurface seawater microbial communities from Kabeltonne, Helgoland, North Sea - Helgoland_Spring_Bloom_20160517_1 | ecosystem: Environmental > Aquatic > Marine > Epipelagic ... | reverse complement strand
GCCAACTCCGAAAGGGTCAGCTCCTCACGGATCGCTTCAAGCGCAACCCTGGCCTTGAAATCGGGCGCGTGGTTCTTTCTCTTCGTCATTTTGGATCACTTCTTTCATCAGTCAATCCACCTTCACAAATGGTCCAAAATTCCGCGACCACCTCTCACCTCCTGTCACTTTGATCAACTTTGGGGTGCAGGATTTGCAACGCACATTGACTTTGTATCAGAAAATGGCTGGCAAGCGCATCCAAGATCAGATGATCAAATCGTATTTTTTCAGATCTGGGGTACCGTGCTGGGTCTGTTTAACCTAATTGAATTGCCGCCAGATCAGACCCGCGACGCCGACCAACTGGACACGGGTGCCATGTCACTGGCGCAGGGTTTTGCATACACCAAGCAGGCTGGCTGAGAGATTCAACAAGCCATAGAGGCACGGGCGCGTCCCTTGAAAATCCTGAGAACTGTTTTTTTGGGGGTGGGTATTCCGGATATTTCTCTGATCTAAACGGGTATGTCTGCGAGGTGGCAATGAACCCGGATGGTCCTTCAGCGACGATGGATCTTTGACCCTTACGCCTGCGAAAAGTGGATAAGCGAAACACGCAACACTATACCAAAAAACCCAGAATGACGGCATTGCTTACGTCAGAGTATCCCAAACAAAGCGGATAGGGCACTCAAATCGGCATGACATTTCACTTTTTGCGCAACTCAATCGAATTTTGCTGTGAAAAGGGCTTTCAATCGAATTTTGCTGTGAAAAGGGCTTGAACCTGCAGCCATGTAGACTTAGGAAGCTGATCAGAGTTGGGGTGTAGCCAAGCGGTAAGGCAACGCTTTTTGGTAGCGTGTACCGTAGGTTCGAATCCTACCACCCCAGCCATTTTATGATACTTTAAAGACGCCCAACGCACCTAGAAATACAGTTGAAAAGCGAATAGGATGTTCGAAGCACTGAATACAGACGACACGTGCTGATACAGTTCAATGAGCATTTTGACGATACTTGTTAAGGTGTAATCGGACCAAAAAATGTTTAAAACCAACTTGGCACATTCAATCTAGTGCGATCCTACCCGGAGCACTCATTGTGTGCACTGTTAAATGCGCCCATGGGGTGTCTTGATCAGAGCGGTTCAATAACGCCAGAGATTGTGCTGCCGAGTTAGCGGGCTCACGATACACTGTTCTTTCATAGAGGCGCCACAGAAAGCAGGATCATTGGATAATCTCTATCGGACAATTTGCCGTTTATTCTCACCAGTTCTGAGGTCGCAGCCCGCTTTTTTCCACGAAAAAGCACACTAATCGCATCAAACAACCTAGAGATTGACTTATGCTCACCCCAGAATGAAGAAGCCTCTTGGATGCAATATTGAAAATTATACCCTTGCAGAACTAAGTACTCTAACGCGGCAGAGCCACCATTTTGCATATCAGATTTCAGCACCTCCATAGCAATAACGGGTTTATGCGCTAGCAGTGTTCGCTCACAACCTTGCAGAGCTTGAAGTTCAAACCCTTCCACGTCGATTTTAATGAAATCAATTTTCCGATCCTTTGAAAGCAAATCCAACTGATCAAAACAATCCAAATTAAATTGCACCGTGAGACTATCAGATCCTGCATGAACAAGACTGGCTGACCCTAGATTTCCAGTGTCAAAACTAGCTGTCTGGGAATGTTTCTTATTGGACAAGCCAATGTTAAAAACTTGGATGTTATTTTTAAGCATCGCATTTGCTTCTAAAATTTTGAAAGTTCTTAAGTTAGGCTCGAAAGCATAGATTTCATTAAAATTATCAGCGCAAAAAACAGAGTGATTACCGATATTTGCGCCAATATCTAAAAAAACATCTCTGCTTTTTAATTTAGGGAAGACTATGTCTTGTAGGAATTCAAGGTTTTTCTTGTCGTAAAAACCATCGCAAGTCACTTTTCGACCTATTAAGTCAAAATTAAATATCGCAAGTTGAGGGTATATCTTCTGAATATCCCGATGCCGCATTTTTAAAAGGCTTTTCGTAAAATAGCGTAGAAGCTCAACCATCACATTTGCCGATCTGGATATTTTTGAGTTGTTTAGTTTGTTTTCCCCCTCACCTCAATCCTCTTGCAGCACAAAAAGTATCGTTTGCACAGTTTTGGACGTGTCACGTTTTGATACCGCTCCTTGGATTAAACTTCGTGCCGTTTTCCGGACAGTTTAATTATTGACCCTATGCGGCGATTTTCCAAGTCATATTTTCGAAAGCCTGCTGCGGTGTTTGATATTCGATGCCTGAGTGCCTGCGCTGGCGATTATAAAAGACCTCAATGTATTCGAAGATTGCTGCCTTGGCCTCGGCACGGGTTTTAAGCGCCACTGGTGTACCAGTTCTTTTTTCATTTTCCAAGTCATATTTTCGAAAGCCTGCTGCGGTGTTTGATATTCGATGCCTGAGTGCCTGCGCTGGCGATTATAAAAGACCTCAATGTATTCGAAGATTGCTGCCTTGGCCTCGGCACGGGTTTCAAGCGCCACTGGTGTACCAGTTCTTTTTTCAATGAAGCAAAAAAGCTTTCCATTGGCGCATTATCCAGGCACTCGCCCTACTCCTCATAGACTGAGTGAGACCCATTTTTCTGATCAGTTTGCGGTATTTTGTGCCAGCGTATTGGTTGCCCCTATCGGAGTGATGGGTCAATCTAGGAACTGGCCCCCTGCGACCCAGAGCCATAGCGAGTGCGTCACAACACAACTCAGCACGCATGTGATCCTCCATCGCCCAACCAACAATCTCTCGTGTGGCCATATCCTTCACACCGGCAAGATAAAGCCAGCCTTCATCTATATCGATATGCGTGATGTCGGCCAACCAAACGGCGTTTGGGATCACAAAGTTAAACTTTTGCTCCAGAAGGTTTGGGGATGGGCTCATCTTGTGATTGCTATCTGTCGTGACTGGCTTTCTGCGCTTTTTCAGGCGTGGTGATACCTTTTTTTCCTTCATTATTCGGGCAACGCGCCGTTCAGAGACAATCTCACCATCTGCAATCAAATCCTGATGAACCCACCTGTAGCTATAGCATTTTTTGCTTGCTTTGAACGACGCCCTGATCTTCGGGAGCAAATCTAAATCCCACGTGTTACGCTCAGCTTAGCGCTGTTCTCTGGCCAGTTGGCTGTCCAGAAAGCCATAAAACCAACCTCGCTATGTTGTCAAAAGTTGACAGAGCGTGGAAACCGCATATTGGGATTTATGGGCAGTGACGCACTGCACGCTTGTTCGTCATGGTTTCACCACCCTTGTCGCGGAAAAAAGCTGATGCCTTGTGCAAAATCTCCACTTCCTGCGCGAGACGTTTGTTATCCTTGCGAGGGCGTTCCAACTCCGCCTCATCCAATTTCTGACGACGCTTTGCTTCAGCAGAACCAAACGCTTCAATCTCAAGTCGCCAAGTTTTCAGCTGTGTGCCTTTATACCGCGCTCTTTTGCAATGTTGCCTTGCGTCGCTCCTGTATCATAATGTCGATCAACAGTCGCAGCTTTGAAAGCATCCGTGTACGTTCTTCGTTGTTGTCCCATTTGGTGTCCCTTTCATGGACGGGGGTAAAGCAGCCCAATGTCCGGGAACAGGGATGAAGTTCAAAAAACTTATTGCATTGAAAGCGCATCCACACACGACACTGACAACTGGAGCTCATAACTACTTGTTTCCGGCGCCATTGTCGCTGCGACACTCAGAGCCCCATCGATATTTTAACCTTCTCATCGATACGTCTTTTAGGGGCACAGAATTATATGCTCACATTTACTTTCCTTCCACTTATCGGTATGGGTTGCGCACAGTTTTTCTTCTGGATAGGCTTGCTTGATGTCTATAGTTTTAAAATAGAAACGCTGTTGCCTAGCCTTGACCTCATCCTCGGAAGTATAATTGTATTAGCAGCGCGTAGGTTGCCAAAACTCTCATATGTTCCTCTATATGACCGGGGCTGTGCTGCATCAAGATACAGAGACTGAAGCCAATTCTATACCCGGGCATCAGCTATTCAGAGGTGGTCCTAGTTTTTCGACCATTTTGCAGCCTTGTTAAGGCAGATCAGGGTTTCATTTTAGGCTGCTAATTTCATTGTTTTTCCTGTGCCCACATATGCCTCATCAGGGGTCAAGATGCCGTGTGTCGAATGAGGTCATTCGGCGTTGTAATATGCCAACTATTTTTCAATACCTGCTTTGGCCTGCGAGCCTGTTTCAAAGGCGTGTAGATAGACGCATTCGTACTTGAGAGAGCGCCAGAGCCGTTCGATCATTCGTTATCAATCCACCGGCCCTTGCCAGCCATGCTGATCTTGATCTTGATCTTTGCATCCGTCAGCATGTCAATCCAATCCCCACTGGTGAACTGGCTGCCCTGATCGGTGTTGAATATCTCCAGTGTGCAGTGTTTGGGCAAAGCCTCTTTCAAGGCTTCTACGCAAAAAGCTGTGTCCATGCTATTCGAGAGCCGCCATGCCAACGCCTTACGGCTATGCCAGTCCATGATTGCCACCAGATATAAAAAGCCCCGCTGCATTGGAATATATGTGATGTCGGCACACTAGACCTGGTTTGGCCGGTTAATCACCACATTTCTGAGCAAATAGGACTATATTTTATGCGGAGGGTGCTTCTTGCTGATGTTAGGCTCTTGATAGATAGGGACCAATCGCATGAGGCGCATCAGACGTCGCACACGGTGACCACCACAGGCGTGACTCTGCCGATTCATGTGCCGCACCATCTGCCGTGAGCCATACCAAAGCGTTTGCAAAAACTGCTTATCAATGAGTCCCATGAACCGCAGGTTCTCTGCGCTCTCGCCCTTGGGGTGATAATACACATTGGACCGTACCAACGTCAGCAACGCACATTGGCGCCGCACACTCAGCTTATGTTCCTTGCTCAGCATTTTTTGCCTCGCGTCCCCAGAAGTTGACGCGAGCCATTTGCCAAAAAATCCCACTCCACCAACAGTTGACCAATCTTCGAATGCAACTTTTCAACTTCCGCTGTGCTGACCTCCGGCCCAGCATTTTGGCCCGCCATACCAAAGCGTTTGCAAAAACTGCTTATCAATGAGTCCCATGAACCGCAGGTTCTCTGCGCTCTCGCCCTTGGGGTGATAATACACATTGGACCGTACCAACGTCAGCAACGCACATTGGCCCCGCCTCGTAAAGGCTGATGCCATGTTGTCGAGCGCCGTACGCTTCCATGTGCTAATCTGGCCAGAATGCACGCCATACTTCTTGGCAAGCTCAGCAAGCGTCAATTCCTCGCAGATAGCATCAAGCGCAACGCGCGCCTTAAACTCCGCTGAATGGTTCTTTCTCTTCGTCATATCAGATCGTCCTTTGCATCAGACAATTCTGCTCGCATCTATTCTAAGAGTCTGTTTCAAAACCAACCGCTTACTTTCAGGATCTTGCGAGATAGCGGGTGACGCGTCGAATGTGGGCAATGAGGATCCAAGCCTGTGCGCTGGCGATAGATTTATCCCAATCTTTTGACAGGCGGCGGCAGCGCCCCAGCCCTGCGAAGGTTCGCTCGACCACCCATCGTCGGGGTAGCACCTCAAAGCCCTGCGCCGTATCAGAGCGCTTGACGATCTGCACAGTCCAGCGCTCCGATGACCTTCAGGGTGTCTCGCAGTTTGGGGCCCGCATAGCCGCCGTCCGCAAAGACATGCCACAGCATGGGATAGCGCGCGGCGACAGCCTTCAGCACATCCAGCGCGCCGTCAAGATCCTGAACGCCGGCGCTATGGACCTCGAGCCCTACGCGCAATCCGGTCGTATCGGTACCAATGTGGCGCTTGCGGTCCTTGATCTTTTTTCTGGCGTCATATCCTCTAACCCCGCCACTTTCTGTGGGTTTTACACTTTGACTATCAATGACCCCGGCTGTCGGATGGGCGTGTCGGCCCACGGCAAGGCGCGCGGTTTTGACCGGTTCGCGGTTCATCTCATCAAGCAAGCCATCATTGCGCCAAGCGTAGAAGGAGCCGCGGACGGTAGAAACCGGCGGAAAGTCGTTGGGCAGCATGCGCCACTGGCAGCCAGTCGTCGCGACATACAGGATCGCGTCGAACACATCGCGCAGATACGTCGTTCGCGGGCGGCCCGTTCTCCTGAGCCGCGGCACCAGGGGGTTGATCAGCGCCCCTTCCGCGTCGGTCAAATCGCTTGCGTACCTGTCGCCCTCTCGGGCATGTTGGCGGCGGTTGAGCTCGGTCCAGGCCATGGGGGTCTCCGTTCAGATTTGCAACTGAACTGAACCACAACCTGCTGAACTCAATCAATTGGTTTTAATTCGGGCTCTTAGGCTCATGATATCGTTTCGAAGTCGAAGACCAAACTTTGGCACAAGGTTGACCACCAAAATGGACCCGCACCACCACTTTTGGAAGCGTCCCTTTTAATTGTGCTTGGATTAATTTTTGTTCCAACGCATCCCGGCACAGGTTGAAAGTATCGACATCTTTATCAACAAAATCTACTTTCTCGCCACAGTATAAGGCACGATTGGCAGACGCCACAAATGTATTTGGCGATGTCCACAGCCAATCCCCCTGTTGCAGGCCCAAAGCGGCACATACCAGATGAAGCGCGGACGTAGCGCTATCCACCGCCGTGGCAAAATGCGCACCTGTGAAATTACATATTGACTGTTCAAAGCGTGGCACCATTGGCCCTTGGGTCAAGAAATCAGATGTCAAAACCTTCGAAACAATATCAATATCATCTTGAGTGATTTCCTGGCGGCCGTAGGGTATCATTCGGCAATCCTGATTTTGTCTTTATTGGACTGGACCCATTTCAGCAAGTCATCGGGGCGCATCCACTCTGGATTTGTGTGACTATCATATGAAAAATCAGCGGCAACCGGGGCGTCATCCTTAATACGCGCAGAGCTTAAAGACCAATTGTTTATTGCCGGAAGTATTTAAAATATTCATTATATTCAAAAGTAAAGCTTGCGTCTCCAGGGCCAATCATTTGTTCATGTAATTTTTCGCCAGGGCGAATGCCTACGTGATCAAGTTGACCATTGGGCATCAGAGTTTTGGCGAGATCTGTCATTTTCATGGACGGTATTTTTCGAACATAAATTTCGCCACCTTCCAAGTCATCAAAAGCTCTCCAAACCAATACCACACCCTGCTCGAGTGTGATCATAAATCGCGTCATTCGCGCATCAGTAATCGGTAAGGCTGTCGCCCCAGCGTCTAGCAATGAAATAAAGAACGGGATAACGGAGCCTCTCGACCCCATGACATTGCCGTAGCGGACAACTCCGAAACGTGTCCCGTGCTCGCCAGCATAAGAATTCCCAGCCGCGAATAATTTACCCTACGTCAGCTTAGTAGCCCCGTAAAGGTTGACCCGACTAGAAGCTTTGTCAGTTGAAAGCGCCACAACCCTTTTCACTTTTTTGTCGATACACGCGTCGATGAGGTTCATTACACCAATCACGTTGGTTTTTACACACTCAAAAGGATTGTACTCTGCTGTGAGCACACTCTTCGAGGCGGCAGCATGCACAGCATAATCCACGTCATCTAACGCGCGTTAGAGCCGTTCGCAATCGCGATCATCACCAATAAAAAAGCGTACTTTTAGGTTGTCAGCAAAACTCTTGGCCATTTCCCACTGTTTCATCTCATCACGCGAAAATACAATAATTTTCTAGCGATTATATTTCTTTAGGGTCATGGGTACAAACGTCTTGCCAAAAGATCCAGTCCCTCCTGTGATCAATATAGTGGAATTCTCGAGCATATTCTCTCCTTCAACTGAATGTTTTGGCAGTCGTTATATCATTTGCATGTGAAAACCGAGCGCTGGTTTTTGTATACACACTTCAGTTTCCATCTGTTGATAGGATCAAGCTCTGCGTGTCGGATTGCAGTGTTCAAAACGTCTCGGTGCAGTCGAAAATATTCCTAGGATGATCGATACCACCTTGCAAGTGCCTTCTGTTACGCAACCTGAATAATCCACCTTGTCATACTTAAAATTCGCTCGAAATATCGGGGGAGGGCATTGACAGAAAGGCATCACGACACTCAATTCCAAAGGAATTATTGCGGCAGTACTCTCGCATATACAGCACATCATTCAAATAGATTCTCATTTCATTTTAAGAGGAAATTTAATCTCTGCTGGCTGCGCCGCATTGTTCTAATTAGTTGCATCATCATGCGTGACTGTAGACTTCCAGCGGCGGTGAATCCATAACCATTGCTCTGGGTTTCTCTGCACGCGCCGATCCAGACTATCATTAAGTGCCTGGGTCATCTCGATTGCAGTGGAATGTTCGATAGGGTCCTCTATGTGGACTTCATATGATAAATCTAGCTGGCGAACAGCATAGGCTGGCACAACCAGAGCGTCCAATTTCAATGCCAGACCAGCTATCGACACCGGTGAGTAGGCCGTTTTGCCCATAAACGACAGCGGCACGCCATTCGCTAGACGTTGGTCAATAAGCACAGCCAAAATACCGCCTCCTCGCAAGAAGGTCAGCATGGCTTTCAAACCGCGGCGCCCCCGTTCAAATAACGGAGTACCAATTTTTGATATTGATTTTATATAATAGTCGTCGAAGTATGGATTGTTCATGCGACGATAGAGGCCTCCGACCCGAAGGTTCATCGCTATTAAGTTCGCCCTAACAACATCATAATTGCCAAAGTGGCCCGAGACAACAATAACTGGTCGACCTTGTTCGTGTGCGCGTTTTAGCGCTTCCAGACCATCACCCTTAAGTGCACAGTTTGTGACGTTTTTGACGAAATCGTCTGGAGAAAATAGTTCACTGAGCGTAATGCCAATATTGCGTCCAACGGAGGCTGTTAAGCGAGCCACCTTCGCCTCTTCCATCTCTGGGAAGATCAAATTCAGGTTTTCACGTGTGCGTTTGTTGTAACCAGCCAGAGGCGCAATCACTTCAGAAAAAAACCAGGCCCCAAATTTTTGACGCCTTGTATAACGCATCCTGTGCATTGCCCAAATTAAGCTCAAAAACAACCAATACTGCAACCTATAGCTGACCCTCTTAGCGACATATGCAGATTTTTTTTTGATCAAAATATGCCTCACGAGCGTTAGTTTACGTGCCTATTAAGCTTACCATTATCACCACCATTCAAAGTTAACCAGACGGCAAAACTCGAACTCAGGCGCCTAAGACAGGGTGTCATCTCAAACATTAGCAGGCTAGGGTAACTTAGATACCGTGGATATACCTCAACCAAGCCAGCCCCAAGCCAGAAAATCAGAAAAATGACCGAGAGAATATTTGCATTTATCTTGGTGAAGTGCCAGTCAAGATAACCCCGTTTATTCGATTTTGAGAACAAGCTGACCATTTAGGAATATGACGTAAGGCTTAGTGCAGAGGCATTTCACCAAGCGTCGAACGCTCTAAGTTCTCGAGTATGAGACCTCATAAAAGGATAAGGTATTTATGACAATACGCCTACTCGCCCACGTTCCCCGAGACGCAAAGCCAATTATGGAGCTACTGCTGGAATATACCAAGTGGTGAGTTTGAGCTAATATTCTCTCTGGGTGACAAAGATGCCGACATTAAGGCATCCTCGCTGTCAAAAATGAGCTCGTAACTAGGTAAAAGTGGTCACCTCATGTCAGGGACTGCCTTTACAGGGATGCGGCATAGCGTGATCTCAAGTCCAAGCTATTTTGAAGATATGGAGCGCTTCATAGTGAAGTGGTCGTGCTTTTTAGGACAGGTTTGCGGCTTGGCTAAGATGTACCAGGTTTTTGTTCATGCCGCTTTTCGCATCTTTACTTGGACAAAGTATGCCGCGTCCGGCGTCCTTTTGTCGAGCGCAGTGTGAGGGCGCTCAGAATTGTAAAATCCAATCCAGTTATCGCTGATCCGTTTTGCTTGGAAACCGTCGGTGATTTCATGCAGATAGACGGCCGCCTGTTTCAACGACCGCCACAGCCGTTGGATAAAGATGTGGTCCAGATAGCGGCCCCTGCCATCCATTGATAGTTTGATTTTGGCTTCAGTCAAAGTTGTGATCCAGCCCGAGCGTGTATATTGACTGCCCTGATCCGTGTTCATGCTCTCTGGCTTGCCGTATTAAGAAATAGCCTCCTCCAGTGCCTTAACACAGAAGCGAGCATCCAGCGTATTTGAGAGCCGCCAAGTCAGCAGTTTTCGCGTTGCCCATTCCATGATCACCACCAGATACAGAAAACCGTTTTTGACCGGGATGTAGGTGATGTCGCTGCACCAAAC
>Ga0206131_10008219_pt1 | contig 10300 bp, 5 predicted proteins | sample Helgoland_Spring_FD_148636 | JGI IMG/M metagenome (GOLD analysis project Ga0206131, IMG submission 148636) | Pelagic subsurface seawater microbial communities from Kabeltonne, Helgoland, North Sea - Helgoland_Spring_Bloom_20160517_1 | ecosystem: Environmental > Aquatic > Marine > Epipelagic ... | reverse complement strand
AAGACATTGACCTTATCGATACGGATCCCGGCAATGTGCGTGCAAATGCATACGATCTCGTGTTAAACGGGAATGAAATAGGAGGTGGATCTATACGTATTCACGATCGTGCGCTTCAAAGCCGCATGTTTGATTTGTTAGGATTTAGCAAGGAAGAAGCAGAGAAGCAGTTCGGTTTCTTGATGAGTGCTTTTGAATACGGAGCGCCTCCGCACGGTGGTTTAGCTTTCGGTTTTGACCGATTGGTAGCAATCCTCGGCGGTGCTGAGGTTATTCGCGATTTCATTGCTTTTCCAAAAAACAATGCGGGTCGTGACGTAATGATTGATGCTCCGGCTACTATAGACAGCATCCAATTAAATGAGTTAAAGCTTATAACTACTGCGAAAACGGAAGAATAGAGTATAGCTTTTTGTTTAGATTAGGGGTCTTTAAAACCCTATTATGCTACGCAGCCTTTTACTTTCTGTAGCCTTTACCGCCGCTTTTTTACCAGCCACATCTCAAAACCGTGAGACTTCTGCTCTTAGTGCATCTGACATCGCGTCGATGACATGGGTAGAAGCTATGCAAGATTACCGCGTGAATTTTCATACGGTAGTGGATAAATTCAATGCTGAATTTGATGGTAAGCCCTATGAAAAAGGGCACGGCTGGAAGCAATTCAAGCGCTGGGAATACATGATGGAAGAGCGTGTTGGTGAATCTGGTGTTCGCCCACATCCATCCGTTTTGTACCGAGCCATTCAGCAGCAACAGGCATCTACTACAACAGAATATGGCGAGTGGTCAGTCATGGGGCCGGTGAATGCTCCCTCAGGTGGAGGAATTGGTCGCATCAACGGAGTAGCCTTTCACCCTAATCATCACGATACCATTTATGCCGGCGCCCCAGCAGGCGGCCTTTGGGTAAGTTACGATGACGGTCAAAGTTGGACCACGTTTACAGACGAGCTCACCAACCTAGGTGTTAGTGATCTAGCCATTGATCCTCTACACCCGGATACCATGTACCTCGCAACAGGTGATCGTGATGCTGCTGACACGTATAGCTTCGGTCTATTAAAGTCTACGGATGGTGGAATCACATGGAACACGACTTCTTTGTCATGGTCTACCTCTCAGAACTATAGAATAGCACGTATTGTCGTGCATCCAGACAGTACACATATAGTTATGGCGGCTACGAACGCAGGAGTTTATCGCAGTACCAACTACGGTCAGAACTTCACGTTAGAACAGAGCGGTTCTTTTTATGGAATGCGCATGGGCCACGGAGACACTGTTTTTGCTACGACAAACGGTTCTAGTCCAAAACTATACCGTTCACTTGACGCTGGAGAAACCTGGTCACAGATGTCCAACGGCCTTCCAACAAGTGGTAAGTACCGCTGTGAGGTTGCGGTAAGCTCAGCTCCAGGTAAGGTATACCTTGTTTACGGCGATTCAAATTACGGTTTTGGTGGTCTCTATCGCTCTACAAATGGTGGGTCAAACTGGACTCTGATGAGTTCTACGCCCAATATTATGGGTTGGTCAAATAGCGGTTCAGGCTCTGGTGGTCAAGCGTGGTATGATTTAACCATTGCATGTGATCCCAATTCTGAAAACACCATTTACGTGGGCGGTGTGAACATATGGAAGTCAACCAACGGCGGTACCAACTGGACTTGCGTGGGACACTGGTACGGTGCAGGATCAACGCCCTACGTTCATGCGGATCACCACCATGCGGATTTTAGACCGGGTACCTCTGAATTGTACGTAGGAACCGATGGCGGTGTTTATAAAACTACAAACAGTGGAAGTTCTTGGAGTGATTTGAACGACGGGATGAACATCACGCAATACTATAAAATTAGTCAGAGCACTTCTGATACCGCGGTTATTTTAGCAGGCGCTCAAGACAACGGGTCCCATTTGCGCAGTACGACCGTGAATTGGTCTGAAGTCACAGGTGGTGACGGAATGGACAATGGTGTAGATGCGGTGAACGATAACCTCATGTATACTTCAGTTTACTATGGAGATTTTTATAAGAGCACAAATGGCGGTGGCTTTTTCAGTTCTATAAATACATTATCTGTTTCGGGCTCAGGAAACTGGGTAACGCCTTTTAATACAGATCCAGTAACTACGAACACCGTTTACGCAGGTTTCAAGAAAATATGGAAATCCACGAATGCGGGAGGTTCCTGGTCAGCTACCTCTTCAAATAATATTAGCGGTAATTCTAACATAGACGAATTTGAGGTAGCCCCGTCGAATACGAATTATATTTATACGCTCATAAACAGTAATATCTACGTCTCTACAAATGGTGGAAGTAGTTGGTCTAGCATTACTCCTTCCGGCTCGATGAGCCCATCTCCTAATAATATTTCAGGCGTAGCTATTGATCCTAACGATGAAGAGCATATCGTGATTTCTATTAGCGGTTATGCAGGTAATAGAAAGGTGATGGAATCCTTTAATGCAGGTTCAACATGGTCTAACCTAAGTTCAGGTTTGCCTAATGTTCCGGCTACGGCAGTAGCTTTTGAAGGGGGCTCTAGTGATGGTATTTATGTAGGTACAGATATAGGTATGTACTATACGAGCTCTAATTTTTCGAATTGGATCAGTTTTAATAAAGACTTGCCGAACGTCATTGTTTCGGACATTGAGATTTATGCTGACGATGCCCTTATTCGTATCGGCACATTTGGACGTGGTGTTTGGCAAAGCCCATTAATGAGTGGATTTACGAATGCGCCGGTAGCATCCTTTACAGCTGATCCCCTTGCTACCTGTTCTTTAGGCGATACTATTTCGCTTACGGACCTATCTAGTGGACTTCCTACTTCTTGGTATTGGCAGATTACGCCCTCAACCTACAGCTTTGCAGGAGGGACCAGCGATAGTTCCCAATTCCCGAAAGTGGTCTTTAATGCAACAGGTGCATATACGGTGACCTTGACGGCAAGCAATAATTACGGAACAGACGATACAACAGCATTTCAGATTCTAGGAGTGGGTGGTGCACCATTACCTTTTATTGAAGATTTCGAGTCAGGACTTTCTGGTTGGGAGATTGCTAATCCTGACGCGGGCATCACTTGGGCTGCAGCGACAGTAAATGGAACCAGCCCGGGAAGTACAGCGATGACGATCAACCACTATTCTTACAGTACAACAGGTGCTTTAGATGAATTGATCAGTCCCGCGCTTGACTTTACGAACGATACTTTAATTAATCTGGAATTTGAATATGCCTCAGCGTATTATTCGAGCGGTTATAAGGATAGTTTGAAAGTTTATGTGAGTGACGATTGCGGATCAACTTGGGATTTAGTGGCAGCTTACGACGTTTCCGACACCAGTTTCACGACAGCTGGGGCAGTGACTTCTGCTTTTGCACCTGCAGATTCTACCTATTGGTGTCATGGTTCTTCTTCCGTAACCTGCCCGACTATTGATTTAGACGCGTACAGCGGTAATGCTGGGGTCCGGGTTAAATTCGTCGCAGTGAATGGCTATGGCAATAATATCTATCTAGATAATATTAATATTTCTGGCCAAGCTCTATTCCCTCCAGTGGCCGCTTTCACGGGTGATACTGCCGGTTGTACAGGGAAGACATTACAATTCTATGACTATACTGCACCGTCTGCAGCATCGCGCATGTGGTCATTCCAAGGCGGAACCCCGAGCATCAGCACTTCTGCGAATCCATCAGTGACCTATGCGACTTCGGGTACTTACGATGTTAAACTTGTAGTTGCTAATGCTGCGGGAGTTGACTCTGTAGTATTGTCTAACTATGTAACCATCATCAATGCTCCTTCAGCGGGTATTGCACTTACGAGTTCAGTATCTGCTGCACTCTGTAATGGCGATAGCGCAACATTTACGGCAACACCAACCAATGGTGGATTGAATCCAACAATAAATTGGATTCTGAACGGTTCAGTGGTCGCAAGCAATACATTCATGTATGGAGGTACTTTCGCAAATAACGACGTACTTAAAGTAGAAATGATAAGCGCAGACGATTGTGTCGCTAATCCGGTAGTAGCTGACTCTACCATCTTATCAGTGAACAGCCTTCCTGCTGTTACACTTGGTTCGCAAGGTTATGTTTGTGAATTGGATGGGCCTAAACTTCTTTCAGGCGGCCAGCCTGCTGGCGGTGTGTATAGCGGTTCTGGTATAGTCAATGATAGCATTTACCCAGCAACGGCGGGAGTTGGCTCTCATTGGGTTTATTACACATACACGGATGTTACTACAGGTTGCTCGCGGACAAAACAACGTGCAATTAGTGTACAACCGGCACCCGGTAAACCAACGGTTTCTCAGAACACTGCTGGTGAGCTCGAGGCAGCAACGCCTGCGGGAACCTTTACGTATGAATGGTTGGACGCAAACATGAATCCAATTAGTGGGGCAAACGGAGCGACTTTCTTGCCGCAATCGAATGGAGATTATTACGTTCGAATAGTCTCAAATATTCAGTGCTCAAACGTTTCAGATGCCTACAGCGTGATGAACATAGGTCTAGGTGAAGCTTTGACTTCAGGTTGGAGTGTATATCCAAACCCGGCACAAAAAGTATTGACTCTTCGTGTTGAAGGAGCTGCAGATGTACGCTTGTTAGACGCTTCGGGAAGATTGGTATACTCTGGCAGAGTAAGCGGAGAGGCACAGTTAGACGTGCAAGATTGGGCACGCGGTACCTACGTGCTTCAGATTATAACCGATGCCGGTGTAGCGAATGAAGCGATTGTTTTGCAATAAGTTTAAACTTTGATAAAAGAAAAAGCCCCGAAGCATACGCTTCGGGGCTTTTTTTATGTACAAAAGGCTAGAGCGATTATGCAACAGCCATATGTGCAATCATGCTTTTGAATAATTCCAATCCGTCTTCATTCCTAAGCTCTGCATCTGCTGCGCGCTCCGGGTGTGGCATCATGCCAAAAACGTTTTTAGTTGCATTAGAAACCCCTGCAATGTTCTCTAGCGCTCCGTTAGGATTAACGGCAGCACCAACTTCTCCTTCAGCGGTGCTGTATTGGAAAAGGATTTGATCGTTGGCTTTTAATTCTGCCAATGTTTCCTCTGAGCAGTAGTAGTTTCCTTCACCGTGTGCGATAGGAATTTTATAGCCGCGCGCGTGGTCTAGATCTGCGCTAATACCCGCCGATTTAGAAACGGGTTTGATGTATACGTTTTTACAAATGAACTTATGGCTGTTGTTGTGACGAAGCGCCCCAGGCAACAATCCACTTTCCGTAAGAATTTGAAACCCATTGCATACACCTAAAACATAACCGCCATTGTTTGCAAACTCAATCACACTACCCATGATAGGGCTCATCTTTGCGATTGCTCCTGAACGCAGGTAATCTCCATAAGAGAAACCGCCAGGCAATACTACACAATCCACTCCTTGAAGATCCGTGTCTTTGTGCCATAAATTGACTGTTTCGTGTCCCATAATGGTTCCGAGTACATACATCATGTCGTGGTCACAGTTAGACCCTGGGAAGGTGATTACACCGAATTTCATAGCAACTAGCTTAAAATAATTTCAACAAAGGTACGTGCTTTTGGTAGAATATGCGACTGGTAACGCCGATGGGATCTATCCAGTTGTTGCCGTTTTATTTACGGGGATATTGTGCATCGGAAAAACTTGCCGGTACGTCTTTTTTTGCTCTTTACTGAGAGCTCAGTTTATGGGTTATAGATTGATAGGGGTAGATTTTTTATTTGTAGCGATGAAGCATTTTTTAGTCGGATTTGAACGGAATAAATTCCAGTAGATAAATCCTTTTCACCCCACAAATACGGCCCTATTCCGATAGGATTATCTCCTGCAATACCCTCAAAAGAATGCCACTGGGTGATGGGGCGGCCGCTGCGATCTAAAAGCCGAAGGGAGAGGATGTCTCCGGCCGCCATGGACACCCACAGATCGGTCGAAGGCAGGTAATAATTAGGGTCAAAGCTGAGGTGGGAGCGTTTAAGATGCGCGCTGACTTCGACGCCACCCATGGAGGAGGCGCAGCTGTTGATGGCGTTCGGTGAGGCTTCTGAAGGGCAGCACCAGCGTGCATGGTGGGGCGTCCAATTCGAGGGAGCGCGACCAGGACTGTCTAGGGAAATGCGTTCCCAACTTCTGTGTTCGAGCGGCGCTTCCCACGGGCTATAGGTCATTTCGTCAAAGGTTTGTGCGCCGGTTCCTTGCAGGAGCAGCGTGGTTGTATCGTTTGGCAAAGCGGTAGGGCTTGGAAAGGCACGAATTTGATGTGGAGCGAGTAACGGGAAGAGGGGTAGTTGTAGCGCACAAAATGTAGGTGGGGTATCGTAAAATCGGTATGCTGAAGTTCTAGAAGCGGTAGTTTTTAGAAGGCGCAGAGGGTCAAGACGAATGGGCCTGTGACTGGTGGAGGCCAGTTCTATGAACTCTTCTAATTGGTCCGGAGCGGCGTGGACTTCATTGATGAACACGGTTCCTGAATCCGGGAATTCAGCAGGTAAAAGCTGGAGGCTAGAATCTCCCAGTATTGGTGGGAGTGCCGTTTGCACCACGGGCAGTAAGAAAGGCGCATCGGAGGTCCATTGTGCTTGCAGTTGTGGTGAAAGCAGGTGAAGGTAGGAATAGAGCGAATGGGAAAATTGAACAAAGTTGGTACCGTTTTCATCCCCAAAAAGACCGTTGGGTGGGTTTTTAGGAAGGTTTTTAGACGGAATTGGTCCATTAATTGGGGTTGCAGTGGGAACGACGCGCCATTGAGTAGTGGTATAGGATATGGAATCGGCGAGTAATAAGAAATCACCAAAGGATTGATGCGGGGCATACGGAAAATTGTAGGGTTGAACAGCAACAGAGATGCCTTCGTTTTTCAGAATGAGTACGCCTTCATCGGGCAGAGAAAACCCTGTAAGGTTTTGTGTGTTTTGACCGTATCCGTAGCGGATTGTTCCAGAATCTAGGGGGCAAGCAATGGTTTTTTTTGTTCCACTCTCCGTGATGAGGTCCAACACTGCTTCGGGCATGGGAACTTGACTGTAGGCAATAAAATAATCGCCCTGGCTTCCTTCAATCTGGTGGATGCCGATAACTTGTACGCTTTGACGGTCCGGATAGTTCAGTAGCACGGAGTCTACAGCGAAAAAGGTGAGATTACCCGCTGTGTCGACGGCTAGGGGAACTTCTATAGCCCACCGACCCAGAGGAACGGGCCGATCGAAGAACACGTCCCAATGCGAAGGCCCCAGATAGGGATAAAATGCGGTATCAAGAGCTGTTCCGTCCTGCGCGCGGGCAATGACGCCGTTTAAACTTCCGGGCGCAGGTAAGGCAGGTTCTGACCAATTAAGCCTGAGGTGCCGTGGCGATAAAACATCAATGGCTCGCAATTTCGGCGCGACGGTATCACGAAAAGCATAGCCTTCGGCCTTCAATGTTGAAAATAAAAATTTATCCACACGGCTTGAGGTAAAGGTGCAGTGCAGACTGAGACTTTTTGAGGAGCGAAGCGTGCTGTCGGTCGTGCTGAATAAGAGTGTGTCCGTATCATACACGTGAAAAGTGTAGTTGCTATCGCGTTCAACCCGAAGTGCAACGGCTACTGCATTCCGGTTCACGTAGCCTGAAATTGCAGCGAGAACGCTGTCTTTTTCAGGGGTATGCAGCATCAAGGAAAGATCATCGCCACTGGATCCGGAGAGTTGAATGGCGTAATAACCCCAGTCCGATTCGATGAACTTAAAACTGCAAAAATTAGCTGTGGACGGATTAAAATCCATCTGCATTTTGAGGCTCCAATTTCCGTGGAGCGCAGCGCGACTTTCGCGACGCCATTCCAAAGAACCCGCAGCAGGCGCTGCGCTCCGCAACCCATCTGCTGAAAATTGCATCCACGCGGTATCGCCCTCCCAGTCTACATGTGGAGCAGTTAAGGAGTCGAGAAGTTGGTAAAATTGGCCTGTGGCCGCGTTAAAAATGAGGCAGAAACAGAGTGTTAGTGCACTACGAAACAAGTCGGTGAACATAAGGCAGTTTAGAAGTAGCTTTGCGGGGTACTATATAAGTTAAGTCAATTTTTATGAGAATTGCAGTTGTCGGCGCCACGGGAATGGTTGGCCAGATTATTTTGAAAGTATTGGCGGAACGCAGCTTTCCTGTCACGGAACTTATTCCTGTGGCATCCCAGCGTAGCGTGGGAAAATCGGTCGCTTTTGGCGGACGGGATTGGACCATTCAAAGCCTGGACTCGGCCGTTGCTGCGGTACCTGATCTCGCACTTTTCTCCGCGGGAGGCGAAACCTCATTAGAATGGGCGCCAAAATTTGCCGCGGCTGGTACGCGTGTTGTCGATAATTCGAGCGCATGGCGCATGGATGCCGACAAAAAATTAGTAGTACCAGAAATCAACGCGGATGCATTAACTGCTCAAGACTTCATCATTGCAAATCCCAATTGCTCGACCATCCAATTGGTCATGGCACTGCATCCGCTGCACCAAGCTTTTGGAGCGAAGCGCGTCATCGTAAGCACCTACCAAAGCGTTACTGGAACTGGTAAAGCAGCTGTTGATCAGCTCGAGGGAGAGCGTATTGGCGAAGATCCACAAATGGTTTACCCGTATAAAATTGACCGCAATTGTATTCCGCATTGCGATATTTTCCTCGAGAACGATTACACCAAAGAGGAAATGAAGATGACCCAGGAAACCGTAAAAATCATTGGCGATACCGGGATAAAGCTGTCCGCTACCGCCGTTCGCGTTCCCGTGCAGGGCGGACACAGTGAGAGCGTGAACGTAGAATTTGAGCGCGAATTCACTTTGGATGCGGTGCGAAAGATCTTAAATGACACTCCGGGCATCACCCTTCAGGATCGCCCTGAATTCAATACCTATCCCATGCCGCTTATGGCGGAGGGAAAAGACGATGTATTTGTGGGCCGATTGCGCCGCGACTTCACCGCCGATCGCGCCCTGAACCTATGGATTGTTAGCGATAACCTTCGTAAGGGGGCTGCTACAAATACCGTTCAAATTGCTGAGGTCTTGTTGAAGAAAGGATTCATCGGATAATTTTTAATTCGATCGTACTTCAGCCGAACCACCTTTGTCGTTTTTGCGTTACTTAGGTATGAGAATTAAAGCAATAGCAATGGCTATGTTCGCCTTTCTGGCGAGCTGTACGGCCCAAACCAACAAAAAGATGAGCGACGCATATGCGATGGCCACCATACCGGCACCCGAAGAAGGACAGGAAGTAGCTGTATTAGCATCGGGATGTTTTTGGGGCACAGAATTTTATTTGCAAAAAATACCAGGTGTGCTTGCAACGACTTGCGGATATACAGGTGGAATGGTCAAGAACCCGACCTATCGTGAGGTCTGCAGTAAGCGTACGGGTCACTACGAAGCCGTACATGTAGTTTTTGATCCGGAGCAGGTTTCGTTTGAAGAGATCGCACGCGTATTTTTTGAAACGCACGACCCCACCCAACGGAATGGTCAGGGCCCTGATATAGGGCCGCAGTACCGTAGTGCGGTATTTTTCCAGAATCAGGTACAACGTGAGGTTACTGAAAAACTCATTGGTTTGCTTGAAACCAAGGGCTACGATGTGGCCACTGAGGTTTTACCGGCAGCAACCTTCTATTCAGCTGAAAATTATCACCAAGATTATTACGACAATAAAGGAGGTACTCCGTATTGTCACGCCCCAAGGAAACTGTTTTAACCACCAATTAAAATTGGGGAGAACAAAAAAGCCCGGCGCAACGCGCCGGGCTTTTTAATACAATCTTGTCTTGAACGCTTATTCAACCAATTCGAAATCTTCCATAAATTTCGTAGTGTAAACACCTCTGCGGAAGTCTTCATTTTGTAACAATTGCTGGTGGAATGGAATAGTCGTTTTTACACCTTCAATAACAAATTCACCTAAAGCACGCTCAAGCTTATCAATAGCCTCATCACGTGTGCGTGCTGTCACAATCAATTTAGCAATCATTGAATCGTAAAACGGTGGAATCATATATCCGCTGTAACAATGCGTGTCTAAACGAACTCCATGACCTCCTGGCGCATGGAACGAAGCAATCATTCCTGGCGATGGACGGAAGTCGTTGAAAGCGTCTTCAGCATTAATACGGACTTCTATACTGTGCATCTCTGGGAAATAGTTTTTGCCTGAGATTTTTTCTCCCGCAGCAACTTTGATTTGCTCACGAATCAAATCGAAGCCAACAACTTGTTCTGTGATTGGGTGTTCCACTTGAATACGTGTATTC
>Ga0206131_10008217_pt1 | contig 10302 bp, 8 predicted proteins | sample Helgoland_Spring_FD_148636 | JGI IMG/M metagenome (GOLD analysis project Ga0206131, IMG submission 148636) | Pelagic subsurface seawater microbial communities from Kabeltonne, Helgoland, North Sea - Helgoland_Spring_Bloom_20160517_1 | ecosystem: Environmental > Aquatic > Marine > Epipelagic ... | reverse complement strand
AAACCTATCTCTTCCAGCCCACTTCGGCTCCTCTGACTTGTAACGAAGAACTTCTCCATACAAGACCGCAAGAATATCAGCCATAGATAAAATCGAGGCTATGTGCGAACTAACTCCTAAGTTAGTCATCTTCACAGCGTGGATTCTAATATTATTGGCTAACTGCTTAGATTCTTTAATATTAATTTTATGACTCCTAATCTATAACTGCATAACCAACATAGGGATCAAAAGGCAACCGCTGAATCCTTAATTTATGCTCTTTACAAAACTCTACCATCGCTTCTGTTTCTCCAGGCCATAAAGGATTATCGAGTTCATCAAATGCAATTATTGAACCTTTGGGCATCCTTGGGTAAAAATGCTCTAGAGCAACCTTAGTAGGTTCATATAAATCAAAATCTAAGTAAAGCAAGCTCACAACTAGATGTCTATTATTTTCAATAAATTCAGGAATAGTTTTAATTGCATCTCCTTTAACTAGCTCAATTTTAGGTATGTGCCCTAGAAATCTAGTACTATCATGTATACTAGAAAGTCCATTGATCTCGTCAAAAGTATCAGCAGAAAGATCTCCTATCTTGACATGGTCACTGGAGGATGATTTGTCTTTATCTGATAACCCTGGAAATCCCTCAAAAGTATCGAACCCATAAATACGACGGGTCAAGTTGACCGGCTCTAGGATCGCAGAAAGTTTTGACCACGTTAACACTCCATAACCATTGTTGACTCCGCACTCGACGATAGAACCTTTTACATCGACAATTTTCTTAAATATTTCATAAAGAACTAAAAAACGAGTCAGATTCTGGCGCTTAACATACTTAGGAAAGTTTTCCATCTTAACTTCCCAGCTGTTAGGATTTTTCTCAAACCAAGCTCGATTAAGACCTGCCTCCTCTGCCTCTTGTGATGTTCGTAAACCACCAGCTACATTTATATTTTTTTTTGTCATAATTTCTCCTATATGTGTTTAAGTCTTTTTATAAAAGTTTTTAATTGTTTTACATACATGCTCAATGTCTTCCATTGTGAGTGTTGTATTTAAGGGCAGCATTAAGAAATTTTTAGTAAGTTCTTCACAAAATGGAGTATCACTATTCATATTTAGGTCAGGGAACTGATGAAGACAAAAACCACCCCATTGTTTTAATGTTCCAATTTCATTTTCAATTAGATAATCAACTAAATCATCTCTATTTTTAGCTCTAATTTCAAAATTTTGAAAAACATCAAAATGATATAAATCATCTAAAGGTGGAAGAACAATCTCACTTATATCTGATAATAATCTTATGTAATGCTTGGCAAGCGATCTTCTTGTTTGGATAGTAAATTCATAATTAGAAAACTTTGCCTTTAAAATTGCTGCCTGAATATTATCAAGTCTTGAGTTAAATCCCCACTTAGTTACTAATCCATTTTTACCTCTGCCGTGATCTCGTAATTGAATTATTTTTGAATATAGCTCTGAATCAGATGTGATAATAGCTCCCCCATCACCAAAACATCCCAATGTTTTGGAAGGATAAAAACTCAGAGCACCAAAAGAACCAAAAGTTCCAGCAAATTGATCTTTAAATTTAGAACCTAAAGCCTGACATGAATCTTCAGCAACTTTAAGACTATTTTTACTGGCAATTTCCTGAATCTTATCCATTTCGCATGTTCTTCCATTTAACTGAACTGGCAAAATTGCTACTGTTTTTTCAGTAATCCTATGCTCTATATCGTTATGATCTAGCAGATGATCCTCTTTACAGTCTGCTAAAACTGGCTTTAAACCTGCATGCTTTACTGCTGCTGCAGTAGCTACAAAGGTATGAGATGGTAATATAACCTCTCCTCCAGGAGTTAAATTCATGGCCTTCAATCCTAATAGGATTGCCATGGTGCCATCAGCAACTCCAATAACATGCTTTACATTGAGATACTTAGCTAATTCTTCTTCAAATGAAGTTAGATCATCTTGCATTATGAAGGCTCCTCTCTTCAAGCAGTCATTTATAACTGGATCGAGCATTACTGCATCATCCTGATATAATTTTGAGTAGTTAAAAAATGGTACTTTCATAATATAACGTTATTTAAAAAACGTAATCATAACATCCATCATGACTGTATATACATAAAAAATTGCTAGTTGAATTGTATGAAATGTCTTATTTTTTTTCAAATCAGGCATAATTTTCAGCTAGCTAGAGATTTTCTTTCATCAAATATATTTTGATAATTGAAGAATTGCGTTTTATTTTTTAACACAGCTTTATTTATTGATTTTATATATTGATAAAAACGATAAAAACTTGTCATTTGATCTTAAACCATGATTATTAAAACTAAAATTAAGCTTTTTGCATAAGTTTATACTTGGAATATTGTCACTGTCAGTAAGATACCATGTTCGTGGGCAGTTAATATTATGAAGTATATTTTTTATTATTAACGCTGAATACCCTTTTTTTCTATACGCTGGGTCTGTATAAACAGATCCAATTTGATAATCGTCGTCTCCCATAAAAGGGTATTTAAAAGATTTTGGATAACAGACAGCATAAGAGGCTATGGTGTTGTCAATTATTATATAAGATATATATACGTCTTTTTTGACGACTCTGAAGAAACGTAATAAATTGTAATAAATTGATATAGTTATAATTTTAAAAAACCGAAGATGTTTAAGATGAATCTTTTCAAAGAGAATTTTATTATCTTTATTAGAAAAACTCCTATTACTGTTTGCCTGATTAGAATCCATTACATAAAAATTAATCATTTATTTTCATTTCCTTTAAAAATGCTTTTCCAATATTTTCATAGTGAAAATATTTTTCATATACATTAAGCGAGTTTTTTCTTATAGCTGAATAATTTATATTAGAAATATAATCGTTTAAATCATCAAGATTTTTACTAGAGAGGTTTATAGATACTCCTATTGCATTTTTTATTACAAAATCATGCAAATCATTTTTCTGATCTGAAATTAAAATAATGGGGTGTCCATATGATAGATGAGCAGCAAACTTGCTTGGAAAAACAGTATCACCGCCATTAGGGCTCAGCAAAATAAGGCCGAAGTTTGTGTTACTCATGGCATTATGATAATCGGATTCATCAAGCGAACCAGAAACTTTTAAATGCCTACTTGAAATATAACCATCATCATAATCTGATACTAAAGATTTAAATTTATTTGCCAATGATCCAGAAATATTGAAATTAAACTCAACTTGAAAATTTAACTTTGAATGATTGAATAAATGTAAAAACTCAATTCCAGAATGGTTATAGCCCATCGTGCCAAAATATCCAACATGGTATTTCATTGGGCTATCGATTATCTTTCCCATTTCGCGGATTTCTCTTGAAACAGCTGGCGTATGAATAATGCGTTTGTTTAAATACTCTCTAGATCTATAATGAGATTTTGATAGGAATATATTTTTTGAAATTTTGTGCAATAGCTTGTCTGATAAATATCTATAGAAACCGAACAAGAAAGGAATTTTATTTAAAAAGGAAATTCGAGAAAACCCTTCAGGATACAGATCATTGTGAAGTACTAATAGTTTTTCACTCTTAAACAATAATGCAGCTAATATTGGCAAATAAAAGGGAGATGTAATTACAATAATGAAATCTTCTCTATAAATCCTTTTATATAGAGCCAAGACTTTAAGTGGAAACACTAAATATATAAATAATTTATTTGCTATCCTTCGGATAAGATTAGAAGAGCGATACTCTGCATCACTTATGATTGTGATGTAATTTAAGTTTATGTACCCCTCCATAAAGCCTAATGTCCTAATCCATGAATATGACCCTTCATGTGCCGAAATAATTGTAACTTTTTTAAAATTACTATTCTCACTATGTATCTTCTTCATATTAATACTCAAATTCTTTCAAACTACCTTAATCTATAAGAATAGGATGATAAATGAAACACAATATAGAGAGGTATAACTAGCATTGCCAAACCAATAAAGTATGAAACAAAGCCACTTCCTATTAAACCCAATCCAGCCCACAAGATAGATAGAGAATAAGCGACCTTAACAAAAACACTATCAAAGTTACTGTGCAGAAACCTATCTAAAAAACCTAAAATAAGTCCAACCATAATTGCAGAAAAGATAAATCCTGCCCACCAAAAATCCCAGAAAAATTCTCCATAAATCCCTGGAGGCACAGCCCCAGAACCATATGATAAACTCCCATAAACTTCATGACCGAACTCTGTATCAATGTTTACAGGCTTGCCTGACCAAATCGATCTAGGAATAAACAGTAATAATATATTTGCAAGGAAACCACCAAGTCTATAATCAGTCTCATTCTGTACATGCTCAATTAAGTGGTGAAACTTAGGTATGTCAATACCGCCATTATTAACAACAATATAGCCAACCAAATCAGATAGATTCGTAACAATCTCATCAGTAGACAGGGTATCAGCCAAGTTCAATCGAAGAAATGTCATAGTTACTCCAATGAAAATCATGATACTCGATCCTATAAGTATTTTTAAATTACTGAGTTTGTTGTAAAAAGATGCAATTGCAAAAACACCAAAGAAAAATATTAAAATTGACCCTCTAGATGAAGTATAGGCTGCAAAAAAAGTATACATAAAAGATGATAACAAAAATAAAAATAAAAATACTTTACGCTTAGAGGTCATATAATAGGCAAGGGATAGAAGTGCAACAATGAAGGAAAGTTTAACCCCTTCTATCAAACCTCCATAAGCATTGTAGCTATCCAAATCATTACTAACTGATCTATATGCTGATATTGTGCCACCCTCCTGATATGTTACCAAGAAATAGGATATAAAAGAAAATAGACTTATCGTTAGTAAAACACAAGACCAAATCTTCACACTTTTACAACTTGGATTGATAACAATAGCCCTTAAATTGGATGGATAACGGCTACAGTATTTGTATGCAAAAATATAACCTACTACTGTCAATATAGAGCCCAGTAAAAAAATAAGAGCTGAAAAAATAAAATCTTCCCAAGGTTTATTTAAGAGAAGAATTCTGTGAACGTAGTCATAATTTGGTAGATCGAAATACATTAAGATATTTCGAAGAAAAACTTGTACTAAAACCGCAACTATAAAAAAGGAATAAACATTAAAACCAAATTTTTGTGTTTTTAGCAAAAATGGGATAAAAAATACTACCGTAATAATTAAAACCACAATAAGATACATTTCGCTCATAACTAACTACGCTTTTTCATTTTATTGATTTATATACATTAATGGTTTGAAGTACGGTCTTGCTCCAAGTAAACTCCTTGGCACGAAGAAGACCTAATTTTATTATATCAACCCTTAGCTCTTCTGAATTTTTTAAAGATAGTAGTTGATTGAAGTACGACTCGTAATTTTGACTTTCGGCATAAAGAGCTGCCCCACCACCCACTTCTGGAAGTGATGATAATGAAGATGATACTACCGGGCACCCACAAGCCATTGATTCAATTAATGGAAGGCCGAAACCTTCATAATCTGATGGAAATATGAAAGCAAACGATGACTCATAGAGCTCTCTTAGTTTACTAGAATCTACATTAATAAATGACTTCCACCTCCCATGAAGACAATCTTCTAATATTTTTAACTCGTTAACTGAAAGCTCTTTACCTACAATAGTAAGTGTAAGAGTTTTTATTTTACTCACAGCTTGCACAACTAAATCAAATCTTTTGTAACCATCTCTTCTGCCGACAAATAAAACTTGATTATTGTGTTTTTTATAATCATTAATATTTTTGGTACTATAAAATTTACTTTGGTCAACTCCAAGAGGCACAACATGCACTTTTTTTGGGTTTATGTCTTTGTGATAATATAATAAATCCTTTTTGGTTGATTCGGATATACAAATTATTGCATCAGCTCGTTTGATACTGTTATTTTTTTGAAAACTATGTATATGCTTTTGGAGTGGCTTTGAAAACTTTTCGTATGTAAAATCATACACTGTAATAACATAAGCCTTGCACTTAAACATTGGCCATCTGTAATAAGAAGTGTGAAAAATTTCATTTCTTTTTACATTAAGCACTGGTAAATATCTTGATATAAAAAGAGGAATTCTTTCTTTTATTTGATTCTTACCTCCATAATGATCAAAAGAGGTTACTGGCATAATATTTTTACTACCAGGGTATTCAACACAAATGCCTTCAATCAAACGATTCCAATAATTAGAAATGCCTCCAAATTTTTGCATTCCTAATATCACGCTATCAAATTTAATTTTCATTTTTCATTTTTCATAATGCATATCGCTTCTTTTGAAAATATTATCCTATATTTAGCTGCTTTATAATGATCTGAACAATTAAAGTTATAAATAAAATTAAGTAGCTACTCTTTTTTTAAATGCATTACTTTTTAACACAAGCAATAACAATACAAGCATTAAAAAAATTGGAGCGATTAATACGTTGCTATAATAGCATCCCATTAAGATAGACACCCAAGCGATAGTCTTAAGTATATCGAATAGTATATCTTTAACAGAGTACCCTAGAGCTATACCGCCATGAAATTTAAGCAAGCAATAAAAAATAAAATTTGCAAAACATACCATAGCTGCAGCTACAATACTTTGTGAGACATTTTCTTGAAAGCCATAGTTGAAACTATAAAATAAAACTGACAGCACAAGAAAAAATATTGCAGAACCGCTAGCTAAGTAAAGCTTGCGAAATTGTTTTCTTGCTAAAAGCAACGTAGCCTCAGAAACCGCTAAAATAGGCCAATACAAAGCCATGAACACAATTACTACTACAGCAGTAGAGTCAATGAATTCAGGAAAAAATATCGATATTAGAATGGCTAAAATTAACTTCATCATAACTAAACAAATTACAAAGAAACCATGAGTGAGCTTTGTTACACGTTCCTCAAAATTATAAATCAATCTTTTAGAATTATTGCTACCATCAGTCTTTCCAAAAACTGAAACCATTGCCGGAAATTGGGCCCACATGACTGACTGAACTCCTAATTGAGCTGCAATAGCGAGCGAAAAAGCAAACGAATAAATACTTAATTGCTCAACAGAATTGGATAAAGTCAGGAAATAGTGTCCTGAGCTATAGATGAATGTGGTGCATGTAGTCTGAATTAGCATTGGAATGCCTAGGTATACTTGCTCTTTTAAATGCTTAAAAGAAAAAAAGCTAAAAGCCATATCACGGTGAACAAGCAAATAGAATAAAAAAATTAGTATATGTGAAAATAGAAGTCCATATAGAAGAGGTTCAGATGCCGAACTACTTAGACTAATAAACCAAAGAGCAAAGATTGAAATTAAAGCATAACTCAATTCTGCAATCATTACTGTAGTTAGCATTCCTCGAGCTCTGGTAATATTAGCTAATATTTCAGTTCCAATAGTAATGCCTGCTAACTGAAATGCGATGTGCAAATTATATTTTTTTATTTCATAAATATTTTCTATAGATAATGTAAGCCACGATAGTAAGCTTAATAATATAATTATCAATATGCAAAACCAAAAAGATGAACTCACATTTGTAGAAAATTCTTTATCAGTTGTCTCTAAATTTGCCAGCTGAACACCAAGAGACTCTCGAACACCTAAACCAAATGAAGAAAATTGCTGCTGCAACATTATAACTATCGCATACAATCCGTAAGCCGCGGGCCCGAGTATACTAGCAACCATCAAGCCTCTTAAAACAATTAAAGTGAAGGAGATATATCGCATTGAACTAAACCAAGCTAATTTTTTTGCTGAATGACTCTTCATTTTGAATATACTGATTTTAAAAGATTTATTTCTTGGTCTTAATTACTTTTATAGTTATAAATACGATTACCATTATGAATTTCCTTTGAAAGATATCTATGCAATTTAGATTCAATAGTTACATCTCTTTGAACGTGATGCGAAATAATATTAAATGAGATATCTGCTGCATTATTCTCGAATTTAGTAGAGATATTACTAAAGAAAAACTTTATTTTTTGTTGGCGATGTTCGCATGAACTTTTTTGCGAGCAAATATAATCCACTATTTCTCTATAGGATTTATCATATAAAAGTGAATACTCTTCAGGCAATCCATAGTTATTTAAATACTCATTTGATAGTTTAACTCTTATTACATCAACACCAGAAAGAATTCCCTCAAAGAAAATGCCTGAATCATTTACAATCAAGGTGCTGATAGAACGCAAGTAATCATTAACACTCTCCTGATCTGGAGAGCGAACTAACAATCGCGAATGAGACATATCCAATAATTTTTTAAAATTTTTAAAGGAAGGATGAGGGCGTATGAAAACTCTAAAATTTTTATCTTTAGACAAGATTTCGGCAACCATTTCTCTTACTAATAATATGTCATCAGTATTATTAACAGCTAAACCAATATAATAGTGATTATTTTTTTTGACACGATGATTTAACTCATCATTCTTTGGTGAGCCTACTAGATAAATATCTTTTCCACTAACTTTAGTTCCTTCTTGCAAAGAATTTAATGAAAACTGTCCACTTAAACAATATATATCTGCTTCAATATGTGGGTAGTATTCCATAGCTGGTACATGTTCGATATATATTACACAAGCCTTAGATAATATACGTGACATCGCAACTGCGGACCGTGATACAGGGGAAAGATGATTTGAATATATCACAGCAGAAATATTTTGCGTGCGATAAATATTTCTTTGGATTGCTCGCCAACCCATAACTAATAAAAATTGATCAGTTAAAAACTTATGTAAATATCGCTGTTCTTGAGTGCAGAAAATGAAACGTACTGGAAGCAAAGGCAGAAACAAAGCTCCATATAAATAGCTTCTTAATGGAATTGATCCCCCAGATTTTATAGCTCCACAATAAATAACTGATTCAACCGAATAACTTTCAATGAATTTTGTGGAGTTATATTCATTGTCAGATTCACTTAAGATGAGTATCGATTTTTGGATATTGTTGGTATCACGTTTTGAAAAATTAATAGTGGAAAAATTAATTACAGACCGAAAGAGACCAAATAAAAAAATAGCCATTCTTAATAACATTCCTTTACGAGGAAGGTTATTGGGGGGTGAGTTTAAAATTCCCATCTTCTTGTCTGTATGAAAAACAAAAAGGTCCCAGTATTCTTCAGAAAAAAAATATATTAAGTCGTCTTTAAAATCCTTAAATATCATAATTAGTGATCTTTATATGTCATCATTGGTGAATATGTAATATAAAAAATACTATGTGAAGAAAGCAAGGCTGGCGCATGTAGTAAGCTTTCATGGTCTATAAAATGATACATTGCTGAGTTATCTCACTTTAAGGCTAAAAGTTACTTAAACTATTTTTAAACTTACTAACATGAATATTGATCATTTTAATAAATAACAGTAACTTTCAATAAATTAAAAGCAGTCCCATTGGACTGAGTCGCCATGCTCAACATCTTTAATTAGTTTCTTACCTATAATTTGCTTATAAAATTTTGGAGCTAAGCCGAAGCCAGGTCGAATCCTTCGAATATCAGATACTGTTACAATATCCCCTTGTCTTAAATCTTTAACAAAGTACAAAGATCTTCGGAATATCTTATTGTTTTCCTCAGAATTAGAACGTGAAAAGTTCTTAGAGCCCAGAGCTAATTTAGCTTCTTTACAATCTTCAACTAATGCTGACAGTTGTTTTGGATCTAAGGAAAAGCTTGAATCAGGTCCACAATCATCGCTATCTAATTTGAAATGTTTTTCAATTGCAACGGCATTCATAGCAACTGCAGATATCGAAGCAACATTACTTATTGTATGATCTGAAAGGCCAACTAACACACCAAACTCCTCTTCTAATAAAAGAAGATTGGATAAATTTGATTCCTTAGTAGCTGCTGGATAACTACTTATACAATGAAATAATAGTAACTGATCATTTCCACATTGTTTTACCGTCATTACAGCTTCTCTTATCTCTTCTATTGTTGCCATTCCAGTAGACATAAACATTGGTTTTTGTTTTTTTGCTACGTATTCTATTAAAGGGAGATCTGTTAACTCGAACGAGGCTATTTTATAAGCAGCAACGTTAAGTGTTTCTAACAAATCAGCCGCTGATTCGTCAAAAGGAGTAGAAAATATAGTTATACCGATATCATTTGCATAATCAAATAGCTCTCTATGCCACTCAAATGGTGTGAACGCTTCTCTATATAGGTTATATAGACTATTGCCCTTCCAAAGACCTTCTTTTATTTGGAAATCCGGTTTATTGC
>Ga0206131_10008216_pt1 | contig 10303 bp, 11 predicted proteins | sample Helgoland_Spring_FD_148636 | JGI IMG/M metagenome (GOLD analysis project Ga0206131, IMG submission 148636) | Pelagic subsurface seawater microbial communities from Kabeltonne, Helgoland, North Sea - Helgoland_Spring_Bloom_20160517_1 | ecosystem: Environmental > Aquatic > Marine > Epipelagic ... | reverse complement strand
TTAGCCGTATAGTTAACAATGTCAATGTTTTCGTTTTTGAGCTCTCTTACGATACCATGAATTCTAGATCCTTTCATACCTACACAGGCACCAACAGGGTCAATTCTATCGTCATAAGATTCAACAGCAACCTTGGCTCTTTCGCCAGGTATTCTTACAATTTTCTTAATGGTAATTAGACCATCTTCAATCTCGGGAACTTCTTGTTCCATAAGTTTCTCTAAGAATTTACTATCAGTTCTAGACATTACAACAATTGGATTGTTGTTTTTCATCTCGACCTTTTTAATAATTCCTTTTATCATATCACCTTTACGGAGATAATCGCCTCTAATCATTTCGTTTCTTGGTAGGATTAACTCACTACCGGTCACATCATCAATGATTAAGAATTCTCTTTTTAAAACTTGAGCAACCTCTCCAAGAATCATTTCACCAACTCGATCAGAATATCTTTTGTAGATTTCATCCTTCTCTAGCTCCATAATTCTCGAGATCAATGTTTGACGTGCTGCTAAAATTGCGCGTCGTCCAAAGTCTTCAAGACCTAATTGCTCATAACACTCTTCTCCGATTTCATAGTCTTCATCAATAGATAGTGCTTCAGAAGAAGATATTTGACTCATTTCATCTGTAACTTCACCATCTGGCACAATCTCTCTCACACGCCACATCTCTAAATCACCATTCTGTGTATTTACAATGACATCAAAGTTTTCATCCGAACCATATTTTTTCTTGATCAGGGTACGAAATACATCTTCCAAGACTCTAACCATTGTAGGTCTGTCAATATTTTTCCCTGCTTTAAACTCCGAAAAGGATTCAACAAGATTCATTAGTATTCATCTTTTATAATTTCAAAATGTTATTAAAATCTTTGAGCTTTCAATAGACTCAAATTCGATTTCATTTTTTATTACTTCTTTTTTCTTCTGACCTTTGCTTTCAATTGTCAAAATATTATTTTCCATCGCAATAAATTTGCCTTCAATCTTAGAACCGTCTTTCAACTGCAATTTGATTTTACGGCCAATATTACGTGGGTATTGCCTTTTAAATTTAAGTGGTCTTCCTATACCGGGAGAAGAAACTTCTAATGTATACTTTTCACCAATGGCTAAAGACTCATCAAGATAAGCTTCTACAGCTCTGCTCAATTTTTGACACTTCTTAAAACTAACGCCTTCATCGGTATCAATGTATATTTCCAACTTGGTATTATTAAGTATCACTTCAACCAAAAAGCAATCCTCAAGATCAGGTTCTTGGAACCTTTCTTCAATAATTGCTTGTATTTTGTCTGTTAAGTTTTCCACTATATATAAATTAAAAAGAGGGAACTATCGCTCCCTCTTCATTTAATCTGCTGCAAATATATAATAATATTAGCAATTATTCAAGGTTAAATCAATAAGTAACGGAGTCGTTCAAGCTATTAATTCAATGAAATTGGTACTATTGTCTATATACCTTAGGCAGTTACTCCAATTGTTACAACATTAAAGTGAACCAAAAACAAGTTTTTTAAGAACTGGTATAGCTCTATTTGCGACTTCTATCACACTTTCAACCGTTGTTGGTGTAATGTCTTCAATTGGCATACATACATTGGTAACTACTGAAAAGACTAGAACTTTAATACCACAATGATTAGCAGCAATTACCTCAGGAACTGTTGACATGCCTACCAAATCAGCACCTATTTTATTGAGGTAAAAATATTCTGCTGGTGTTTCTAGGCTAGGCCCTTGAAAACAAGCATAAATTCCTTGTTCCAAGTTAATGTTTTGCGATTTTGCCAATTCTAATGTTGTTTGTCTCCACTCTTTGTTATAGGCATCTGACATATCAGGAAATCTGGGACCAAAATTACTTTCATTATAACCTCTCAATGGATTGTCTGGTAATAAATTTATATGGTCTTTGACCATAACAATTTGGCCTGGTTCGTAGTGAGATTGTAATCCACCTGTCGCATTGGTCATAATCAATTTCCTAACCCCCAAGCAAAATAAAATTCTAATGGGGAAGGCCACTTCTGCAGCTGAATAGCCTTCGTAATAGTGCAATCTTCCATTAAGTGCACAATACCTCTTCCCTTCATGTTCTAAAACAAGAAACTCCCCTTTATGGAAAGTCGCGTCTCTAAGGTGAGGAATTCTAGAGAATGCAATACTTTTTATTATTGTAAATGATTCTAAGATTGGATTCAGTCCCGAACCTGTGATTATACATAGTTCACCAAGATCATCAATTTGCTGTTTTATAAATTTTGCAGCACCCGCAGCTTTGTTGAAAATATCTTTCATAGAGCAAAAGTAACCAAATGACAAGAGAGAATTAAATCAATTACATGCCAATTGTGACCTACCAGTCACCATTTTTATATAAATTAGAATTTGTAATTACAATAAATAACAGAGAATCTCAATACAGTTTTCAGACAAAGCCGAAAAAATGTCATACTATCTTGTACTTAGAACGTTTTTCTATTATGAGCAACAAAAAACCAAAATAAATATCTAAAATTTAGTGAATTACCAAATAAAATGAATAACACTTAAGATTTTGGGTATTAGAAAAAGAGGAGATAGTAAAAAAATATTTTAAAGACATATAAAAAATATTTTTTATTATAGTTTAGACCAATATTTTAACAAAAAAAAAAAACTATGAAAAATTTATTTTGTACTGTGTTGCTAATGTTTGCTATAGTCCAATTTGGAATATCTCAAATGTCATTGAGACCGCAAGTTGGTGTTAATTCACCTTCAATTTCTGATGATCTAGCTATAGGAGATTGGGGTAGCAGTGTTGGCTTTCAATTTGGTGCTGATTTGCAAATTGGTGGGGATTTATATTTTCAACCAGGTTTAAATTTTCAGACTTCTAGTCTTTCCGTCTCAAATGTCGGAGATATTGATGTAAGCAATATCAATATTCCCTTTATGGTAGGATACGATTTAGGAACTGAAAGTAATAAGTTTGGTTTCCGACTTTTTGCTGGACCAAACTTTGCTTTGCATGTGAACGAAGATATTGCAGATGCAATTACGAGTATTATTCCTGATGACTTTAAGTCTTTCAGAGTAAGTGGTGTTGCAGGAGCAGGACTTGACGTCAGTATTTTGTTCGTTGATGTAGCATATAACTTCGGTCTAAGCAATTGGATAGAAGGTTCAGCTATTGAGGCAAAGAAAAATTTATTTTTAATAAATGCTGGAATTAGAATTGGATTTAAATAATTAAATCTTCAGGAAAATTGGAAAACTGTTGAGTGGGATCTTTACTCAAAAGTTTTTTCAATTTCTACTGTAATGGTTGAGTTCTCATAATTTATAACACTTATTTCAACCGTTAACACCAGTTGAATTAATAGACACTAAAGAGATCTACTTTGCCTTCCAGAGTAACATAAAAAATAATTCCAAAATAAAAAAAGGTTATTTCTCAATTAGTATTGAAAAACAACCTTCGATGTGGTTCCACAAGGGCTTGATTATTGAAATATTATGAAGTTATATGAACTAGAATATTTTTATATATCACTGATAAATAGGTAAGTATGTAATATTTTGCATTTCTTTGGATTTCATTAAATTACATATTTGTTAGTTAAATGCTAGTTAAAATTACACTGTGCCTACCAGTATAAAAGTCAAATTAAGAAGAAATGCCAACAAGGCTGGATTATATGGTATAGTAATTCAGGTCATCCACAATAGAAAGCCGACTGAAATATCTATCAATGAGTATGTGTCGAAGAAGCATTTTGATTTTGGCAAAGGCATAGTCAAGTCTAGTCATCCCAGAAGCGCGATGCTCAATAAGATTATCAGTGATGAGAGAAAAAAAATAGAAGATATCGTTTTTGATTTGAAGCAGTCCGGTAAGCCGTTTGCACTCAAAGATGTAACGTTTCATTTTAAGGAGGATTTATCGCCTAGGGATATTGATAATCCATACTTGAGAGACTATATGGACACCTTCATTAAAGCAAACCCTGAAGACTTGTCCTTCAGCACACTTAAATACTATCAAACTTCTCTCAACTAATGGAGTCAATTTATAGGTAAAACGCGATTATCTGCATTGACTGAGAAGCATATCGTAGATTTCAGAAAAAAGTTGGAATCTGAGGGTTTACAACCTGCCACGGTTTACAAGAATATCAAGGTCATAAAGAAGCTGGTAAGACTAGCAATAAAGCAGAGAATAATTGATCGCAACCCTTTTTCCAATATTAAGATTAAAAGGACTAGATCTAAACGGCAGTATCTAGACAGGAATGAAATTTCTGCATTTCATCAAGTGGATGCTAGTACAAATTCTTATCAATTGGCCAAGGATGTATTTCTGTTTTCTGTATTTACCGGACTTCGTTTTGGTGATATATGTACATTACAACCGAAGTATTTTATAAGGAAGAATGATATAATACGGCTAAAGATCCTCATACAGAAAACCAAGGAACCGTTAGAGTATAATTTGAATAATAAAGCCAAAGAAATTCTTTTACGTTATTTATCAATCGGTGATAAAAGATATGTGTTTCCGATGCTATCAAAGTGTCAAAGCAACGATAAAACCACTATAAGAAAGAAAATTGAGTCTTAGAATGCTTACTTGAATAAGAGGCTGAAAGATTTGGCTGCGAGAGCAGGGATTACAAAAAAATCTGAGTATGCATATAGCTAGACATACTTTTGCAGTGCAGTCAATAGAGCTAGGCGCTGACTTATATGTGTTAAGTAAAATGCTTGGCCACACAAGTATTGTTACTACAGAAATCTATGCCAAGATGGTTGATAAGCGCAAGGATGAATTAACAGAATTATGGAATAATTTTTAATCCATTGGAACTTTTACCCGCATCAAATCATTAGAAGTGTTATAACTCGCCTCCAAAGCAAGGAAGGAATCCCTATGAATACTAGAGGCCTAGGGATAAAAGCCAAGCATTCTTGCTTGGTGTAACCTCAACGGGCATATTAATAATATAAATTTTAAATCATGAAGCAAATTCATGAACCCGTTTCTAGTATGTCATACTCACAGTACTCTAGGACAGTAAAAGTTAATCAGGGAGTGTATCTAAATACTTCTGAAGTATGTAAGCTTATCAAAGTATCACACGTAACTCTTTGGAGATGGAGGAAAAATGGTGTGATACCATTTATTAAATATGGCAGGAAGGTGCTATATAAGTTATCAGATGTGGAAGCTTTTATTAATCAAAACTATATTGATTATGGGAGCAGGTAATACATTAAGCAGAATTGATAGTCAAATAAGGCAATATCAGAATGCAGGATTGTCTACTCCTCCTTCGTTGGTTGATATACAAGGATATAGTGTTCTATTCAAGAATACTATCAATCTTATTCAAGGGCAATATGGTTCACATAAGTCAAGGTTTGCTGAGCACTTGGCTGGAATATTAATTAACAATAATTCTAGATATCTTACCAAGAATGGATTTATAGGTAAGGAAGCATGTAAAGTTATATATGTTGATACAGAAAGATCAATCAAGTATAATCTTCCACAGACAAGGATGAGAATCTCGAATATTGCAGGCTATTATTGTACAAAAACCTCATTACACTTAACAAGCCTTATTAGAACAAGTAAGTCAAATAGGCTAGTAGATATGGTTACTTATATTGATGATATCTCCAAGTTTACCAATAAGCATATTGTGATTGTTATAGATGTTGTTTCTGATCTAGTTTTTGACTTTAATAACCAAGTTGAAAGTTCTATCCTAATTGGACAACTAACATCTGTTCTTAATGAGTTAGATTGTACTGTAGTTTGTGTGATACATGAGAATCCAGGCCACATCAATAAAAAGGCTCGAGGTCATCTAGGATCTGAGTTACTAAACAAGGCCACAAATGTATTCAAGGTAAAGGAAGAGAGAGACAGTCTCTGTTAGAACAATAAAAAGCAGAAATACGGCTATACCACCAATATTTAAGTTTAGCTTTAATAAATCCGAACAGGCATTAGAATTGACTAATAATGGATACACATTCGCAGATACAAGCCAATTTTCAGACTCTGATCTAAAAGGATTTCTATTGGAGGTCTTGACTGATAAATTACCTAGGAGAGAACTACTTGATAAACTAAAGCTAAGATATTCGATGTCTGATAAATCTTTAGATAGCAAGTTGAGATAATTGTTAAAGAATAGTGTGGTAATAGGTAAGATTGAAGGTGATGATGTATGTCTGAAGTCCGAAAGGAATAGTCTGCTTTATTATTACATTGAAAAGCTATAAATGGAAGTGGAAATAGTCTATAGGTAAATGTCTACTTCTATTTCTTAAGAATTATCAAAATGTCTGTACAATTATTTATTTAATTGATAAGATTTGAATACCTATTTGGGTAAAAGGGTACTGTGTTTTAAGACCTATTGATGATAAACTTACGTCTGGATATCTTTTCTATTATCTACAAACGATTGATTTTATGGAGAGGATAGAATCGTTACAAAAAGGAGCTAGCTACCCAGCGGTGTCAGATAAAGATGTAAAAAGCGGAATAATTCCCATTCCACCACTTCTAGAACAAAAACAGATAGTCTCCATCCTTGACAAAGCCTTTGCTGCTATTGATCAAGCCAAAGCCAATATTGAAAAGAACATTCAGAATGCAGAAGAGCTGTTTCAGAGTAAGCTGAATGAGGTGTTTAGTCAAAAGGGCGAAGGATGGGAAGATTATCAACTAAAATCGCTTATTGAGTATGACAAAACTAAGCATGATAATACAAGTTTACCATACATTGGGTTAGAGGATATTGAGTCTGATACTGGAAAGCATATAGGTACAACAGAGTGCCGAGAAGTAAAAAGCACAACGTTTCGTTTTGATGAGAGACACGTTCTGTATGGAAGATTAAGGTTTAAACAAGATATTGATACCAGACTTTGTTGGGCATTGTTCATCTGAAATATTCCCAATCCTTCCAAAGGAAAAGCTTTCTAGACAGTTTTTATTCTTTTGGTTATTTAGTCCTAAAACAGCTAAAAAAATAAATGATACTTGGACTGGAGCAAGAATGCCGCGAGCAAATATGAAAGAGGTGCTTGGTTTTCATATCTCTTTACCAAGCTATGAAGAACAACAACTGATTTCAGACAGGTTGTTTGAGTTGAAAAGAAAGATAGTTGAGTTTAAGGATAGCTGTAGAAACTATCTTCTGGAGTTAGATGAGTTACAATCATCTATCCTACAAAAAGCATTCTCAGGTGAGCTTACATCATCAAGAGAAATCATACAACAAGCAGAATCCACAATATGAACGAAGCCCAAACAAGACTCAACTTTATAGATCCAGCTTTACGAGAAGCAGGTTGGGGTGTTTTTGAGGGCAGTTATATAAGAGTAGAATTTCCAATTACTGACGGAAGGAAAGTAGGTAACGGAAGAAGAGGTTCAAAACTGAGTGCTGATTGTATTAGAATACAAGAAAAGGAGAATTGCGGTTATAGAAGCCAAGGCAAGAGACAAGTATATTACTGACGGATTGCCTCAAGCTAAAGATTATACTGAGAGATTAAATATCCGTTTCACATACTGCACCAATGGACTTCAGATATATGGAGTAGATATGGAAGAAGGCAAGGAAGGAGATGTTAGCCGTTACCCTACACCTGATGAGCTATGGGCAATGACCTACCCTGCCCCGATTAATAAGCTTTTTTAGAAAACTTATTGAACCAGAATTATATATGGTAAGAGTTTAAATCCATTACGATTTAAAGGACACAAGGCAATTTTTATTAACGCAAGGGGAATAGTCGATTTAGTATAATACGATATTTTTTTACTTTTAAAATAAAACCCCGAGAGAAAAAACTCTCAGGGTTTTATGATTATTACTAAGGGGTTAGTTATTCAATCTTTTTAAACTTTTAAATTATCTAATTATTGTCATCTTTTTGGTAGAGATAAATTTGTCAGAAGTTATAGTATAGTAAATTACGCTGTTGAAAGTATTCAACTCTGAGGAACTAAGTTCAATTGAGTTATTTCCTTTTACTCCTTCAATTGTGATTTCGTGTAATAGTTGTCCGGAAATATTGAAAAATTCCAATTTAATTAATTCAGATTCAGGTAATACAAATTCGATTGTCGTATAGTCTGTAAATGGATTTGGTCGGTTTTGATAAAGAATTAATTGATTATCATTACTGTTAGATGCATCTGATATATTGACAACATTCAACATTTCACCAACATATGCTTCTGCTGAAGTTATATCTGAAGTAATTTTAATTCTGTCACTAATATCTTTTTGAGAGGCAATTGCTTTAAGTTTAATAGTTAATATTTTACCTGCACCTAAAGGTGAGATCCCATCGTAACTTAAAGTCAACTTATCCTCATACATACCAGCGTTATCATTTTTAAAATTATATCCTTCAATACCTAAAACTTCAAAACCTGGAATTGCTAATGTCATTTGATAGGCATATAGCTCAGAGGAGTTTGAAATCAACTCTAATTCGACTTCTTCATCCTTTTCAACTGTGCTTTTGTCAAATACCAGGTCAATAATACTAAGTGAATTATTTTTTGGCATTTTTTGACCTAATTTGGTTGATGCACTGTTATTAACATCACCAATTTTGACTGAGATAAAATCTGCCTCATTTATTGGCTCGGTTAGATTCTCAAATTCAAGGTATGTTTTGTAATGCCAAGCATTTTGAATAGTTAATTTTTGATTTGAATCCACTGATTTCCAGCTATTATTTTCTGGCAACTCTTCATAGATACCTAAAATTAACTTTCTTAAGTTTATAAGATCCAAGGCGGTTATATCGAAGTCATTATTAACGTCCGCTGCAATCATTTTATAAGGACTATCAAAATGTTGCAAACCAAGTATGTGTCTTTGAATTAATACCAAATCCAGGGTGCTTACACCATTTAAATAATCCTCATTACTATATGCATTTACTAAGTAATCAGAATTGGCTGTTAAGGCTTCAAAAGAATATAAACCTTCATTGTTTGAAACTCCATATTTAGGATAATTGGATAAATCACTTAATATTTCTGTCGTAATATTTTCTACTGAAATACCTTGCTCTGTTTTTATAGAACCAGAGATTTCTCCATTATTTGATACATTATTACTTATCAATAAGATATTTACAATACAAAAGTCTTTATTACCATTTTCATCCCATGTATAAATATTCACACTTGCAATGCCATTTGAATCAGCATCATCCATAGTAAATATTCTACTAGTACTTCTTAACTGAGGCTCCCACTTGTGAGCATCATTATTCATGTAGTCATCTTGTTTGGCATAATCACCTGTTTCAGAATCATAATACCAGTAATCTCCATTGTACCACATTAAGTCGGTTGAACTATCATACCTACTATCATCTCTTATTGGAGGTTGAACATCGGTAAAAGTAAAGATCAGATTATCACTTGACGTACAATTGTCATAGCTTCCGATATTGAAATCAATAGCCCACAATTCAACTTCATTATTGGATTCGATTAATGCAGTCCCTATGTTAATACAATATGGAGTAGGTGCTTTTTTATCCTGAACTTGAAAATATTGGACAAAACTAGTAGTATTTGTACACCCATCGGATACGTTCCAAACTGCCCTATGCCAAATACTACTGGCTTGTAATCCTGTAGGTATTTGTATTATAACATTTTCACCATTAGTTGTGGAGGGAATGTAATATGGATTATTTTCACCATCGATATATTTGGGTAATTTACTGCTGTAATAAAAATCTTGAGTCCAATCTGAGTTCAAATCAATAGTTAATTCCCAACTCAACCAGTCTGATCCACATTTACCCTCATCGATTGCACTGACTACCAATTCTCCACCAAGCCCTTTACATTCCAAGTCAACTTCGAATATCAAGCTATCAATACCTGAAATTACTGGATCTTCGGTATCAATTATTTTTATAACCTGTGTATGTTTTATGATGCCAACAGAGTCGGGACTAGTTGGATCATATTCACACCAATTAATGACTGACCAATGATTTAAAATCTTCAAACAGGAATTACCATCAAAATTGAAAGTATCACTTTCAAGAGAGTAACCAATTGATTGACAAACGTTGGCGTTCCAAGTAGGTTTGCCAAAGTCTTCTCCGTCACAGTTAGTTATAATATCCTCAGGAAATACAATAGATGTTGTGTCAAATGGATTAATAGGTTCTATAATTATCCATTGAACACAATTATTGCATGACCTAAATCGCCTTCTAAGTGCTCCATATCCACA
>Ga0206131_10008214_pt1 | contig 10303 bp, 8 predicted proteins | sample Helgoland_Spring_FD_148636 | JGI IMG/M metagenome (GOLD analysis project Ga0206131, IMG submission 148636) | Pelagic subsurface seawater microbial communities from Kabeltonne, Helgoland, North Sea - Helgoland_Spring_Bloom_20160517_1 | ecosystem: Environmental > Aquatic > Marine > Epipelagic ... | reverse complement strand
CCTCATCAAATGTTACCTCTACACCAAACTCTCGATCTAATCTATCTACAATTTTTGAATTATCTTCAAGGTATTCTTGGAGTTGGGGTAAAAATTTATCATAATTTTTTTTTCCAAAAGCGTTACTTGTAACACTTTTTCTATACGCGCCTGCAACTACTTTAAAATTTTCTTCAATAATTGTTTGAACCTCATCAGGAAATTTATCAACTAATTTCGCTACTATATTTTCTTTATCTTTTCTTATCTCTAGAAGTTTTTTATCTTTGTCTGATGAAACCTTAAAAGAAATAAAACTCAATAAAATACATACAACTAAAGCAAAACCAAAAATTGGAAATTCTATTGAAGCAGCAATCAGAATAAAAATAATAAATATACTCAATACTAGATCTTTATCTATGTTCATTTTTCTCCTATATAGAGAATTAGGTTACACATTTTTTCATGTAAAAAGCAATAATATATAATTAAGTCATGTTCGGTTATGGAAATAAGGATTATAAAATAAGGACATATGCTGTCGCCAAGTCATATGAAGAAAGATATCAACGTTTAGTTAGTGTGGTGAATGTCATTATCGATGATTTCCACAACGATTTATTAAATATTGGCAATACAGAGATAGAGACAAAAATAGAAAAAAAGATAATTCAACTTAGAAAAAAATTTTTATACTGTCAAAATTCTTATAATACGAATCATCGTGATTTGAATAATTTAGCGTTTGAATTAAAAAACTATATTTTTTATATACTCACGATTTACAATAATGAGTTTTATAAAAATAGTCCTCGTATAGAGTTTTCTTACAATGCAAAAAATTGGATGATTCTTCTTAAGTATGAGGATGAGGATAAAATAGTTGAATGGTATTTAGGTAGAAATGACTAATAATCAGACTTCCAGAACCATTTTGTTTTTTCTAATTTTTCCGGGAGTCTCTCCCAAACGCTTTCGGTCAGATTTATAAGGGTTGTTTCTCCGTTATATGGTTTTTGATATCTAAGATAGTCTTGTTGTTCTTCACTAATAAAATCCGAATACATTCCCAGAATCTTTGATGCACCCACCATATTATCTATAAGGACTGCATTACCTAAATATCTACTTTTTCTGGAATCGTAAAGGCAATGAACATCATAGGAATCTCGACCCTGCTCGAACCAACTAAGATAATCGCTATAGGAATCATACAAGAAGGGAACATTGTCTTCGATTTGTTTAAAAGAATCGCCACTATTATTCCTTTCTATCAATTCAGAATGTTCTAAGAAATTTTTGAACCCTAGATTAAGGTTAATCTTGGTGTGATGGTTATCAAAATATTTGGTTATTAAACTATGCATTTCTAATTTGATTGTTTCCGATATGCCATGCAGGAAAGAATTAAAGAAAAATTCTTTTGTTTCACTGATAACTCTTTTTGAAACCCTCATGTATCCATTTAGATAACCATCATGCTGTCCATCATAATGTGTAAAATCTGGTGAAAAGAAAAATTGAAGATATAGATTAAAACACCCAATAAGAAAGATTGAATCAAGATATTCTTCTTCTTTCATAAATGACTTATCTATTATTTGTTTTAAAGTAATATTGGTTATGGCGGCTTTCACATCGTCTTTAAGATGATTATCTGATGACTGGTCGTAATCATAGAAATACCTTGATTTTGCAGTCATATGAAAAAAATCTTCATCATATCTTTTTTCTTGCAGCAGTATGCAAAGAAACTGTGATCGTAAAATAGCAATATAATTTATAAAATTTTCAGTTTTATCAATCTGATATTCACGAGGGAGTGATTTCAAGAAGTTATTTAACTTTGGAAGGTCGGTATTATGTTTTAAATATAGCAGTCTTTCTTCCACCCATTTATTCTTTAATTTGTATGCGAATTCATATTTATAATGAACAACATCTTTTTTTTCAAAATGATCTTTGAATGCTGGATCAATATTTTGATACTTTGATATCATCCGCTAAGCCAATCATGAATAAAATATTGGATCATAGCAGTTAAGTTATCATGATTTAATTTAACCTCAACAATTTCGTCAGTATATAGCCAAGAAATATAAAAAATATTCTTATCTCTTTTAAAATTAATTTTTTGATTACTGAAAAAGTCTTTTCTTTTATCTTCTAATTCGTAAAGTTCTTGTCCCCAACGTGGATCACCTATACTAGCTAATGGCTCACTAACCTGCCAGTGCGGAATATAAAAATTTTGTTTAAATATAAAATCAAAATTGTATAAATCAAATACTCTATAATCAGAAATAAGCATATTTTCTAAACGTGTTAAGAATTCTATATATTCCAATTTCATCTCATTAACCTCATTTGGTGACATTTCTGAGAAGTCGAGTCCAGTCCAGACCTCTTGTTCGGTTGGAAGAATTAATTTTAGCTCATATAAAAGTTTTTCATCTTTAACAACATTTTCTTCAACGTATTCTGCAAAATAATATGAGTTTTTTTTCATTTCTTAATAAAGATTAAAGCGCTCTCCAAAACTTAGAAAAGCAATGATAATTATTTAAATATCTAAACAGGTTTACCATTTTTAAATAAAATCTGTGATTTTAACTTGCCCTGTTCATCGAAATATTCCCATAAACCATTCTTTAATGAAACTCGATATAGTGGATTACTCCAAGAATTGCCACCACCTTTAATATTATCTAGCTCTATATTATGATTTTCTAGATATTGCCTTACGGCATTACTATCTTTTAACATTTCTAATGCTGTTTTCTGAGTCACAATATTCGTTATAGGAATATAAGACCCTCTGCATTCTATTTCTTTTGAACCGCGATGGTTTTTAATAAAGAGATCGTTTATATAGCCATCTTTATAATTACGTCTCTCTAAAAAATTACCATCTTTTTGATAACTAATGTAGCTCCCCTGCTTCAGACCCTTAACGTGGAAAATATCGCAATACCTCGATCCATCTTCATAAAAATATTTTTCATGTCCGTCTAATTTCCCTTCTACATATTTCCTTTTGTAACGCATATTGCCGTTTGGAAAATAGCTCTCTGCAATGCCGTGTCTTTCCAAGTTTTTTAAGTGCTCGACTTCATATCCACCATCTTGGTGAAAATATATATCCTGATATTTATCATCATTCTTATATATACACTCATGCCAGACTCTATTGACTTTATTTTCCTCTTCATATTGCCACTTATCCATTGCAAGGAATATGTATGCCTTTCCATGACGCATACCTGATTTATAAGTTGCTTTTTCTATTAAGATTTCTGATTCAGGATCATAGTATTCCCAGATACCTTCTTTAATCCCATTAACCTCATACCCACTCTCGAGACGTGAGCCGTTAAAGTCATCCCAGGCTTCATCTTTATCAATATATATTTTTTTACTCATGTGGTTTTTAGCTTATATCTCCATCGATACTTTGCAATTACTTTCATAAATCATGTTTATATTGTTCTTCATAATTATATGAATGATTGGTGGTCCAATCGATTTTAAAAATACTAATCTGTACTAGTGAATTCAAAGAAATGTGGAGAAAAGATGCTAATGGTCCCTGGGCTTTCCATCTCGGTTGCTAAATAAAATAAATCATTATCAGATGATGTAGGAGATTCTAAAACATCAAAGTCTAGAAAATCAGGAAGGCTCCATTCAAAATTAATTTGCACTGGAGGATGATCAAAGATTCCACCAACTGATGTAAATTTCCATTTACCAAATTTGTATGACTTCCAAAGACGGTAAAAATTATTCATATGTTTTTCTTTTTCACTCGCATCAGTATCCTGACGGTTCTGATAGATTATTAATCTTCGGATATTTTTTTCACCTTCCGACCAACAGAAATGGTTATATTCTTCTATTGATTTAGAATCATGGAAATACCTACTAAACTCTTGAGGCAATTTTGTTTCAATAGCTTTTACTAAGGAATGCATTATTAATCCATTTTCGAATGTATCGAAAAGTAATTCATCATTTATAAAACAAAATTCATCTTCTTCAATTAAATTAAGATAGCTTTCTATGTCATCTATATGATCATATTCTAAAAGAGACTCAAGATTACTAGCACGCCCTACGAACCATGATACTGTTATTTTTTTTTCTTTATAATTTATTTTTAGTGCATTTTCAGGAATTTTACTTAGTTCTTGCTTACGTTTTTCAATCTTATTTAATCGCTTTGATTCTTCAAGAGAAACCCCAAATAAGTCTTTTAAATTTTTCATATTATTTAATTTCAAATGTAGCACTTTTGTAGCACTTTTTGCTTATCTAATGATGAATAATGATGAGTTTTAAAAAATTTAATTTCATCATAAAAAGATATTTATAGCCAAGAAAGCCATTGAATACCCTAGGTATAGGGCTTTTTGATAATTATGAATGGTGGGTCTGGGTGGACTCGAACCACCGACCTCACCCTTATCAGGTCTGACCCTCATACACTTAGGGGCAAGGTCGTATAAATGTTGTATTTAAAAGATTTAAAAGCATTAAATCCCTACTTTTGTTATTATTTCTCTTTCTGTAATTTCTTACTTTTTCCTTCGAAATCTTTAAAAACTGTAATAATTTCTGCAAAAGAATTCGGGGTCAAACCTAAACTGTCCCAGTCCTCTTGCCTCACATAAAGGTGTCGATAAATTTTACCGGTTGACCTTGTTGCATCTTCACACCAATTTTTTAGTCTTTCAATCTTTCTAGGGTCATTTAAGTTTTCTGCACCCTTGGTCTCAACAACAAACCTTTCTCCATTCTCAAGATGAATAACGAAATCAGGATAGTAATAACTTATACCACCCTCATAATTAACATATTCCATCTTAAATCCAAGTTGAATATAGTTTTTTATAAAACGATTTACATCTACTGCTGCATCAAGAAATCCTGCAAATCGTAATTCAAAATGAGAATCTCCAACTATCTTGTTAAAAATTGATTTCTTTGCAGGAAGAAATTCTTTTGCTCTTGGAATACTAAATGTCTTCTGATTTGAGACTTTGATGTAATTTTGAACTTCAGTCGTTCCTGTATCAACAACAGTTAATGCATTAATCTCTTTTTTAAATGTTTCTCGTATTAAATATCTCACATCGGTTTCACTCAAATTTCTTGCAACATTTGAGTCCTCAAGATTTACAGTCTGACCGAATAACTTATCTCTTAAGAATTGTTTCAGTTTTCCGTAAAGAATGTCTTGTCCACCATAGAGACGGAGTTCTGTCATTATTGATTTTGTGAAAAAGGTAATGATAGATGTTGCATTAATATGGAGACTATCAATCTTCACTTCTCTTCTTACCTCATCATCAAGAATATCTCGTAGGAGAATATTTTTTTGCTCCTCAGGAGAAAATTCTTTTAATTCAACTGGAGTAAATTTAAATTCTTGAACATTTAATTCCTCAAGGTTTTTATAATCACGAATTATGCTTGGAGAAAGAACAGGTATTTCAATATCTAATTTTTCTAAATCTTTCTCTTTATCAATTTCAATTATCGTTGGTCCTGAGGGGTCTGAACCTTTACCCATAGACCTTTTTTCAAGAATGACACCTTCTGATTTAATGCTTTCAACAAATTCCATGAATGCAGGAGTTCCAATCACATTAAGTTCTTCAGTTTGGTCTTCACCAAAATACATTCTGCGAAGTCCTCTTCCTAGTGCTTGCTCAGGAAGAATGTTTGATGCTGCTGTGTAAGGTCTTAAACCTATAACAGTCGTAACATTTTTTACATCCCAACCCTCTTTTAACATTAGAACAGATACTACTGCCTTAATGTTGTTATCATCACTATCAACCTGATTTGCCAGTTCTCTTAATTCGAGAAGTTCTTTTTGACTTTTTGAAGATGCACCTTCGTCAATACGACCTTCTTTATTGGTATGAATGACAAACGTCCCACCTTTGAGAAGAGGATAGTTGCCCTCTAAATAGTCTTTAACGTCATCACAGTTTTTTGTGTCGTCTACCATGACAAATAAGAGTGCTTTTTTTCCAAGTTTTTTATGGGTCTCGTAATCTTGTTCCCAAACAGTCACACCCAGGTCAATGTAATCTCTCCAACGTTCAGAAAACTTTGCAGAAGTATTTTCTTCAAGTTTTCCTCTACTTGCTTCATCAGGAAGTATTGGGGTTTTAACAACCTCTTGTGCGATTGCTTCTACAAGTGGGTAATCAGAAATTGTATGGGGAAATATTTCTCCCTTTTGATTCTTGGGTGTTGCGGTGACATCTAATTGTAATGGAAGTTTCTTACCCTTTTGAACGAGACTATTGTTTATAGTCTCAATAGTTTTAAACCATGCAAGTTTTTTATCGTGAATATGGTGTGCCTCATCATTAAATACGATAATGTCATCAATGTTATTTACTATATCTCGAACAAGAATTTTATTGCCCGTTGTCTTGGTCACTGGTTTATCACCAAGGAAATATTCCATAGATGAATTTTTATCTACCTTTTCAGTTCTAGTCACAAATCTTTGAATATTAGTTAAAAAGATATTTCCACTCTTTGAAAGAGAACCAATATTATCTTGAATGTGAACCTTGGGATAAAAATTCCAAGAATGTCCTCCATAACCATTCGGTGGGAGAACAGGGTCATTATTGAATACACTCAAACCCTCTATATCATCCTTGAGTCTATCTAAGACAATGGTATTAGGTGCAAGTAGAAGGAAGTTCTGAGAGAGTTCTGAGTCTTCATTGAACTCCTTGTGAAAATAACACCATGCCATTAATAGTGATACGACCTTGGTTTTGCCGGTTCCCGTTGCTTGTTTTACAACTAGTCTTAACCAAGTTTCTTCAAACATTGAGTCAACCATGACACCCGATGAATCGTATTTAAGTAATTCAGACGGATTCCTGATTTGCTCATGTTCATAGAGATATATGATGGACTCAACTGATTCTCTTTGAGCAAAATAATACTTGAATCCACTAGGATGCTCTGTCTTAAACCAATAAGTTAAAAGGGACTGTGAAACTTCTGAAATATTTGGATATCCTGCATCTCTCCACTCATAAACTTCTTTTCTGATTTTATTAACTAGAGGAGGTAATAATTTTTCTCTACCTCTTTCACCTATTGCATCACTGCCTGGATACCATCGAACTTCAGGATGGATGATTTCATGTGGATGACGAGGAAAGTTCTTATCTAAACCCATTAGATTTTGACCTCCAATATCTTCATAGTATCGTTACCAAAGATATCTACCACTTTAACTGCAACTTTTGTTTTACTGGATGCTATCTCTCGTTCGGACGACTTGAGTTCAAGGTTATCCTTGCCTTTCTTTCCTCTAAATGACTGCCATTCATTTTCAAAAACATAATTTCCCGTCCATTCTTCTTCTACTTTTCCTTCTTCAGTTTTAAATTTAATTACTTCGGGTTTTGATTCAAAATCAAAATCAACCGACCAGTAGTCAATCCAATCATGCCAATTCGAAGTTAAGATAGTCTCAGAAATAATTCCATCTTTATCTTTTTTCTTTTCAACTATTTGACCATTTTCTACCACAACTTTAGATTTTCCATTTCCTAGTGTTTCATCTATATTAAGATTATCTTCGTTATAAAAAACTGCAAAGTCAGTCAGTTCAACTGAAAGTTTTCTTCCATTAAAGTGAGGTTTAAATTCAATATATGCCACATCATGAAAAACAATTTCACCTTTTGAGACTGCTCTCTTATCAAAGACTTCCATAGGAATTTGTTTATATGACAGTCTCAAACCTTTTGCTTTTGCTTCTTCTTGAATGGTTGGAAATAAACCCATCTCATACTCAAACCCAAGAATGTCCACGGTTGTGATTTTGTTTTTAAGACACTCAGAAATAACTTCTTCAACATGATTTCTTGATAATGGTTGGTTGATTGGTCCAAGAGAAACAAAGTCTCCACCTTTTTTTCCATGGATAGTTGCAAAACCATCCACACTTGTTGCTTGGTATGCTTCAAGAATTAGTCTTTCAAACTCTTTCTCTTTTTGTGCTTTTTGCTGTTGTTTAATTTCATCTCTCTCCGACTTGCCATCATAAATGAAGTGTTGTCTTTGGTATTTGCCGAGATTAAGAATTTCAAATGCTCTCCAATCTTTCTCTTGTTTTTTTTGTTCTCTTTGAACATCTATCATTCTTTTTCTGATTGCATGAACTGAAAATTTACCAATATCACTGCAAATCCACTTTCTATTTAATTTTTCTGCAACTGATGCAGTTGTCCCTGAACCAGCAAAAAAATCAAAGATAATGTCTCCCTTGTTTGAAGATGATTGAATAATTCTTTCAAGTAATGTTTCAGGTTTTTGAGTTGGATACCCAAGAAATTCATTGCCCTGTGTGCTGCCTATATCGGTCCACACATCTTTGCATCTTACACCCTCTCCCATATAAGTTTTTTTAGATGGAACCCTTCCTTTTTTTACTTCAAGTATTCCTTCTTCAATCCACTTTAATGCAGTCTCTTTTGGCATTCTATATCCATTTAGTGGTGCTTTTTCTTCATAACCAAGTTCATATTGATACCCACCTCCACCTGGGTTATCTATTGGTCCGAGTCGATATCTGCCCATGGAGTCTTCAAATTTATATAGTTTTTTACTTGTCTCACCATAATCTTGAAAAATATCATTCCATATATATGAATTATTGTTTTTTCTAAATACGAAAATTGAGTCATGACTTTTAATGAACTTTTTATTCTTTGCAGATGTATCACCAACTGCACCTTGCCAAATTATTTCATTTGAAAAAGAACTCTCTCCAAAAACTTCATTCAGTAACAACCTCATTCTTCCTGAAAGTCTATAATCGCAATGAACAAATATAGAACCATCATCTGCTAATAAATCCTTTGCAAGAATTAACCTCTCATAAATCATAGATAAAAATGAATCTGCACCCAAACCCCATGTATCTCTATATGCTATCTGCTCAAGGACATTTGGTTTTTTTGAATATGCACCATCACCAATTTTAATATCCATAGAAAAGTCTGCTTGAACGTCAAACGGTGGGTCTATGTAAATTAGTTTAATTCCACCTTGTTTTTCAATTTCTTCTCTCATGGGACCATTCTTTAGAGAGGAAAGGATATATTTGTTGTCTCCCCATATGAGTTTGTTAGTCCAACCTGTCATTTGACGACCTGATGCAAAATCAAATGACCCTTGTGCCATTTTGACTTCTTCGTTTCTTGGTTCGTCTATTTGTTCAATGATTTGAAAGGGGAGAACTACATTTGTGACTTCATCAGATTTACCATTCCAAGTAAGTTCTACTTGTTTTGATTCATCAAATAATAAGAAACGATATTTTTCAGGTAAGACTTTGCCTTCCTCAATAAGTTTTACTACATCTCGTTTTTCATTATCAGTAAGTTTCATTGATTTTATTATGCCAAAGTTATCCAGAATATACACAGTAAATCTACTGTGTATAACTGTGTATATTTTGAAAAATAAAATTTATTTTCAGAAACCTCTGAAAGTATTGATTTTAAAGGGTTAAATGGTGGGTCTGGGTGGACTCGAACCACCGACCTCACCCTTATCAGGTCTGACCCTCATACACTTAGGGGCAAGGTCAGATAAACTAGGGGTAAAGTCGGATAAACCTTGTATCTAAAGGGTTTTTTAGATAAAATTAATAGTGTAAATCAAGAAATAAATTCCTTATTTCGAAATCAAATACATACATCAATATACCCAATCAAGGGTGTGTTATTTATGGAGATAGTAATGAAAAAACCAAATTATATAAAAGAACCAACTCGAGATTTGTCCAACCTTAAAAAGATTGTTAACCCAGACCTCAAAAAAAGAAATGACAAATTGTTTAAGGCATTAGTTGATAGTCTGAATAAAAATACTATTAAAAAGTCTTGAGATACTATTTATCTATTTCTTAAAATATCAATTTTAAATTAAATAAATTACAAAAATATGAACACTAAATTGTGTGTTCATAAGTGTTCATAAAATTAAAACCAGTGTTTATTTTCAGAAACCTCTGAAAGTATTGTTTTTAAAGGGTTAAGTGGTGGGTCTGGGTGGACTCGAACCACCGACCTCACCCTTATCAGGGGTGCGCTCTAACCAAGCTGAGCTACAGACCCAAAGTTGTTTGCATAAAAAAGATTCAACGCAAATCTTCGGAGAAAGGATTATAAGAGTGGTGTCTTTTTTTGTAAACGAAAAGGTTGGTATTAATTGCTATGCTTTATTTAACTTTTATCTTGCTAAAGATTTATACAAGCTGAAG
>Ga0206131_10008213_pt1 | contig 10305 bp, 8 predicted proteins | sample Helgoland_Spring_FD_148636 | JGI IMG/M metagenome (GOLD analysis project Ga0206131, IMG submission 148636) | Pelagic subsurface seawater microbial communities from Kabeltonne, Helgoland, North Sea - Helgoland_Spring_Bloom_20160517_1 | ecosystem: Environmental > Aquatic > Marine > Epipelagic ... | reverse complement strand
GGATCGAGCTCGCCTTCGCTTAGTAACGCTGCAATCAAGCTAGTAGTAGTCGTTTTACCGTGGGTTCCTGCAACAGCAATACCGTAACTAAATCGCATTAATTCAGCCAGCATTTCAGCCCGTGGTACTACTGGAATACGTTGTTCTCTTGCTGCGATTAATTCAGGATTTTCTTGATCAATTGCCGTAGATACAACAATGACATCAGCACCCTCTAAATGACTAGCATCGTGACCGATTTGTATGGTTGCCCCTAGGCGGCGTAAATGGCGAATTAATGCGTTTTCACGTAAATCCGTACCAGATACTTGATAGCCTAAATTGAGTAGCACTTCCGCAATACCACCCATGCCGACACCACCGACACCAATAAGATGAATGTGTTTAATTCGACTTTGCATGGCTGAAATCAACTTATCCATGACACACCGCCATACATTTGTCTGCAATAGCCTGTGCTGCTTCTGGCTTAGCTTGTGTTCTTGCTGCCGTCGCCATTTTGTACAAGGTTGCTGACTCTTTCGTTAGTGACATTAATTCTTCAGCCAAAGCTTGTGCTGTTAACTTAGCTTCGGGCATCAAAACTGCTGCCCCCACTTTTAATAAACTTTCTGCATTCTGCGTTTGATGATCGTCAACCGCATAAGGATAGGGCACTAGAATCGAGGCCACACCTGCTGCTGACAACTCAGTCACTGTTAGCGCGCCTGCGCGACATACTACGATATCCGCCCATTGATACGCTGCTGCCATATCATCAATGAAAGTGACTATCTCAGCATCGGCACCGGCCTGCTGGTATTGTTGTTGGCAATCTGCTAAATGTTTTTGTCCGCATTGATGTTTCACTGTAATAGATTGCTCTGTTGACCATATCTTCAATGCTTGCGGTAAATGTGTATTGAGTGCTTTCGCCCCCAAGCTGCCTCCAAGCACTAATAAATTAATCTGTTGGGTATTTGCTTTTTCTGTTGGTTCTGGAAGTGCAGCAATGCTTTCCCTGACTGGATTACCCACCCAATCCGCCTGAGCAAAACTATTCGGGAATCCTTGCAAGACGTGCTTGGCCAATTTCGCTAACAATTTATTGGTTAACCCTGGAACCGCATTTTGTTCATGAATAATGACCGGCTTTCTTAACAACCATGCAGCAACACCACCCGGGCCTGAAGCAAAGCCTCCTAAACCTAAAACCATATCGGCTTGATGACGTTTCAATGCCACCATCGCTTCTGATACGGCTTTGATTAATTTAAAAGGTGCCATTAACCAGCCCATCAAACCATTGCCTCTTAACCCTTGAACGCTGATAAAGTTCAGAGGATAGCCCGCTTCGGGAACTAAGCGAGCTTCGATGCCTTTCGCCGTGCCCATCCATTCAACGTTGGCGCCACTTTGTTTTAATACTTCAGCGACAGCCAATGCAGGGAACACATGTCCACCCGTTCCGCCTGCCATAATCATGATATTAGTCATTAGCGTTTCACCCTTGCAGAGGCTTGCTCTGGGAAACGCGTTTCTAAATCAACGCGGAAGAGTAATGCAATCGCCAAACACGTTAATAACAAGCTACTGCCGCCATAACTCATCAATGGCAGAGTCAGTCCTTTGGTTGGCAGAACGCCCATATTCACGCCCATGTTCACACAGGCTTGAAGCCCTATCCAAATACCAATACCGTATGCGATTTGAGCCCCAAAAACTTGGCCAGCCAATTCTGCCGCTCTGCCAATGGCTAATGCACGCCAAATAAAAACAGAAAACAAGACAAGTATGCTCAATGCTCCTATCAAGCCTAATTCTTCTGCCAAAATTGAATAGAGGAAATCAGTATGTGCTTCAGGCAAATAAAATAGTTTCTGCATGCTGCTACCTAAGCCAACGCCTAACCAGTCACCTCGTCCGAATGCAATTAAAGCTTGGGTCAATTGGAAACCACTACCAAAAGGGTCTTGCCAAGGGTCCATAAATGTTTGTAAACGTTGCAAACGATATGGTGCTAACCAAATCAGTACCGCAAACAAACCAGCAAAAATGGCCATCAGTGCGGCAAACACATCAAGCCTCGCACCACCGAGGAACAGCATCGCTAGTACGGTCGATAAAATAACCACTACTGATCCCATATCGGGTTGCATAAGTAGTAATAATGCAGCAAGCCCGAGTAACACTAATGGCCCAAACACTTTGAAGAACGAACCGTGTAATTGACCATGATGACGATGTAAATAATCGGCCACATAAATAATAGAGAATAACTTGATGATTTCAGCCACTTGAATATTGACTGGGCCTAGCGGTAACCAACGTCGACTTCCGTTCACCTCTCGGCCAATGCCAGGTATCAGCACTAACACTAATAAGCCAACGCCGATAATTAATAGTAATGGCGCTAGCTGTCGCCACACTTCTAATCGAACTGAGACGACTAATGTCGCTAACACAAGGCCAATAACTGCAAAGATAAGCTGACGGTTGAAATAAAATAGCGGTTGACCAAGCTTGCCATCAGCAATAGAGATTGAGGCCGAACCCACCATCACTAAACCAATAATCAGCAGTGCACCTGTCACAAAGATCAAAGCGTTATCAAAATCGTACTGGACACTTTTCTTACTCATTCAGCGCATCCTCAACTGCTTGGATAAAGGATTCACCACGCTCAACATAACTGCTATACATATCAAAACTTGCACAAGCTGGAGAAAGTAAGACAATATCTCCGTCATCGGCTTTCGATTCGGCATAGCGTATTGCATCAGCCATATCCGTCACATGATTTTGCTCAGTTGCTTTTGGCACATTCTCAGCGATTACAGCTGCATCTTGTCCTAGTAATGCAATTGCTTTGACGTGTTGTTCGAGTACAGTTGTTAAATCTGAAAATGCCTGCTCTTTGGCTACACCACCAGCGATGAGAATGACGTTTTTATTTTTTGCTAACCCTTCAATTGCCGCAATACATGCACCCACATTCGTCGCTTTTGAATCATTAACCCAACGTACGCCTTGTTGTTTTGCCACTAATTGGCAACGGTGAGGTAAGCCACGATATTCACTAATTGATTCCAACATCGCAGTCATTGGTAAAGCCATTGCTTGCCCCAAAGCTAAAGCAGCTAATGCATTAGCCATATTGTGTTGGCCCGTAATTTGTAACTGTTCGATATCAATCAGTTTTTGCTGGCCTTGTGCTAAATAGGTTTTGTCGTTTTCTGTTACCAAGCCAAATTCATTGTCAGCAGGGGTATTTAACGTGAAACCAATTTGACGACGGTTTTCTTTTGACCAGCTGTTGACCAATGGATCATCTCGGTTAATCACCATCGTGCCCGAGCCTACATAAATTTTGGCCTTGGTTTTTTGATATTCCTGTTCGCTGTCGTAGCGATCGAGATGATCTGGACTAATATTCAATACAACAGCTGCCTGTGCATCTAATGACGACACTGTTTCTAATTGAAAGCTCGATAATTCTAAAATATAAAAGTCAGGTGCTGGTTCTGTAATTAACTCAAGTGCTGGTACACCTAAGTTGCCACCTACTTGTACTTTTTTACCTGCAGCAACGGCCATTTCTGCCACCATTGTTGTGACTGTACTTTTACCATTTGACCCAGTAATCGCAATGACTGGCTCATTGACATAACGGATGAATAATTCGATATCACCGATGATTTCAATGCCCTGTTCTTGTGCTATTTTGATTTCAGGCAAACGTGGATCAATGCCTGGACTCAACACAATGGTGTCGCTTCGTAGCATCCAGTCATTCACTAAACCACCCGTTTGGACTAATACTTCTGGTAATTCTGTTTGTAATGTTGCTAAAGCGGGTGGGTTATCACGGGTATCCATTACCGCAACAATATGGCCATGCTCAACAAGAAAACGAGCACAAGACAATCCTGTTTGGCCTAAGCCAATGATCAAGAATGTATTTACTTGCGCTTGTTTATTTGCCATTATCGTCATCTGATTTTTAACGTCGCTATGCCAACTAACACTAAGAACACGGTGATGATCCAAAACCGCACGATGATGCGCGGTTCAGGCCAGCCTTTAAGCTCATAGTGATGGTGAATAGGTGCCATTAGAAACACACGTTTTCCACGTAATTTATATGAAGCCACTTGTACAACTACCGATAAGGTTTCGATAACAAATACGCCACCCATAATGAGTAGTACCAATTCTTGCCTTACTAACACCGCGACACAGCCTAACGCTGCACCCAATGCCAATGCACCGATATCACCCATGAAGACTTGTGCTGGATAGGTGTTGAACCAGAGAAACCCTAAGCCTGCTCCGACCATAGCAGCACAAAAAACCGTGAGTTCGCCAACACCCGGGATATAAGGTATCGCTAAATAACGTGCAAACTCTGAATGTCCTGTTAAATAACTAAATAAACCCAATGCACCAGCGACCATAACGGTAGGTAAAATCGCTAGGCCATCTAAACCATCAGTCAAATTAACGGCGTTGCTACTGCCCACGATAACTAAGTAAGCCAGTAACATATACCAAGCACCTAATGGGATGATGACATCCTTAAAGAAAGGAATAATCAATTCTGTTTCTGCGGGTACCACTGCTGTGTAATAAAGGAAAATAGAGGCACCGGCACCGACAACTGATTGCCAAAAATATTTGTAACGGCTCAGTAAGCCTTTTGGATCTTGGCGTACTAGTTTGATGTAATCATCAACAAAGCCAATGATGCCAAAAGCCAACGTCACCACTAAAACCACCCACACATAACGGCTTGATAAATCAGCCCATAACAAAGTGCTGATAGCGATCGCTACTAAAATCAGTGCGCCACCCATTGTCGGTGTGCCTGATTTACTTAAATGCGATTGTGGACCATCATCTCTAACCACTTGACCAATTTGTTTAAAGCTCAATTTGCGAATCATGCTTGGTCCGACAATTAAGGCAATGCCTAAAGCCGTTATTACGCCAAGTATTGAACGTAATGTTAGGTACTGGAATACCGAAAAACCACTATCGAATTGGCTTAAATACTGTGCTAGGTAAAGCAGCATTAGTTCTTCCCTTCCACAGCAAGTCCATCTGCTAATTTATCGAGTTTCATAAAACGTGAGCCTTTAATTAAACAGGTCACATCTTCTGTTAATGTCGTTTCTAACTGTTTTTGCAAATCAACAATATCGCTAAAATGCTGTGCACCTTCACCAAAAGCTTGGCTGGCTAATTCGCTGTGCTGGCCTACAGTCAACAAACGTGACACACCCGCTGCTTTAGCCTGTTGGCCTAAATCGTTATGAATTTTTGCGCTGGCTTCGCCTAATTCACCAAAATCTCCTAGGACTAACCAATGCTGTCCTGGGAATGTTCGCAATGTTGCAATCGCTTGTTGGTATGAACCTGGATTCGCATTGTAGGTATCGTCAATTAAAGTCGCGTTTCCTAACCCTTGGCGCAATTGTAAACGGTGTGGCACACCTTTCATTTGTGCTAAACCATTAATCATGTCTTCAATTGAAATTGATAAGGCTTTACAAGCTGTGATCGCGGCTAAAGCATTCGCAATATTATGTTTGCCCGGTAATGGTAAATCGACATAGTGGAAATTCTCTTCGCATTTGACCATAAAATGGCTGGCAATCACATGTGATTGGCAATCTGTCGCTTTAATATCTGCTTCTGCTTCTAACGCAAAAGTCATCATTTTGTGATCGCTGAGAGACTGCTGCCATTGAGCCACATAGGGCATATCAGCATTCACGATGCCAATACCCTTTTCAGGTAGATAAGAGAAAATTTCTCCTTTGGCAGTAGCAACACCTTCTAAACTGCCAAACCCTTCAATATGTGCCGCACTGACATTATTGATCAAAGAGACAATTGGTTTAGCTAACGTCACTAATTCGGCAATTTCACCAAGATGATTAGCCCCCATCTCTATCACGGCATATTCTGTATCGACTTGTAAGCGGAATAAGGTCAGTGGCACACCTAGGTTATTGTTTAAGTTACCTGCTGTTGCGATCACTCGATGGCTTTGTGACAAAATTGCTGCGAGCATTTCTTTCACGGTTGTTTTTCCGTTACTCCCTGTCACTGCAACCACTTTACATGCACTTTGGTCACGCCAATAAGCGGCTAATGTGCCAAATGCTGAGATTACATCCTCAACGACTAATTGAGGTAAAACATCATCTTGTTGTCGTGACACTAATGCAGCAACCGCACCCGCTTCTCGTGCCGCTGCAATATAATCATGGCCATCGACCTGTTCCCCAGCGATAGCAACAAAAACATCACCGGGTTTGATTTGACGACTATCGATCGCGGCACCTGTAATCAATCCCGAACCTTCTGGTTCCCTGCAATTGAGACATTCAGCAGCTGTCGCTAATGTTAATGTCATTAACGTACCCTCGCTATGGCAGCTTGGGCATCATTCGCTGCTTTCAATGCAGTAGTCACAGTTTCAATATCACTATAGGGCTTTTTAACACCCGCAATTTCTTGATATTGCTCATGGCCTTTACCTGCTACCAGTATCAAGTCGTCTTTTTTTGCATGCTCGATTGCGTGATAAATAGCCTGTTGACGGTCATGCTCTATATAAACAGTTTGTGGGTTTTCTAGACCACTTAATATGGCTTCCACGATGGCTTCATTACTTTCACTTCTTGGATTATCGGCCGTGATAATCATCTTATCGGCATATTTCTCTGCAGTAGCGCCCATTTCTGCTCGCTTGCCTGTATCACGATCGCCACCACAACCAAATACACACCACAATTGAGCTTGTGCTGATTTATGTTCTTGTAAGGCGAGTAATGCTTTTGATAAGGCATCAGGGGTATGTGCAAAATCGACAACAACCGTCGCTTGCTTATCACCACCAACAATTTCCATTCGACCTTTTGCAGCATGGCATTGCGCTAGCCCTTTTACTACCTGTTCAAAAGGTAAGCCCATCGCGACTAAACTGCCAGCTGTCGCTAACAGATTATCAATATTAAACAATCCTAATAAGCTGCTGTTAATTTGAGTGGATTGTGTCTCTTGAACTAAGTTAAAGCTGACGCCTTGCTTTGTCATATTGGCATCATTAGCGGCGAGATCTGTTTTACTGTCTTGGCCATAAGTCATGACACGGATAGTGTCTTTGGATGCCAATTCTTCAATCAAACTCCGGCCAAAATTATCTTGTGCGTTGACTACAGCTGTTTTCACACTATCAAACTGGAATAGGCGTCTTTTTGCATTGGCATAACTCGCCATATCATGATGATAATCAAGATGGTCTCGGCTTAAATTCGTCAAAACTGCTACATCAATTGCGATACTGTTTAGACGACCTTGTTCTAAAGCGTGAGATGACGCTTCTATTACCACTATTTTAATAGACTGCTGTAAGAACTCAGCCAATATAGCTTGCATCGCTACTGGATTGGGTGTTGTCATCCCTGTCTCTATCAAAGTCTCAATGCGACCACAGCCTAAAGTCCCTATAACGCCACAAGCTTGGCCTGAAGCTTCAAGACATTGGGCAATAAATTGCGTCACCGATGTTTTACCATTAGTCCCTGTCACAGCAATCACTGTTTGGACCAGCGATGGATGACCATAAAAACGAGCAGCAATTTCACTGATTTTAGACTCTAATGCATTCACAGCAATGACTTGGACTGTTTGTTGCGTTAATCCTGTACTGCTACTGTCATCAATTAATATTGCTTTTGCGCCAGCTTCTATCGCTTGTTGTATATGACTTTGACGCTGAACTAACTCTTTTGCTGTAGCAATAAATAACGCGCCTGAAACGACTTCACGGCTATTCATTGAAACATTACTGATCGCTATATCTGTTATGACGGAGGGGTCTTTAACCATGCCGACTAATAAGCTTGATAACATTTTATCTTGGTGACCGGTCATGACTGTTTCCCCGCTACAATCAGCTGCGCACTCGGTAAATCATCAGGTGCAATATTGAGTAGTCGCATTGCGCCAGTCATTACTTCAGAAAAAACCGGTGCTGCTATCAAGCCACCATAATAATCTTCACCTTTTGGATCATCGACCATCACGACCATGGCAAGGCGCGGTTTGCTCGCAGGAATAATGCCGGCAAATAATGATAAATAGCGGTCTTCAGTGTAACCACCTCTATTGGCTTTTTTTACTGTCCCGGTTTTGCCTGCAACACGGTAGTTATCAACTGCAGCTAATTTCGCTGTACCTTGTGCTGTAACAACACCTTCCATCATATTCACAACTTGTTTCATCACATCTGTTGAATAAACGCGACGTCCACGCGGCTTTTCTGTTGTCTTGATAAAACTCACTGGCTGTAAAATGCCACCGTTGGCGAGTACCATGTAACCACGTGCAAGTTGTAATGCTGTCGATGCTAAACCATAGCCGTATGACAAAGTTGCCCTATCAAGTTCACGCCATTTTTGTGGGTCTGGCATGCTGCCCATTGCTTCGCCAGGGAAATAAGCCCCGGTTGCTTCAGACAGTCCAAACGCAGAAAAATCCTGCCACAATTGCGTTGGCTTCATTGCTAGGGCTATTTTACTGACACCGACATTGCTCGATTTCTGGATTAATGTCGCCATATCAATCTGGCCATAATCACGAAAATCTTTAATGGTATGACCTGATACTCTCAATGTACCTGGTCGCGTATCAATGACCGATGTCGGTTTGATTATGCCTGATTTTAATCCGCTTGCCATGGTAAAAGGTTTAACGGTTGAGCCTGGTTCGAATACATCTGTCACTGCACGATTACGGTAGTCACTGCTTTTTAAACCACGGCGGTTATTCGGATTAAACGAAGGTTGGTTAACCATCGCTAAGACTTCGCCGGTATGAATATCTAATACGACAGCTGATCCCGATCGTGCTCTATGTTGAGACACTGTTTCTTTTAAAGCCTGATATGTTAAATATTGTAAGCGGAGATCAATACTTAACTGAATGTTTTGACCATCTTTAGTGCCTTTCAGTTGTTCGCCACCTTCAACATAATTACCACGACTATCTCGTACCATGCGCTTCAAACCTGGTACGCCTGTCAGAACATCATCGTGCATTAACTCAAGGCCTTCTTGGCCGTTATCATCAACATTGGTAAAACCAACGAGATGGGAAGTCACTTCTGCAGTTGGATAATAACGTTTGTATTCGCGTTGTAATGCCACACCGGCCAATTTTAGGTCGGTCACTTTGCCCGCAATTTCTGGTGTGACACGGCGCTTAAGGTAAACAAACTTTCGATGACTATTTTGTTTGACCTTTTTCTTCACTTTACTGGCTTTTAACCCCACTATTTTCGCTAATGATGCTAGTTGTTTTTTGTCGGCATCAAATTCTTGTGGGTTTATCCATACAGAATGGACAGGTGTACTAATCGCTAAAGGTTCACCATGACGATCGAGAATCATACCTCGATGTGCTGCAACAGGAACTTGCCGGACATGTCTTGCATCGCCTTGATCTCGTAAGAAATCCGGGTTCAAGACTTGAATATCCGCCAACCGCCAGCCTAGACCAATCACCAGTGTGACGAAGACCAACCTCAATAAGTTGATCCGCCAAGCTGCAACGTGATGAATCGTTTTGCGACGGCTCATAGCTTTATCACCACTGTTTGTTGTGCCGTTGGTACCGTCATTTTGAGTTTTAATTTAGCTTGGTTTTCGATTCGTCCTGGCCCTGCATAGGTGCTTTGTTCAAGTAGTAACCTGCCCCACTCTTCGTTCAGATGGTCGCGATATTGTTCTAGTTTTTGTAGCGCAACAAATTCGACACGACTTTGATGTTTGCTGTACACGACAGAAATTGCAGATGTAACGACTGCGAGTACCAATAACACCAAGGCTAAGTTTTCACTTATGAGGGCAATCAACCGTCCGAAGATCATGCGATTTTCTCCACAACACGAAGGACTGCACTACGTGCTCTTGGGTTAACAGATAATTCTTGTTCGCCCGCTTTAATCGCTTTACCGACTAATTTAATTGTTGGGTTTAACTGATCGGCCGTCACAGGAAAATGTGAAGGTAGATCATCTCCCTTAGCTTGATCACGGAAAAACCGTTTTACAATACGATCTTCTAGTGAATGAAAACTGATGACGGCTAAGCGCCCACCTGATGCTAATGCATCTACTGCTTGTTGTAATGCTTCAGTTAAGTCATCCAACTCATTATTAATATGGATACGAATGGCTTGAAACGTCCTGGTCGCTGGGTGCTTGTTTTTTTCACGAACTGGACTCGCTTTATCAACTAAAGCCGCCAATTG
>Ga0206131_10008211_pt1 | contig 10305 bp, 18 predicted proteins | sample Helgoland_Spring_FD_148636 | JGI IMG/M metagenome (GOLD analysis project Ga0206131, IMG submission 148636) | Pelagic subsurface seawater microbial communities from Kabeltonne, Helgoland, North Sea - Helgoland_Spring_Bloom_20160517_1 | ecosystem: Environmental > Aquatic > Marine > Epipelagic ... | reverse complement strand
AACAGTGGTCGTCATTTATTAGAATTGATCAATGATGTTTTGGATATTTCAGAAATTGAAGCCGATAAACGCATTATTATTAAAGAAGATTTGGACCTAGGTGAATTAATTGGTCATTCAATTGCCACTGTAAAAGTGCTCGCAGAGCAAAATAATATTGAGCTTATTGCTGAAATTGATGAAAGCTTAACGCTTCTTTGTGCAGATAATCGCTCGGTTAAGCAGATATTATTTAACTTACTTTCCAATGCCATTAAATTTTCAAGCATGGGTGGTGATGTGATTGTTAAGACTTATCAAAAAGAAGATAATATTATGCTTAGTGTTTCCGATCAGGGCATTGGAATTCCTGAAGAGGCACTTGATAATTTAACCAACCCGTTTTACCGTGTGCAGGAAGAAGCAATAATTGCATCATCAGGAACGGGACTTGTGTTATCGATTGTTAAATCATTGGTAGAAGCCCATCAGGGAGAGCTTAAAATTAAAAGCAAAGAACACATAGGTACAACAGTTATGGTATCCTTTCCCTTAAGCAATGAATAGTTGGGATAATGAATAGATGGCGATTACCATTTATGTGGATGCTGATGCGTGTCCTGTTAAAGAAGAAATACTAAAAGTGGCGTACCGCCATAATATAGAGACCTTTATCGTTAGTAATGCATGGCTCCGGATGGATGTGGGGCCACTCGTTAAAAAAATTGTCGTTAGCGAAGGTGCCGATGAAGCCGACAATTGGATAGCGGATCATATTGGTGAAGGTGATATTGCAATTACGGCGGATATTCCATTGGCCAGTAGATGTTTAGAAAAATCTGCATTCGTCCTTGGTCCTACGGGGAAAGAATTTACCGATGATAATATCGGTATTGCGCTCGTGGTGAGGGACATAAGATCAGAACAGCGTGAAATGGGTGAAGGCAAAAAAGGACAAATGCGCGGCCATTATAACGCAGCCTTTAGCAAATCAGATAGATCAAATTTCCTTCAGCAACTCGAACGTTTAATTCAGAAATTAAAGTAAATTTACTCTCTGTGCTTATTCATACCTCAAAGCTTTAATTGGGTTCTGCCTTGCAACGGAATATGAGTTTCCGGCACGGTGGCCCATGCGATTAATATTGTGCATAACCCTGCAATGAGACATACCGCGATAATTGCAATGTCATCAATTCGATATACGAAGCTCTCTAGCCACTGTGACATCATTAAATAAGCAACGGGCCTTGCAATTATGTTTGCAATAAGTACGGGTTTTGAAAATTGCCAGACTAATAATTTTAGGACATCAAAAATTTCTGCACCCATTACCATATTGGTCACGTCTTTGTCCGCTATTTTTATAATAATGGAGGCGCGGACCGGAATCGAACCGGTATACACGGATTTGCAATCCGCTGCGTAGCCATTCCGCCACCGCGCCATTAGAGAAATGAGTATTTCGCATAAACCATCAATAGATACAAGTGGTTTCTTGAAAAAAGATAGAAAAACAAATAGAATGATTAGATGACATTGTACCGTAATTTTTTTTCCGTAATTTTTATACTATTGATCGCTGGGTGTGCTGATAAAAACCGCTATGCTGAGTTTTATCGTGCCTCATACGATAAGGTGAATGATGAGAACGCCTTTATGATTGATCATTCTGGTGAGCCACGCGTCATTTATACACGTCAATTTGAAGATGATTTAAAACTTTTTACCGATGATGATTTTGTGGTTGTGGGAAAAAGTATTTTTGCGAGCCCCCCAGAAGACATTGAAAAAGCCGTAAAGCTCGGCAAAGAGTTAAAGGTTACTCATGTGCTGCTATCAGCTGATTATGTATATAGTGGATCAAAAAAAGCTTATAAATTTGCGGAAACACGTCAAATATATCCTGTTTATCAAGTCGTAAATGGTATTCCCATTAGAGGGTTTGAATCGATGCCCGATCATGTTGCCATTCCATACCGTAAAGAAGTTCCAATTTTTAAGCAGCAAGCGGCTTTCCTGGTGAAAAGGCGTAAATAATTGTGGTAAGCCTTTTCTTTTCTGAACCGGCTATTCAGCTTCAATTAAGGTGTTTGCGTTAAAATAATCATGTAAATTATGAGGTGCATGATGAGAGTTCTGCTTATACTTACGACGATTTTGTTACTTTCTGCTTGTGGGGCAGGGCAGTTTGGAACAAGTTACCGTTCATATATGGATCCGCGTCTTTCTGCGGATGTGGTGCCGCTCGCGGAAGAGCAAAAACCAATTTTAATTCGTTCTAATGATCTTAATAAAGATGTGAAGCTCTATAGAGAACATAATTACATTGTTGTTGGTGAAAGTGCCTTTAACGGCATTAAGGAAAATGAAGATCGCGCATAAAAGCAAGCCGAAGAAGTTGGTGCCACCCATGTGGTTGTATCGTCCGAATATACGGACACACAATCCTATCTTGCATATGATTATCAGGATTTTTACCGCACGGTTTATGTTGACCGTGTCAGAAAAGTTGATGGTAAAAAGGTGCGTTATACCGAAGCCGTGACGGTTAGAGACACTGTCACTGTGCCCTATACAAGATATTATTATAATTTTAATCAGTGGGCGGTTTATATGGTTAAATCAAACCGCATACATAAATTAGGGCTGGTGATGCGTGCTTTAGTCCTGAAGAACGGGCAGGGTTTGGCCGTAATACGGGTGCCTTTATCGATACTGTCTTAAACAATTCGCCAGCCTTTTTAGCCGATATCGTTTCCGGGAATATCTTAATTGCCATCAATGGTGAAAAAGTCAATAACGCAGGTCAAGCTAAAACAATGATTGATAATTTAAGCTTTGGCGGTGAAACCATCGTTTTACGAGTGATTAAAAACGGTGAACAAAAGGATATTACGTTCGAGTTTAATGAGACGAACTTAACAAGTACTCAATTTAATGAGTAATTTTATGTAGTGCAGGCGGCCATTTGTTGTTTTATCGCCAGGGCCTCATTAGGATTCATTGTTAGCCCCAGTCGCGTTTAATTGAAACCCAATCACGTAAATATTGGCAGCGCCCCGGTACGTAGGAGGGGGAATATTCGCTTGGGTCATCGGCTCTTTTGGGAACACGATTGGTCCATCGATGTGTGATCCTTAGGGGACCTTTATTACGGATAGCATTGGCGTAGGCCCGTTTCTTATCGGCGTTCCAGGCGTAACCGCCTGATATATGAACTTCGTATAAGGGGACAAGGTGATCAATATCGATATCTTTTGCATCATAAAAGGTGACGCCGGTATAAAGATCAAACCATTTCCCACTTTTTACGCGTGTTTTATTTTTGCCATCAAACTAACAGGGGTTTGTGAGCTATTGATTAATATTTCTGCCCTGGTATCAAAGCCATTTTGATCATGGTAAATGCCGTAGGAGTAAGAATTTCTATCATATGGATGGGTTTTATTAGGGAGTGATATTTCAATACCGTCTAACATTTTCTGCTGTTTGCCTATACCGAAGCTGTTAAAAGTAAAAAAATAGAAAGAATTATTACACCTAAAAGTAGTATAAGTTTTAGTTTCTTTTGGTTAAGTGTATGTTTTCTATAAAAAAATTTATAAACATGTATTTAATATACCAATTGCCTTATTTTTGCCTACTAAAATTGTTTGACTTAATTTTATTGAATTGATAGATTTTATATTCCTTAATACACTTATAGGTTAAAAAAATCACAAATAACGTAATTTTTATAAATGTATTATTCATATAAGTCAATGATGGGCATAATTGTGTAAAATTTAAAAAGTAAACATAAGGAGTGATTTAAGGTGACAGTTGAATTGGGGCGTTACTTTATCGTAACAAGCGGGTATTGTGAAAGTAGTGGATTGGTCAATAAATCAGAAGAAGCATTATTATTTTTAGCAGAGGGCGGCAATCTTTATCGCCCAGCTTCGCAATCAGAAATTAGAGAATATAGTGAACTACATCCAATTTTAAAAGGAGTTGGAGAGACTGTTTGACGTGCCTAACTCTTTTCACTAAAGTTTATTCTTTAGATATATAATCGGGATTAAAGGGGAAATATATGTGGCATTACAAAGTAAACGCGCGAGAAAACCAATCATTTTCGGGCGAAAAAAGGCACAAAAAGCCGCAGAAAAGCAACAAGACGATACGCTTGATATGCTGCTTCACTATGCGAAAGCCGGCATGGAGTATGCCGAAAAGTAATTAGAAGAAACCCCGGATAATTTTTCAAAAGAATAAAAAGAAGCTTTTTTGCAAAATAAAAACATGCTTGATCAAGCGCCTTACTTGATTGAAAGCTATAAATCAAAAATTGATGAGTATGATGCGCTTCATAAAAAGATGCTTGGTATTTTAAAGAAATGTGAAGAGATCGTATCGGTAGGTGATAATCAGGCGAAGCAAGAAATAAAAGGTGTCTTAAAAGAGGCACAAGTCTTTACCTATACGGAAGACGGTGATATCGTCTTAAAGGAGAATGCCACTTGAAGGGGCATGTTGAGGAAGGGGCGCTTTTAAGGTATGGCAAAAAAACAACCTATTATATTTGATGATAAACCTGCCGACGAATATGTCGAAGGGGAGCAAATGATGGATGTGATGCTTCATTATGCACAAAGCGGCGTATTTGAAGCGGAACGTATCGTAAAGGAAGAGCCAGATTTTTTCACCGAGCAGGAAATACAGGATCTGGTCGCGAGTAAAACGGTTCTTAATAAAGCACCCGATATTATTGATGAATATAAACGCAAATTACGTGAATTTGAACGTTTACACGATATGGTTCAATCAGTTGTGAAAAAATGCGAAGATATTGTTGATGGGTTCGAAGAACGCCAAGCTTACAGCACGGAAGGTGCAAAAATTAAAAAAGAACCTAAATTAGATGCTGGTATGATCAGGTATACGGCGGATGGTGACATAATCGTTAAAAAGGATAAGAAGGTCGTGATTGAGCTTCCAAAGCACGATGAATATGATTGATTGATATTTTCTCTCTTCGTCTTAAGAAAAGCAAAGCCGGCCTGGGGAGAGGAGCCGGCTTTATTAATGGGAAGAAAGAGAAATCTCGCGACTGCCAGGTCGGGTGAAGAACGGGGATAGTATAACTTAACGGCCACGAGACTTCCTAAAACCAAAATAGGGGTATGTTCGATCACATTCAAATCAACTCGAAACACGTTGTATCAAGTGAATGTGATCATTGGTTATGATCCCGTGATTTTACACGCGTCGGTCGCCCCAGAGGGCAGAAATGGGAGTTCGAAATCATCGATATTTTCCACACCGTTTTCAAGTTTTACTTTTAAGCGGTGTAGGTCTTGTTCTAGGGCCTCAAGCACGCGTTCATCGGAACGGTTCATGGTTTTCTCTTCTAAGGTCGCGGTCATTTTTTCAATGTCGGCTTCCATTTTTGGCTTATGAATCGTGTCAAATTCAGCGGCGTATTTTTCATAGGCAGCCTCACGGTGTTCCACATTAACGCGAGCAACGCAATTACAGTCGTTAACCGCATTACCTATGTTACAGCGATTATAAATTTCATTAAAATAATTATGATCACGTGTCTCTATGCCAGAAAGATCAGGACCAGTTGGTTCAGGTTCCGCACAGGCAGATATAAGTAGGGCGACCGCCGTTAGAATTCCGTATTTTATCGACTTTTGCATTTTAAACCCTGTTTTTAATAATTTTCTTCTTAAATATTAAGAATTGTTATCATTAAAATCAATAGCTTGGCATGTGTTTTATGAGATTAATTAAAAAAACACTTGAAATAACTATAAATTATCATAAAACATTAATTAATTAATGATTAAAATTAATGATGAGGTTTATTATGATATCAAATATTGAAAAAGTACGTCACATTTCCAAAAGAATGGCCACATTCTGTAATTTACTAATGGTAAGTATCCCTTTGGTTCTAATTTGGAGTTGGATTGATTTTGAAGGGGCGAGGGCATTAGGGTTTTATGAACGGGTGGCCTATCCAATTGATGCTCCTGCGACATTATCATTGGCTATGGGGTTCCTTGTTAGTGCATTTTTGACTGTTTTTATTATTGGGGCGATATACCACTTAAGAGAATTTTTTAAATTTGGAATTAAGGGAAATATGTTTTCAGAGCAGGGCGGTGACGCATTTCATAAATCAGCAAAATACCTTGTTATATATGCTTTTTTATCCATACCAGCGGAAACACTAATAGGTGTTATTTTAACGATTAATAATCCAGTTGGTGAAAGGTTATTAAAGCTGTCCTTCAACACATATGACCTATCCTTGATATTCTTATCGCTTGTGATTTTCTCAGTAAGTTGGGTTTTGAAGGAAAGTGTGCTTATTGCCCAAGATAATGCTCAGATCGTCTAAGGAGTAGAGAGATGTCAATCATTGTAAATTTAGACGTGATGCTTGCAAAGCGTAAGATTAAATCAAAAGAACTTGCTGAAGTCGTTGGTATATCAGTACAAAATATTTCGCTATTAAAGAGCGGCAAGGTCAAGGGTATTCGCTTTAATACCCTTGATGCCATATGCCGTCATCTTGACTGTCAACCGGGTGATATTCTTGAATATTCACCGGATTAAATTTTAAGATATTGTTTGTATGATATCTTCATCAACGAGAAGGGTGGCGCCGCCTGCGGTATAGGTGTGATATGTTTCACTATCTATAACCTGATCAGACCCCTGAACCCATCCTTCACCGGTTGAAATAACACTATCCCCCGAATCTCCGAGAATTTTTAGAATATTGTCATCATCTGTGAAGTCTATTAGGTCATCAAGAGTTAGTGTAATTTGGTGATCACCTGGTGTAGACATATCGATATTTTGAATATCTGTATCAGTGATGAAAACAACATTTACAAGTGAAAAGCTATTAAAACGTAACTTTAATAAAATAGAATAAATTATTATTATAAAAGGCTTAATAATGAAAATTACATTATCAAAAGAGATGAAAAAGACTATTGTGGCAATGTTGGAGACGGGGTCTAATAATGGGCGTATTTCGCTAAAATTTCCGGGCATTACCCGTGAACAGATACAAGATATTCGTGATGAAATTAATGCGGGAACACCAGAGACGAAAAGAAAATTAAAAAGAGATCCTCTTTTAGGGTTATATCGTCAAGGAGATCTTCAAATATATGAACTTTATGCGGCGGAATATATACGAAAGGCTCTCAGCTAATAACCCAAGATATTGGTGTTAAAGTAATGAAATGGGATGGCTTTATTGATGTATTTGCAGGTAAACCGATTGAAAATGATGGTGAGTTATCAACAAGAATTCAAAATCAATATGCAGATTGGTTTGATGAATGTACGAAAAGGCGTATTAGGGTAGGCCCAATCATCCACTTATTAACAGAAGTCGCGTCATTGAGAGATACAGATCATTATTTCGCGTATAGGCACGGTAAAACAAAGGAATATGTGGTTTTAGGATTAAAATTATATGTTGAAATGTTTAAACCAAGACAAGGTTTGGATTTTTAAGTTTTTCCGATGGTATTTTATGCTATTAGATAATGATAAATTATAAGGGATAATCGTTTGTCAGAAGATATTTTATGGTTTTGGGCTGTGCTTTTTTTCACAGTGCCTCCGGTTTTACGGTTTAGGGAAAATTTTTTAGTACCTGGTCTTGCTATGCTTTTGACGTTCGGTTTTTTTACGCAAAGTAATTGGATGCCGGATTTTTTTAATGCTTCTGATTGGCCCTATATCATTGGTATATGTCTTTCTATTCTTTTGTTTTATTTCATTTGTGGGTTTTTAGTTCATTATTATTGGTTTAAGGATAAGTCAGAAAATCTAAAGAACATGGGCGCGTTTTCATTGCTGTTAAAGGCTTGGATTTCAGGGAATGCTATTGCCGTTAGTGAAGATTACATTACCGAATTAAGACGCTTTAAGCTGTTTGAATTAAGGTGGGAAGATATTAGCCGCATAGATCAAAGCGAGTTAGATATTGTGCTTAGTGATGATGTCGAGCGGGAACCTGAGATATTAAGTGAAATTCGTATTAAAAGAGATTTCCATTAATTTCCAGTTGTTGAAAAACAATTGAAGAAAAGAGAAATGATCTAAAATGGCATTCTATCTTATTATAATTGTATTCATTGTCCCTATTTGCGTTGCGCTTTATATATGGCGGGAAAAAACCCCAGCCAAAAATGTATATTTGATGATTTCCAGTGTTTCATTCATTGCACTTATTATGCTTGTACTTGGTGGGGAAATTATAAATACAATTATGGGGCTTGGTTTATTCTTGGCCAGTACCAGCTTCTTTGCCGGTGCTTTTTTTTCGTTTTTAATGCCGGGAAGGCGAATAAAGTAATTTACTGCTTGTAATGCAATTAATAATCATTATTAATAATGGTAGTTGTTAAGAATGATTCGCATAAAATTAGCAATAACTCAGTTGAGTTTCTATATATACGTTACAGAAGATTAGGGGCATAATCCCCTCCACACACACTCATACCCCTAATCTTCTGTGAAACTTAGTTTTATTTATGTGACCAAAAATTTTTATTAACTTCAATCGCAAGCGCTCACGCTTTGCTTTCGTGCAATTATGCACGCGACCCTGCCTAGTCGTTCTCCTGGTCACATAAATTATTTATGTGACCAGTCGTCTTCATTATCTGAATTATTGGGACTTAGGCCGATAATATCGCCATCTGTATTAATTCCGAGACCAAGAACAGTTCGGTTTGCATAATTAAAATAGCTAACAACTTGATTGATTTCGAGGATTTCACCGTCATCTATACCATTCTTACGCATCTTTTCTATGATGTGTTCGGTTAGTTCTGATGGGGTTTGAGTCAAAAATCTTGCATATTTTAGCATCAAGGCATGTTTATCATCAAAGGCACGTTTAGGATTATGAATTTCAAGTGCGGCACGTATTTCAAGTGTGCGTTTTTCTTCATATCCTTCTTCTTTAAGGAGGCGGGCCATGCCCGCATAATGATGTTCAACGCAATAATGACATTTGTTTAAGATCGATACATAAACACCTATACATTCAAGAAATGCCTTTGGTATCGTGTTGCCCGTATGATGAAGCACACGTTTATATATGGCCATGTGTGCTTCCATGCTATGGGGCCTAAGTGAATGTGCCATCATAATGTTATCAACATTATCATCCGGCCCTTTTACACGGTCATAAAGTTTCTTTAACTTCCCTGTTGCTTGCTCATAAGGTACTGTTTTTATCCAGGTCATTATTTACTCCCCTTATTTTGGGAATAACATTATATCAGCTTTTAAATTTAAGCAAATTTAAGGGTTATTTGAAGCGTGCGATAATTTCTTTGGCGTCTCTTTTTGCTTTGGAAACTTGTGACGCCGTGAGGCCATTTTCAAATTTTTCTACTGTTCCGTTATCAAACCTTTTATCGGTATCTGCTGCAACCATAAACCAGGTGAGGGCGGCGACGTTGTCTTTGGCGGTTCCGGCACCTTGGTTATGCATTACGGCAAAATTATATTGCGATGCACCATGCCCAAGATTTGCGGCCATACCGCTATATTTATAGGCCTTAGTAGGGTCTTTTCTTAATTTCTGACCGCTAAAATATTGATAACCAACATCAGCAGCGGCACCCGGATGACCATTATCTGCGGCAAGTTCTAACCATTTATAAATGGTTCTTTTGCCCGCTCTATCACCAATATAAATTTGCGCGAGGAAATAGGCAGCATCCTTAACGTGATCGCCACCTTGCGGATCAGATGAGGCAAATTGAAGCATCTCTTTTGTATAATCCATATCTATTTCAAATACCATTTGCGAAGAATATATGCGTCCTAGCGGTAAACCGGCGGGATAATAATTTTCCGCGGCAGCTTTTTTATATAATTCAATGGCGCGCGGGATATCCCGCTCAACCTGATTGCCGTCATGAAGCATTTTTGCTGCGTTATAGGTGGCTGCACCATCACCATCATTTGAAAGGGCGATTAATTCGTCAAGTGAGGTTTGTGCGATTGAGAGGGATGTTGATAGAGCTAATAGAAGGGTAATGACTAAAAGACGCATGTTATTCTTTCGTAGTTACTGATTAGACATATTTTAATGTTAGAGATGAGCATTGAAGATAAGTGTGGGAAAATTGTGTTTATTTTTGATATTTCTCAAGTTTGTTTTCGTATTCGATACGTTCAAATGTGGTAAGCCGATTATAAAATCTTTTAAATTGTGCGGCATATTGCTGATCACCGTCTGCGGATAATTTCAACCAGAAGGCGGCTAATGCCTTATTTGGCGTC
>Ga0206131_10008206_pt1 | contig 10309 bp, 3 predicted proteins | sample Helgoland_Spring_FD_148636 | JGI IMG/M metagenome (GOLD analysis project Ga0206131, IMG submission 148636) | Pelagic subsurface seawater microbial communities from Kabeltonne, Helgoland, North Sea - Helgoland_Spring_Bloom_20160517_1 | ecosystem: Environmental > Aquatic > Marine > Epipelagic ... | reverse complement strand
AATTTTAATAGCATCAGTAGAATTTGGAACATAAGCATTAATAATGTTTTTATCAAACGGTAATCTAAACAATTGGGGGATATTGGTGAAATTGATTGTGGGAGAACTGCTAGAGCTAGATTTTGATTCTACTTGATGTTGTTCTTTGCATTTTTCTTTAATACCATCAATAGTTGCGGATGATGTTAAGTATCTTCCTGTAGTTGGATTTTTAACACGTGTGATTGTTTTGTTTTTAAATTGTTTATATTCTTTTAAAAATTCTATACATTGTTCTTTAGTATAGGTACTCATTTATTTATAAATATTATAATAAATCTAAATTATTAACAATATCTAAATGTTTTAACCAATAATTACTTGATTTTAAATCATCTTTAAATATGGAATGTAATAATTTAGGTAAAAAAGTAGTTTTTAATGTAGAATACTGGGATTTAAGATCTTTAGGATCAATATTTTTGAAAGATATTAAATCATCTATATCTAATATTTCGGTAAGTGATTCTAAAAGTGGTTTATCTTTATCTAATTGTAAAGCAATTTCGTAAAACTTTTCAATTAGATCACAAAAATATTTGATTTCCGTGGAATCATTAGACCCGTGTTTAGCACGTAATTCTAAAGTGCAAGAATCGCTTGTAGAGAGTTTATATAAATTAAGTATAGAATATCTGTTAACATATTGACAGGGATCAATAATATATGAGTTTTTATTGTGTAAATGTGAGAATCTATAATTAGCTTTATTTTGATAAATATGCATTAATAAAATTAATTTATCTTTGAATAATAAATTTTTATAAGGAATACAGAAAGTTCTAGGACTATTTGATGGACTTGAAACATAATCTTCGGGATTTATTTTACTTAATTTATCAATTTTTCTTTGAATAGTATCAATTTTTTTTATTAATTGTTTAGGAGTTTCAAGCAATGATCTTAATTGTTGATTTTGTGATTCTAATAATTCTTCTATACGTAGTTGTTCTTCGATTGTAAGATATTGTTTTGTATCAGTATAAGATGATGTTTCAAAACTGATAGGTATATTAAAAAATTCGTTTATTGTTAAGTCATCTAGTGATTTAATACTGGAATCAAGTGTTTGTAAAGGTCTACAGTAATGTGATGTTCTTCTGTTAGGTAAGCAAATTAAATAAATAAAATTTTGAAGAATATAAAAAACATAAGTTATTTGAAAGATTATGTAAGGATTAGTAATACCTAATTTTTTATCTTTAATACTAAAATGAATATGATTTGATGTTTGTATAGCGTGAAAAGGTGTTAATTTAAGTTTTTTTTGTAAAGAATTCATTAATAAATCTACACCTATCTTAACTTGTTCAGAGCTAGAAAAAACAGAAGAAACAAATTCAGTATAAGGAACGTGGTTATCGGGTATTAATTTTCCTTTAAGTAGTTTTTTAATATTTTTATAAATATTTGAATAATTCGAATGTTTAACTGCGAGACTTGTATCTTCATCATAAAACCAATTAATTTTAGATTTACAGTTAGGTAATATTAAAGGATTTGTATCATCATTTCGTAATTTATCAAATAAAGAAAAAGAATGATAATGATTATTTTTACAAATGATATGCGAAATGATTAAAATAATAACATAAGTATCATCTGTAGTTAATTTAGTATTAGTAAATTGTTGTGAATTTACATTTTTAGAAAATGCAGTATCATAAACATAACTGAAAGGATTTACTCTTTTAATTTGTTTATAAATATGATTGAGTAGTTCTTGAATAGTATGACAATTATTTGTAATAATTTCATTGTAAATGAGTGTATAAAGATTTTTATCTAATTTAATAAAAAGTTCCATTTCAATACCAAATGTGAGTTTAGACATTTGTTTAATAAAAATAAATTAATTTAGTGTGTTTGATGTGTGTTTAATGTTGTTTTTAGTGGATTTTGGATTTTTAGTTGGGTTTTTAGTGGGTTTGGGAGGGGTAGTGGGTTTGGAGATTTTAGTGGATTTTGGATCTTTAGTCGGGTTTTAGTAGGTTTGGGATCTTTAGTGGGTTTAGTATCTTTAATTAATTCTTTAGTATGTTTAAGATCTTTAGTGGGTTTAGTTTCTTTAATTGATTCTTTAGTATGTTTAAGATCTTTAGTAGGTTTAGTTTCTTTAGTATGTTTAAGATCTTTAGTGGGTTTAGGATCTTTAGTGGGTTTAGGATCTTTAGTATGTTTAAGATCTTTAGTGGATTTTGGATCTTTAGTGGATTTTGGATCTTTAGTGGGTTTGGGGTTTTTAGTTGGGTTTTTAGTGGGTTTAGATTCTGTAGTGGGTTTGGGATCTTTAGTGGGTTTAGGATCTTTAGTGGGTTTAGATTCTTTAGTGGGTTTAGGATCTTTAGTGGGTTTAGGATCTTTAGTGGGTTTAGGATCTTTAGTGGGTTTAGTTTCTTTAATTGGGTTTTTAGTGGGTTTAGGATCTTTAATGGGTTTAGATTCTTTAGTGGGTTTAGGATCTTTAGTGGGTTTAGTTTCTTTAATTGGGTTTTTAGTGGGTTTAGGATCTTTAATGGGTTTGGTATCTTTAGTAGGTTTAAGTTTTATATTTTGTTTTAGTGTATCTTGTTCTTGTTTAAGAACATTAAACTTTTCAACGAGTTTATCAATATTTTTAATATATTTGTCTTTTTTATTAGGATTTGCTTTCATTTCAGTTTTGTAATCTTTAATTTTTTCTTTAATTTTTAAAAGTTTATCAGTAAATGTTTGTAATATAATTTTATATTTAAGATTATCAATTTGTATTAAATATTTATTTAATTTAGTATTTTTATATTTATCTTTAATAATTTTGATTTGTTCTTTAATTAGTTGCATTTTGTTTATTGATCCACCTGGTAGTTCTTTATTCTTTTCGAGTAAGACACCTTGAGTGTTGTCATTAAGTGTTTTGAACAATATGTTGAAGTTTTGCAAATGTATGTTTAGAGTTTCTAATTCTGAGGCGTTTAATTCTAAAGCTTTTAATTCTGAGGCGTCTAATTCTACTATAGATTCCAACACGGTAATACTTTTTCTTAAAAGATTTCTTAATAGTAAAAAATTATCGTAATATTTGCCTTTGATTTCTGCATCGGTCAGCTTAACGAAAGACCCAACAACCGTGACTAAGAAATCATAGGTTGGTTGAGCAAACATTTTCAACCATCTTTTGTTGCGTATGTTTTTGTTGCGTTCTATTTTATCTTCTTTTTTATCTTCTTCTTCATCAATAGATTCTAGGGTTCCTAGGGTTCTTAGGGTTTCTAGTCTCACGTCTTCAGCATGTTGAGCAAAAGGATCTTTTATACGCTTTAAATAATGTAGTAATTCTTGTGTGCTCTGCTGCGCGATCTGGGCAGCGTTAGCCTGGGTATTTTGGCGCTTGTAGGACTCGTGGGACTCGTGGGTGTCCGATGGACGTTTGCTGCTTCTTCCCCGTGCTTGGACCGGTAGTGTGTCCGCTTTCTCGTTTTGGTGTAGATATGTTTGTGCGCCCTTCTTTACCACAAACATTTGATTGACTGTCGCCGGCGAATCCTCCTGGCTTTGCTTCGCCGTTCGCCTGGAATAACGATAAAGGTTGGCTGATGGCTGCAATGAAGCCCGCCTTTGCCTTGCCGTCATGCCCGGAGGGTTTCTTCTCGGTAATCCTTTGATTTTTGCTTGTTTTGCTACAACAGTTCCCTTCAATCCTTCCTCCGTCCCCTCATTTTGCGTTTCTACCTCTTGTCCTGTTTCTTCCAGCACCGTCCGCAGTGGAGAAGGAGGAGGAGAAGAAACTAGTAATTCTTGTTCTGAGGAGGAGGAGGAGGATGGGGCTGAGGCTTGTCGACCCGAGGTTTCTATGTGATGTTCTTCAGATGATGAGGAAGATGAGGATGAGGCTTGTCGGTCCGAGGTTTCTATGTGATGTTCTTCAGATGATGAGGAGGATGAGGATGAGGCTTGTCGGTGGTTTGCTTTTTGTTTGCGTTTGTTACGTGGCTGTTTGCGACGTAGCGCTTTATCATTTTTCATTTCTACCAGTAATTGGAGTCTCTGTATTATTGATAGTTGTGGTTTTTGATCTGGATCTATGTTTTTTTTAGTTTGAACATATCCAAGATTTTTCATTTGTTGTTCTTTTTTTAACCTTAATAATGTAATATAGTGAACTAAATATATTATTGTTTGTGAAGTTCCTCTACTTAGCGCAGTTATCCAGCTTTTAGCTGACATCCTTATCCTCCTTACTGTTTGTCTTTCTAGCATACGTGCATGGGCTTCTCTTCTGGTCAACTTCTCTTCTGGAGAACTAGGACCTTTTTTACCCCCTAACTGTCCACCTGCTTTAAGCATAACCAATTTATTTGTGGTAAGAGTGGTAAGAGATGGAGTACTATCATATCTAGTTTCAACATGATATTTAAGCTCTCCAAGTCTTAGAAACTGACTAAATTTAAACAACTTAGAACCATCTTCATTATGTAAACTTGAATTTGTAGCATCTATAGTATTAGCCGGATCAGCAATAGTTGCAATTGTTTTACACAAATATTTGCTAGGATTATCAGTTCCTGTAAAATGTGGTGGCATACTTGAAGCATCCTTAACATAAAAATGGCTATCTGCATAAATACCACTAGACGGTATTGGACCATAGGCGATTTTATCACTCTTAAAAGCACTCGTAGCTGTATTGTGTATAGTTGGCGCGTTTTTCTTTTTTAACGCTAAATACTGATCATAACTATTTATGCTAGGTACAAATACATAAGTTATACCGTCGAGTGCTTTAGGAAAAAATATTTTATGCATTCTTTTTTTAACCTTAACTTCTAATGGTTTTTTAACTATAAACTGGTTAGCTATAGACTCCATAGAAGTAGTAACAGATGCAAAATTAGTACCTGCAAAATAATTAAAAACATGCACAAATGCTTGCTTCAGCTGGACGCCAGACACGGTTGAATTTGTGACAAGTTTTTTGTCTAAAAATACTTGAATATTTTTTGCTAATAATTTTAAAACTTCATCATGATAATTACCAGAAGGAGGAAGAGGACCAGTACCAATACCAGCAGGAGGTTGAGGACCAGTACCAGTACCAGCAGGAGGTTGAGGTCCAGCACCAGCAGGAGGAGGACCAGCACCAGCACCAGCAGGATCAGGATCACCAGCAGAAGCAACTGTTTTTAAATTCGCGTCTTCCATAAAGAGGTTAAATTCGTTTTCGTTTTGTTGCAATTTACCGACTTTAGTAGGGAGTTGGTTTGAAGCATAAATTCTTGCGTTTCCAACAATATCATTAATTTTCGTTAATTCATGATTAAATCCATATGTAGCAAAATATTGGTTGCTTGCAGCATGGTGTAATCCAACGATTTGAGGTAGTTTCTGATGGTGCGGGTGCGGGTGCGAGTGCGAGTAATATCTGTTTTTAAATGTCAAGCCTGTATGATAAATAGAAGCCCATAAATGTTCAACTTGTGTAACATACTCTTCATGTTCATTGCTTTCATGAATTGCTAATTTATAGGTTTTAACATCATCATCTGGGCATTTAATTAATAAGTTTTTTAATACAAATTCAGCTAAAATTGCTTTAATATTTAACCATAAAAGATAAAATGGAGCACATTCTTTTGTAGAAATTAAGTCAATAATGGTTGTTGCTACGTAATTTAATATATCTTTACCCGGCGTTGTAGCAGCACCAGCACCAGCAGGAGGAGGAAGAGGACCAGTACCAGCAGCAGCACCAGCACCAGCACCAGCAGGAGGAGGACCAGTACCAGCAGCAGCACCAGCAGGAGGAGGAGGAGGCTCTATAGCTTCTATAAGACCAGAATAGTTTTCAGCAAAAGATATATAAAAATGCTCTTTACCGGGATCTATGTCGCTTTGCTGTATTTCGGCATCAGCAAATTTTTTACGTGTATCATTGTTAAAATTGTTTAATTCGTATAACCAAGCTACAATTTGTAAAACATCAGGTTCATTTACTAATGTTGTTCCTCCATTAGGAGGTGTCTTATACATGTTTTGTTTGCTTGGTGCGAAGTCCTTAAAGTTGACATTAATAAAAGCAACTATGTCACCTAATTGTAGAAGGTGGTCTATGTCTGCAGCTGTTTGTATAGCATCTCTAAACTGTTTTTTGTTTTTATTAAAAGATACATAAAAATAATTTGCAGTAGTAATATGCAAACATAACAAACTTCTAACTATTACCAATAATCTTACTATATTTGCATAGTAGTAATTTGGTTTTTGTATGGTGTATTTTACTGGAGCAGCACCAGCACCAGCACCAGCACCAGCAGCAGCAACACTATTAACATCAGTCATGTCCTCATCATCCATATCATGATCGTACTTGCATTCATCCTTATCCTCCTTATCCTCCTCATCATCCTCAGCTTGTAATACATTTGTAAAACAAGTAGCTACGTTTTCTAACTCTTTATAAAACCAAGGAAAATAAGAAAGTACAGATAATTTTAAATTTATTATTTGCCTTAAAATATCTGCATCTTCCGTTGGGCTAGTTCTAAATAATGTAGTTAACCTACCATCATTACAGGTTTTTTCAAGTTGCGACCCAGGTGGTGCAAGACTCTTAAGTTCTAATCCTTTGTTAAATGAAAAAGATCCAAGTTGATGTTTTAGTATTACGGTTCCATTCCTATCTACTGTATAAATAGAAGCATATTTATTATATTGATCTGAACCGAAACTATGACCACGAATAATATTTATACGGAATGCTGCTGCTGCTGCTTTTCCTGCGGTTTTTAGGTTGTCTGTGTCAAATGTTGTTACAATAGAAGTAGGAGGACCAGCAGCAGCAGCAGCACCAGCAGGAGGAGCAATAATATTGTCATCAATGTAGCTTTTAGGAACCAAAGAATTTTGTTTTTTATATTTCATTGCTTCATTTGCTATTTTTAATGCTATTTCAATAATTATTTGTTCTCTTAGTTTTTTTACATTGTCAATATTGGAATGTGTAGCATAGAGGTTAACAAAATCATTTGCTATCGCTAGTAATTGTGCTTCTATTGGTGTAGCAGTACCAGTAGTAGGAGGAATTAAAATTTCATCTAATTTACTTTTTAAGTCGTCTAATATTGTATCGAGTGGGTGTGCTCCTGCTGCTGTTCCTGCTGTTCCTACTGTTGCTGCTGCTGGTGGTGCTAAATTTGGTTTAATGTCCTCAATTGTTTTTGTTCTTATTTTTTTTGATTTATCAAATTCTTTTTCTAGTACAAGTATGTTTGCGTTTGTTTCTATTATTGCGCTTGCTGCTGCTAATATTCCTACGTATATTTTATTAGGTTCAAGAGGCGGCGATTCAATGTCGATGTTTCGATAGGCATCTTGATAGGCTTTAAGGATTGTTGCATTTATAAGTTGTTCCATTCTCAATTGGTATGATTCTGCTTTAATTCCATTACAAGCTATACGTGCTAAATACAATAACTTTGTAAGTTTAAGTATTATATGGCTAAAGGTTGTAATAAAATTATTGTTTTCAACCATTAAATAAAAACCAAAACCAGTAGAAAAACTATTAGTTTGACGTAGAACTACTTCAAATGTAAAAGGTGTATATTTACTTGCTATACTATGTATAAAGAAATCGTTAAACTTTAATGTTCTTTTAGGTTTATGCTTACTTGGAATTGATAAAGTAAACTGTTTTTGTGTTTTATCTAAGTGGTCATATAATGGACTTGTAATTCTTGGTAATTTAGATGCTTTTTTAGCAGAAGAATTTTTAGAAGCAGATTTTTTAACAGAAGAAGCTTTTTCAGAACACAGACTAAATATACCGTATTGTCTTCCAGCTCTTCTTTGTAGGGTGTCATCAAATATTTCATAACAAATGCCCAAATATCTTAACTGATTTCGTCCTGTATATGTTTTACTATCTAAGGTAAGTTCATCTGCATAACCACATAGTTTTAACTGCAATAAAGGATCAACAAAAGATGGAGGATCAGAATATAACATGTTAAATTCTGTAAAAGGTTGTATTGTAGTACTACATTGATGCCCATTAAAAGTAGTATGTGTTAAATGGGACATAGAAACATTAGTTACAAAATAATCAATAGGACCAGCACCAGCACCAGCACCAGCACCAGCACCAGCAGCACCAGCATCAGCACCAGCACCAGCATCAGCACCAGCAGCACCAACAACATCAAGAGTTATGTTTAGATATTTAATATCAAGTGAAGGTTCAAATTTAAATTTAAACGTATGCATGGTATAATATTTGTTGTATGGATCTATTGTTGATTCTAGACAATATGATTTTACACGAATACTAAAACTTAGCTGTATTGGTTGAAATAACAAATCCTTTGACAGTTTTTTCCTTTCAGTGGTGTCGCGGGTTTGCATCGCATGACTGCATTTACAAGGAGTAAAATATGTATAATATGTTTTATCATAAATAAGTTCTATTGTTTCCCAACTTGTAAATATTTGTTTGGCAAAGTTAAGCGTGTCAACAACTATTAATTCACTAGAATCAATAATAAATGGTAATTTATTCTTAATTTGTTTTGATAAATTATCTAAATCTGCTTTTTTAGATTCAGAACTGAATAAGTCTCTAACATTTAAAAATGTATAAAAGTTTTCAACTGCTTGAAAATGTGTATTATCAATTCCTACAATTTGAGTTAAAAATTGTTTGACATCAAAAGTACTTATCAACTTTGGTGCCAAATAAAGTATAAAGTCGCAAAACGCAATTATTACACTATCTTTTTTTCCACGGACAACTGATAATTTAGTTTTATTTTCACTATAGAATGCTTCATACTTGCTTTGATGATCTTTACTACAAGACTGTGTTAAGTCTTCCGTGCCAATAATACCAAAATATGCATAGACAGCTAATACGGCCTGTTGTAAATTAGCCTCTGCTCCGCTATCCACAAGATTCTGATATCCCGTCCGCACTCTGGGTGTAATCTTACCAACACTTTCTATAAACATTTTTAACATTGATAATACAAATTCGTTTTCATCTTGAAAATGGGAAGATGTTAAATAATCATTTATAGATTTTAAAAATGCCTTTAAACATAAATTTATGTCTGTTTTTCTTACTCGTATTGATGTCGATGGTTTATAAGCTTGTAACCCTAGGTTTTCGTAAAATGCAATGTTAAAGGGATCTGGCATGTTAATTAAATATATTATTTAATTAAAAGAAAATATTTAATTATAAGAAAATATTAATCAGCAGGGTTAAAAAGGCTGTTTAAATAGTGTTCTATTATTAATAATTCACCCTCGGCTTCATCTTCCTCTTCTTTTGTTTTATCGTTTAAAAAGTCGTGACAGGAATCCAATATTCTTGCAAATACTTTTAATAAAAGTAACATAGTTCCATCATCCAAGTGTGAAGGGAATGCTGGTGCTTTTTTTACTAATTCACAAATTTTATCATAAATTGTTTTAAGATTGTCAATAGAGAATCCATAATAATATGGTACTGTGTCACCTGATTTAGTAAAAGCAGTAGCAAAATATAAACAAATGCGTTTCTTGGTGTTGGTATCATACGTTGTTAAGTCTTTATCTCCAATACAAATTATAGCAAGTAATAATAAAATTGTATCGTGTGTTTCAAATGTTTCAAATAACTCAAGATTTGCAATAAAATATTCAAACTGGGTTATATCACCTAATGCCTTCATATCAAACAGAACAGCTGCTATTTTCTCCTGTTCTAAAGGGTCTGCACTATTAGGATTAAACAAGCACATTTTTATAGAAGCTATTAAGTCGTTTTGTTTCGGAGTTAAGTCGCTGGAACTTGGGTTTGCCATCATTTTTTTTACTTGTCGTATTGTATTATTTTTTTTTGCTTTACCACTACCACTGTCGTCTAGTAATAAATCAACAGATTTACAACCTTTGTCATAAACCTTAGAGTTAGTATTAAACTTTTTTATTGGATTACTAGTAACACAAGTAATGCTAGAAAGTGGAATTGGAACTGGAAGTACAGTACTTACAGTTGTAGAAGGCATTTTCAGGAAAATAGTTTTATTTATATAAAATATAAAAATAACTAAACTCAATGTAAAAAAAATGAAAAGTAAAATAAAATGAAAAGTAAAGCAACAGAATAAAAAAGTTTAAGTGAAAAAGTTCAAGTATGTCAAAAAGATCAACTGTAAGTGGTAAAAAAAGTTCAAGTGATAAAATCTACAAAAAATATAATATAAATGAAAGGTTAATAAAGGTAATAGATGAAAATGAAAATAAAATA
>Ga0206131_10008202_pt1 | contig 10313 bp, 11 predicted proteins | sample Helgoland_Spring_FD_148636 | JGI IMG/M metagenome (GOLD analysis project Ga0206131, IMG submission 148636) | Pelagic subsurface seawater microbial communities from Kabeltonne, Helgoland, North Sea - Helgoland_Spring_Bloom_20160517_1 | ecosystem: Environmental > Aquatic > Marine > Epipelagic ... | reverse complement strand
ACACCCCCGCCTCCACCCGCGCCCCCACCCGCACCGACACCCCCTGGAACCACTCCCGGGAATACAAGTGGTGGTCTCTCCAAATTCCATAGAAACATCTTGATTGGTATGGTCGTTCTTCTCATATTGGCTACTTTAGGCGGCATGTTCGCCTGGTACAAAAGAAATCAACAATTGAAGAAACTTGCACTCGGAAACCCGCTAATGGCACCAGGTTTGGAGGAGGAGGACATAGCACAAAACATACGGGCTTTTAGGGACGATATGAAGAATGAAAGAATCGAGGGGACGGAAACTGTCAAGGTATATAAACATATCATCAAAGATGTACTTAATAATGCCGAGAAGTATGAAGAGGGAGAATTTGACCACGTAATGAAGGCACTTGAGAAACTGCGTGTGACCATGGTCATAAATTCTAATGTGGGGATGAAGGCGCAGAACCAGATGATAAAACTCCGAGAAGATGCCCACAAGTCGCTTGAAAAAGCGAAGACCTTGCGTATGGGTTAACGTCACTCCCATCGCGCCCGGTACTCCCGGTACTCCCGGTACTCCCGGTACTCCCGGTACTCCCGGTACTCCCGGTACTCCCGGTACTCCCGTCACATAGCTACCATAACGGGAAAACACCAGAAAAATAATCATAAAAGCAATATATATTTGTGTTTACATAGCTACGATAAAGAGTTTGTTTACATAGCTACCATGTCTACCAACCAACAACAAGAACCCCGTGTGATCCATGGTGCCGGGATCGTAGTGTGTCGCAAGAAGCGCACAGGAACCGAGTTCCTCCTTCTCAAGGCCAAATGGGGGCGCCACTGGTCTCTGCCAAAGGGGCACAAGGATAAGAAGGAGACTTCGGTAATAACGACGGCACTAAGAGAAACTCAAGAGGAGACTGGATTCTCACAAGATGTCATCCAGTTACTGGATACAAAAGGTACAGATGTGTCGTACAAAATCGCAAAACCCACCAAGAACTGTCCGGACGGAATCAAAAACGTCAGGATGTTCGTCGGTGTAGTGTCGGAATCTGAAAAGGTCCGGTTGTCCAGAGAACACACCGACTTTTTGTGGGCGAGGTACCCCAGCGCGTCACATTTATTACCAGACGAGTTTACTCCTCTGTTGTCAGATGCACTGGAAATGGTTGGGTAACATAAACAAAAAATAATTTTGTATTGTATGGATGATAACAAACACATGCCCCTGAGTAAATCACGACAACTTTACGGCAGTGACGGAAACAAGAATAAGAAGGCAACATACACAAAAGGCGGTTACCGTAAACGCGGCAAGCTCCGTGCTGCAAAGTTCGCAAAGGAAGGTCAAAAGGATACGATTGCAGCGTGCTGTAAATGCATGTACAATTCGGTCCGTTGCCAAGCCTTGAAACTTAGCGACGGTAATCAGTGTAATTACTGTGCAACTACTGGGTCGAAATACTGCTTAAAGCACAAAACAAACAAAGCTGGCAAAGTCGGTGGATCGCGTGGGGTAGTTTTGCATAAGACCCGTTAAATCATATTTTATCTGACATACAATAAGAAACAAAATAAGAAACACCATGAGTAAAGTAGAACCAAATATGGAAAATTTCACGGGTGAAACAGCGGCGGTCGTCGAAGCAGCGGCGGTTGAAGGCGAAGTAGCCGTTGTCACAAATAAGAAAAGCATGAAGATGTTAATCGGTATCGGGGTGGTATTTCTTCTTATTTCCATTATCGCCTTGGTTTATGCGTTCTGGCCGAAATCTGAGGAGGACGAAGACACTTCCACTCCTGGACCCGGAGACACTCCTGGACCCGGAGACACTCCTGGACCCATTAAAGTCACGGTCAAATTTTATCCAATAGAAGCAACAACGACTGAGGCTCCTGTGACAAAAACATTCGAGTATGTCAGAGGAGACGCGTCAAAACAGAGTCCCTATTATGTTACTAGATTAGCTTTGGTAGGTAGTAATTGTTACGGTGAGCAGACTGATGAGAAATTGTCCGATAAGATTTGCAACACAAAAAGAGCGATCGATACCCCTATTACACTTTCTGCGGTTGGGTCTTACGATATCACCCCTGACAACTTTGAAGTGAATATGTTGGCCCAACACACTGAAGCTAGCGAAGATGCTTGTGCGCTATGGGGAAGTCGCCACGACAATTTCGACAAAGCTTACTTCGGCAATGGGAAATACTTATTTTGGGACGGGTGGACCCCTGAAAAGGATGGTAAACCGGACATAACTGCTAAAAAGGACAATCTCAGATGGATAGCACATAATATCTCTACACGGGGCCGGTTTGTAATAACAGAGAAGGGGGTTTCGCGGTGTGTCACTGCCCAGCCATCCCCTGGCACCGCCCCGCCATCCCCTGGCACCGCCCCGCCATCCCCTGGCACCACCCCGCCATCCCCTGGCACCACTCCCAGCAAAGAAGAGGGTGGTATGAGCACACTTACTATTGTGGGTATATCTATCGGTGTCCTGGTTTTTGTAGGGGGGCTTTCGTTCTTCATGTACAAGAAAATGGGATCCCCGGTGGCAGTCCCGGTGGCAGTCCCAGCGGCAGTCCCAGCGACCCCCAAAAAGAAAGCGCCAAAAAAGGAAGCATCAAAGAAGAAAGCGCCAAAGAAGAAAGCATCAAAGAAGAAAGCGCCAAAGAAGAAAGTATCAATCCCGGTGGTCCCGGTAGCGACAGTCCCGGTAGCGACAGTCCCGGTAGCGACTGCAACTTCGTAGAAGATAGAACATAAAGATTTTTATCCGTTTTGTATTACTAAAACATATCATGAATAAAATAGTATCGGTTATTTTTGTTATCTTCCTGATTATTGGTGTACCACTACTCCTTGCTTTTCTACTAGATATAAAACAGACAAAGATACAGGCTATATTGGCGACGTATGTGGTAGTTGTCGGCTCGTTCCTGGTCTACTTCTATCTCCAAAACCAGTCTAAAACCGCACTCAGGAAAAAGCTTTACGAGTTGGAAAAGAAGGAGCGGGCCGAGGCCGAGGCTTTCATTGTTAGAAATCGACGCGAACTATACAATGACATGCAAACAGCAAAAAGGGAAGCAGAGGGGGCAAAATATAAAGGACTCTCTAGACCCGAAATTATGAAACGAAAAGCGGCGGAGGATGTTGCCAATTTGGAAAAACTGGGAATAAAATCCGTCTACTCTTCTAGTATGCCAAGAAGGGTCTAGAAGGGTGAAACGAATAGATAAACAAAAACACCATTTATAATATATACATACCAGAAAGAATGGGGTCGAGTTATTTGAAGTATTATAGGGCATCAAAGGCACTCGCAGAGAGACCGGTAGTGGAAGTAGCGGAAGAACAGAGAGACCAGCAGGATGGTGCCAGTGATGGTGAACAGACTGTTCCATTATATCAGACTCCCAGGGTTTCTGTAAAGACCAAGCTATTGATTGGAGGGGTGGTTTTTGTGGCGATAGTGGGGGTATTCATGTACTTTAAGATGAGAAAGGGAGGGACGGAAAAGACCAGGGACGACAAGAATACCGACAAAAATGTTGACAAAGAAGTTAATAAGAATTCTGGTATTTCGAACGGGTATGTGAAGCGACAACCCGACCCAGGTGTCTTTTACTCACCTGACACGCTTCCGTATTCGTGTAGCGGTGAGGGGACGAAGGTGTCGGTTTACGATTGCAGAAAGGATATAAACTGTATGTGGCTTTACAACGGACATGATGTGAACAGTGGTATTTGTACACACCGGGTTCTACGCCCGGCACCAAGTAAGGGATGCAAATCGTTCAAAACGGCCCATGAATGTAATATGAGAAACGATCGGTATATTTGGAAACATGGGAAATGCATGACAAGGCCACTCTGAGCCCTTTACAAAACAAATGCCTGATTTAACCAGTCCGGTACTGTCTCTTCATTTGCAAGGCTGAAAATTGTGAACCCCAGGTCATGGGGGAGAGCTCCAGAGCTTGTCGGTGGGGGTCTTCCGCCTTCCAGTGTGAGCGTTATCGTCAGGTATCTGAGAATCCTCACTGGTTCTGACGACAACAAACGCGTCCTACTAACATTGATCTCGTTCTGTGTAATACCATAGAACGGGTCGGATGTCACGTATATCCTTGCTAATGGGCTCAGTTCCCTCGCTTCTTCCAGAGAAACATCTACGTATCGGTAGGGATTTAGGACAGTGGCGTTGGGACTTGTGATTGAATTGTAAATAACAGTGGTAGCATCGTTGTAATCGGAATCATAATCGGCGAGCTCAAAACCCATGACGTATGCCGCGGTATTAGCAGAATTGGGACCGGATGCGAATGTAAACCCCCACCGAACATTGTTTACCGTGTTCAATCCAAGAACGGTCTTATTCGCCGCATCAACATACGGATTCCATCTAAGATTAAAGGGGCCAGCGTCTCCAAAAACCAATGATGTTGATATGGCAACCCCCATAAGATCGGCAAGAGTATCGATATACGAATTAGTCTCGTCGAATGAATCCGAGTAAACATACTTTTTCTGTGGGAATTCCACGCTGAAATGTTCAGAATAATCGGAGTCGTCGTCCCATAAGTAGAAATCTACCATGTTTGTCCCTGGAAAACTCCCGTTCTCCGCAATAAAACTTGGTGAAATCTCATTGGGTAAATTATAGGAGGTGAGCTCTACACCAGTAACATACTGCAGTTCATTCAATAACTTGATCCTGTACGAATACAATCCCCCACCTTCTTCCCTGTCACTGGAATTGGTGTACACCCTGGTTATCTTGGTGTAGTTCCTTGTACTTTTCTCATTTTGAAGGGGCATCTTTTTGTCCTAGTTACCCATATAAAAATAAATCATTTTTACACGAGAAAACTTTCTTTCACCCATTCCGGTGTGGTTTCGGTCGCTTCTAAGTTGTAGATAGTAAACTCCAGATCATATGTTATGTCGTTTGGTTCCACCCCCCCAGCTAAAGAAGCATTTATGGTGATGTGTCGCAAACGCGCCGACCCGTCTGTATTCGTAATTATTCTCGTTCTGGGCGCGATGTTTTGGGACACCAGTGTATAAGAAGCTGTATTCCCTATAAAGATGCGTTTGATAGGCTGCAGTTCCGGGATTTCTTCTATGGTGATGTCTATGTACCTGTAAGAATCCAGCATTACAGGTAAGGGTGCGGTGATAATCTCGGTCCTTAAGTCGTCGCGCGTACTCGTATAATCCTCCTGTTCAAACCCCAATTGGGCATAAGCGGAATTGACGGCATTGGGACCAGTCTTGAAATCAAATCCCCATGTATACGTATTGAAATTATCAGCCCACCCAAACGTGAATTCCAGTACATTGTTTGCACTCGGGGTAACGATATAGTACAACGAGGCCTTTATCTCGTCCGATACCAGCTCGTCCATTGTATCCTCGAGGTATGTAGAGAGGGTATCGACGGTAAAGGAAGTTTGCGGAAGTTGGAACGAATAATCGTATCTCGTGATACCGTCCTCGATCACATGAAAATCCACATAACTATTAACAAGCGGAAAAGTAGGAGCGATAGACCTCGGCATCGCAAACCCGGTCAATTCCACCGAAACAACATTCCTCAGTTCCGTGTTTAACGGGACACGAAATCTACCATTTGTCCCTTCCCCTCTATCATCATAAGAATTCGCATATACTTTAGTAACCGCGAGGTAGCTCTCCCCGTCTATTTCGTGAAATGGCATCACGGTAGTATACAATGGACAACAGAGAATTAAAAGAGATTTTTCAGAGAACTGCCTTTATTTCAGAATAATCCTCTCGGTCATGTAATCCGGTATGTTGTAGCCTTGTTTGATGTGGTAAATACGTAACGTGAGGTATAAGGGGAGAACGTCGGTAGGTATAAACCCGCCACGGAGACGCACATGGATTGTCAGTCTCTCCAAACGACGAATCGGTTGTGTCAATAATCTGAATTGCGATCGACGCGCCGGCAATACTTGTGTTACAACGGAGTCGTCCCTTGGAGGGAAGAAGCGGAAGAAGGGCTGCAATTCCGGGAGCTCGTCAATAAACAGGTCAATATACGAATAATCTGGAATACGCGGTAAATTTTGTGCCTGTGCCTCGTAATAATAAATCGCAAATTCGGGGAAGCCAGGGTCACCTATGATAAAAGAATTCATAGTAAAATCTGTCTTCTCAAAACCATAAACTTCCGCGGCGGTTTTGTCGGCATGTTCACCAGACCCAAAAAGAAGAATAATCGACGAGAAACGAACATCGTTTGCAAACCCTACCGTCACTGGAGCTGTCGGGGCCGGGGGGAACGGGGGTATATCTACAGGCGCTTCTACTGTTATGGAGACAAATATTGGATCGTCCCCGAAAAAATCTGCTCTTGCGGTTAACCAGTACCCATCAGCAAAGTAAGAAAGTAACGCGGAGGTAAGACTGGTCTGTAGTAATTCGGCCAACTCTTGTTGGGTTGACCCATTGACCATTGCCGGTAATTGAAAACTAACTATAAACACCCTGGGTTGAACCTCATCGGTCGTAAATTGGATATCAAACCACGAATTGATCGATAACGGGCCACTCAAAGACTGGTCTACCTGAATACTCCCAATTTCTATACCCGTGACATTATTCAGGACTTTCGTGGGTGTAAATACAAAGTCCGTGTTTGTGCCGCTTTGGATATCAAACTGACTATCTATTACAATATCATCCTCCACGAGATATGCCTCCCCATCCCCTTCTATCTCCTGTAACGGCATTACTGTTTAGTATCCGGTGTGAAAATAAACCTATAATTTTGTTTTACGATGTCAAAGTCTGCCGCACGTAGGATGGTTTTTGTGATGTTTCATTGGCGAATTGTAATATGGAGAAGACAAACTGGTTGGGCACGGAAGGGTTGTGGTTGTAAAGACGCGGGTCTTGGCCACCAGGGAGAAGGAAAAATATATCGAGTTTTTTGAGATTGCTCGGGGGTTGGTCTGTATCTATCTGTATTTGTTCCTCTGTCACCCCTGTTGTACCGACCCTGAAACTGTTAGGATTGGTAAGAAAGATCCGTTTCACCGGTGCTTTATTTGACTGTCGCACAAACAGATCAATGTACTTGAATGGCAGTAGGTCTGTATACCCGATTGATTCTATGGTATTCGTGTAATTAAACCCGAAAGTATCGGCTTTGTAGGAGTAATAATCGCGTTTGTCCGGGAACCCCAATTGGACATTACACGCCCTGTCGGTGTGTTCACCGGACTCGAAGAGGAACGCCATGCGCATTATCGCACTCGGATTACTTGTGGTTATGATAAACCTCAGCCGTTGACTCTTGTCATCGTAACTGACTTCTATCTGGAAATCGGCCATGTCTGGTTCTTCATCCAGTGCCGCGTTCATCTCGGTTTCCAGGTAGTCTGCGATATTCGCGTCGTCGGGTACATTCGCCCCCGCGTAGAACGCACGGTTTTCGAGTTGCACAGAGAATTTATACGGGTCCGGGGAAAAGGGGTTGGGCCCGCTCGTCACCCCCAATTCCACCTGGAAATCCAAATAGTCGTTCCCCACTATAATGCCATTCGGTGGCCAGAAGGAGGGGACGATGTTCTTGGGCAAATTCCACGAGATGGGCACGATGCTCATGACATTCTGTGTATCGGTGGGCAGGATCGCCGAGTACGCGTAGTCGCTCTGTGACGGATTCTCTTTGTCCAGCTCCGAATTCACGGTGACATTCACTGTTTTCAGGTAATCCCCCTGCCCCCTCCGCTCGTAGAACGCCATGCTTTACTGTGCCACAGAGAAATAAAAAAGAATGTGTCTACCACCCCAGAAAAATCTCAGAGGAATGTAGCGAAGATGGTACATTACGTAATCGAAGCGTTGTTCGTCGGTTTCGGCACACTGATAATCGGCACTGCCTTCAGCGTGCTCTCCATGTACGCCCAGAAAGACTTCACGATCTCCAAAATCACGTTCTGGCCATCCCTTATAGCGGTCAACTTCATGCTGGGTTTCGTGTTCCACTTACTGTGCGAATGGGCGGGCGTTAACAAATGGTACTGTTCTAACGGCTACGCGTGTAAAAAGGCGCAATTATAACAAAATTCATGTTTTATTTAGAAAACGGGTTCATTGATGGAAGTCTCGGTTGAAGGGATTCGGCCTGGTTGGCCAGGTGGAGAACAAATAATAACCCGAAACCGGTCCCCACAACACTGACTATCTCGAAAGTGCTGACCTTCCCGGAGTCCCCGAACCCTTGATCCTTATTGTACTGGTGGTAACTCTTGTAGAATTCCAGGGTCGCGACGCTGTCACAGAGGATCCCGGACTTCTGTTCGCCGGGCGTGCACTTGCATGTGAGCTCGGACAGGATCCCCTTGGCTTGTGCGCAAGTTGCCTCGCACTTGGAATTGGCGGAAACGACGGCATCGAAGCGCCTGAAAGCCCTGGTTCTGGCGGCATTCCTGCGTTTTAGTGTGCCGGTTCTGGTATCACACACGGTCCGCGCGTACTTTTCCACCATGTTCCCATTCTCCCCATTAGTGAATTGGTGGTATACATCGCATGGCAGGCACACGTCCTCGACCTTGCCCTGCCCCTTCCCGGCGACACCGGAATACTTTCCGAAATCCGTGTGTAGCTGCGCTTGCAGGTAGAAAACGAACACGAGGCTCACCGAAATGCACACGATCGGCACGACGAGCCGCGAAGTCCACACTTGTTTTATAAACAGGAGGCCAATCAGTGCGGCGGCTACCATGAATGGGACAATGTATGCCCGGTACTGGGTCCCAATAAAGGTGTTCTTCTCGATCCAATCGATGACCCCGGGATGGGTCCAGATGATATGCCCCAGAAGCACCGCGTTCACCATCGCCAGCCCGGAAATTGCGGCCTTGATACCGAACGGTTTATCGTACTCCACGGGTTCCACCTCAGCGACAGTCTCGAGTTTGCGGTACATTGCGATGAGCACCACCAGGAGCGCGAACGACATGAACATGGTCACGACCGACACGATAGCCCTTTCGGTGGTCGACAGGGGACCGGCCATGGACCGCCGGGAGTTACTGTACACCAGAGCAAGGTACGCGACAAATGCGTATACACCCACCGAAAACACAATCCAGAACGGCGGGGCCGCTAAAAGGTCATTGAACATGAAGCGCGCCGTCTTCTGTGTCGCCCTCTTCACCAGGAAGTAGAACCACACGAGCCCTCCCAGGATCCCCATTATGAATAAGGGGAGCATGAACGAGTACCCACCGCTCTTCGTAGAGGCCAGCAGATCGTCCTCGTCCAGTGGCGGCGGGATGTACGGCTCATCGGGGGAATCCGGGTCCTCCACATCGCCGGGCTCGATCCACCACCTGTATACTTGCACCGACTCGTACCCCACGAAGGCACTGATGATGGCCAGACCGGCCGCGAGAAAGACGTACCACTGCCACGACCCATTACTGGGGTCCCACCACTCGTTATTATCACTTGCGATGGTCAGGAGGAACTGATCATAATCCGACTTGGTGATCGTATTAGGGCCGAGCGGTTCAGCCATGACCTCATTTATAGACTCAGCGACGGGGACATCATGGTATGGCTCGCGGTAAGTCTCGGGGAGGCGCTGATGGGGCTCGCGATAGGCATTGTAGGCCTGAGGAGGGGGCATGCGAGGGGCCCGAGGAGGGGGCATGCGAGGGTAGTAGGGGTCACCATAGGGTTCATAAGAAGGTTGTTTCTTCTTACTCCCCACGGGTCTGCCCCTTTTCCGCTTTGCAGGTTCGGCAGAAATTTCGTATTGTCTAGGGTAGCCTTGGTCCATGCCCTAGAAATCTCCTTATGTTTCTCTAAAGATTAGATAAAACTACGCGACACCAACGCATACCCAACGCAAATTATGCACTATTTTACACAATTTCATGCGAAAATACTCGAAACACGAAATCACAGAAAAACACCACATCCGCATGACTCTGTGTGTCTTGCATAACATTCAGCGTAGGCCCGGCGTAGTCCCGCGAATCCCAAATTCTGCCTTTTCTCCCCTCATTTCGTATTTTGTACATTCGACCACCCATGGGTGTGTTTTTTGATGTATGCATTGGCGTGCATTGGCAGTTGTGTACCAAAAAAGTGTTAAAAAGTGCAATATTTTGTTATTTAGTAAAAATGTGTGATGTCTTGCGTCCTGGGTATGCTTTTACCTTCAGGAATTACGTGATTTTCATGTGTTTTCCGCCTTAGTTTTGCAGATGCGAAATTTTGACACCCGATGACACCCTCTTTCATACCATCTACCCCCCCCTCGGCTCTCA
>Ga0206131_10008199_pt1 | contig 10315 bp, 9 predicted proteins | sample Helgoland_Spring_FD_148636 | JGI IMG/M metagenome (GOLD analysis project Ga0206131, IMG submission 148636) | Pelagic subsurface seawater microbial communities from Kabeltonne, Helgoland, North Sea - Helgoland_Spring_Bloom_20160517_1 | ecosystem: Environmental > Aquatic > Marine > Epipelagic ... | reverse complement strand
AAAAATGGTTTGGTTATAAGGAGTTGTATTGGTATAATTAGCTGCTAAAGGATTGACTTCCAAAAGTGCATCTTGGTAAGTTTCATAATAGTTTAGGGAGAAGGAGGAAGGCAGTCCCAAAAGTACTTCCGCATCAGCATTACTTAAAGTAAAATTAAAATAACCATCTTCAGTTCCGTCTGAATCGCAAAATTCTAATTCTGTATCATTGGCAGTAGAGGTACTCACACTTAAAGTGAGTTCTGCAATATCAAAACAATTGGTTATGGTGTCTATAAGTTGTGCATATACAACCTGTGGATTTGAAGTGTTGTTAAAAGCTGTTCCATCAACATCATTAATCGAATTTTGAGCGGAGGTTAAGGTGGTGTAAAATTTCACTTCCCTGTTGGGGATTGTGTTGATAAGGGTTTCGTTTATTTGTGTAAGATTAAAAGTTGTTAATCCGTCAAATACGCCATCAGTATCACATTGCACCAAAGCGTTGTCTGTTGCAATCGGGCGTGGACTGTATTCAATTTGAATGGATCCATAGCTAGTACAGCCGTTATCTAAAAGCACTTCAACACTATAGATTCCTTCGTTCTCAACCTCCAACTCAAAACCTGTATTTCCAGAAAGGAGGTTGCCGTTTTTAAACCATTTGTAAGACAAAACATTGTTTTGAAGGGCACTCAAGGTTAGGGTTTCATCGTCACACAAAGAAGTGTTTGTTGCTCTTAAACGGTCAATTCCTAAGTCTGTACCCAATTTAAAACTACTAGCTTCTAAAAACACAGCAGAATCGTAACGATAGTTTTGTTCATCTGCGATAACCAGTTTAACATGGTAAATTTCATTAGGAATGATATTAGCAGTTGCAGTAAGAACTGCGGTTTGACCATTAAAATTAATAGGTGCTGAATTGGAATTCCAACCTCCAAAATACGCTTCATTAATAGGGGCGCATTCTCCTGGTACTCCAGAATGCACCGAGGTTACTTTTACGGGTGTTTGTGTTGTTGGGACTAAGGCAATATTTGTGTAATCTCCACCACTTTCTTTTCGAATTAAAAATCCAAATAAATCTGAATATTGACAAGTACTCGAATTATTTTCTTGGTATTCTTCAGAGGCAAATATATAGTTGAAACTAATTTGACTTGCTTGTGCTGAAAAATTAAATTCTATTAGTGTTGCATTGAGGGTATTACTTTCATTTAGAATCGTTTCTAAGTCAGAATCTCCTCCCCAATTCGAAGCATCATCGTCGCTTAAAGAGTCATTTGGACCCCCAACATTAGCTAGTTTTCCAGTACTTAAAACGATTCCTCTTTGAAAAGGAAAACTACTTCCATTGGCATCAAAATACCCGTAACTTTTTTCTGTAGAGTTAAAATCACCTCCAACGACATTTGTAACCACTAAATTCTCAATACAAGCACTGTTAATGAGCACATTTTCAATCAATTCTTGAGGGGTGTAGGCAGAACTGCTAACTTGAACATTTTGACTCAAAGCAGCGAATGAAAGGCATAAAAAAATAAATTGGTTAAACTTTTTCATAAACAGCAATACAAAGATACGTATTGATTTGTTATTACTTTCTTAAATTATTGAATCTAAATTAGTTATTTGAAATTGAAATCAACAACATAATTTCCTTTAAAAAATAAAAATAGTGCCCCAAGTAATTCTAATTGGAGTAGATAAGATATACTATAGATCTCGCTTTTTTAATAATTTATAAGATGAAAATATAAAAATAAGCGTCCATAAAATAACGATTATAATGTTATCAAAGTAAACGGCATAATCATAACTTATGTCCGTATTTGATGGAAATTTTGTCATCGCAACACGCTGAAAGGGTTGTTTTATGAGGTTTGACATTGAAGTTAGTGGGAAAAAGTTTTGTACTTTTTGAGCAATTTCATAACTGCTTTTCCATGCAATTAGACCTAAAACAATCCACTCTAAGATTAGATCAACAAACAAAAATGCTAATGCGAATGCAGATCGTTTTGCCAAGACCCCCAAAAATAAACAGAAAGAAAAGAATCCTACAAGTTTTACAAAATAAGCCACTAAAAACTCCATTTGTTGAATAATAATGCTAAACTCATTGTAACTTGAATATATCAATCCAAGTATTAAGGATATGATAAAAATAATCAGAGTTGATATGAGAGAGAAAAATACAATAACATAGAATTTAGACAAGATAAATTCTTTTTTACTCAATCCATCGATGAGGTTTTGTTTTAGTGTTTTATTGCTGTATTCGTTCCCAATCATTGAAACCACAACAATTGCAAAAAAGAATTTAAATAAGGCAGAAAAATAGGTAGTGATGTGCCATATTATAGGAAAGTTGAAAATTCCTAATTCGCCAAGTTCTAGTGTAAAAAACCCAAAAAAGTTAATTTTCACAGCCGATAAAAGAATAACACAAAGTGGTAAAATAAAGGATATAAATATCAGAATTTTACTCGTTTTATTGAGTAATAACTTTTGAAGTTCTAAGTCTATTAATCGTCTCATTTGTTGTCGGTTAATTGTAAAAATTGTTCTTCCAAACTTTCTTTTCGTTTGACCAAATGGCTCAAAACAATTCCATTTTTAAAAAGTAAACGGTTGAATTCTTCAGCTTCCATTGGATTTTCAAGAAAAGCTGTAATTAAATCGTTTTCTATTTTGGTATGAGAAAAATTGGGGTGTGTTTCAAGAAGTTTTAGCAAGTCGTCTCTTTGATGTGTTTTTAATTCAAAAAAACCATGACTTGAAATGAGTTCATCAACACGCCCTGAATAGAGGTTTTTTCCTTTTCTTAAAACAACCACGTGCGTACAGACTTTCTCGACTTCATCTAGCAGGTGAGAGGCCAATAAAATGGTTGTGCCCTGCTGGGAAATAGTTTTGATAATCTCTCTAATTTGATGAATTCCTTGTGGGTCTAAGCCGTTGGTGGGTTCATCTAAAATCAATATTTCAGGGTCATTTAATAGCGCTGAGGCTATGGCCAATCGCTGCTTCATTCCTAAAGAAAAGGTGCTAAATTTGCTGTGTTTTCGATCGTCAAGTCCTACAATTTTTAAAGTCTTTTCTATGGAATCATAGGATACGCCTTTTATTTTACAAACCAATTTAAGGTTTTGATAGGCGGTCATGTAAGGATAAAAATTTGGACGTTCGATTATGGCACCTACTTTTTTTAGTGCTTGATGTGTTGTGAGACTACCTCCAAACCAAGAAAAATCTCCAGCCGTTTTATTAACAACATTTAAAACAATTCCTAATGTGGTGGATTTTCCACTACCATTTGGTCCTAAGATACCGTAAATACTTCCTTTTTCGATGTCAAAAGAAAGATTGCTAACGGCAGTTAGTAATCCATATTTTTTAGTAAGATTTGAAATTTTTAGGATAGAATTCACATGTTTTGTTTTAATGAATCATAAATATAAGACGATGTTTTCTGACTATTGTTACAAATTAAAAAAATATAAGTTAAATTTGGAATTCAAGTTAACACATGAAAGACGATTTAAAAATATCCCTTAAAAAACCTTCATACCCTGTAAATACAGCCTTAAAGGGGTATTTGCAAAAATTTAATCGTACAGTTCGGTTGCCTATATTTTATGATGATTTACTTCGTTTTCAAGGGTCTGTAGAAGTGTTTGATAAAAATGATAAAGACACGTTATGGGTGCGTACCTATTATAATGAGTTTGATCGTAAAGAGATCGATTTAAGTTTAAAAAAAATATATACCAAGCTACATTCGGATGGAAATGAAGCCACAATCCCGCTGTTAAATGTAGATGCAATTGACTATTGTACGTTTGGAAATTCCAAACCATTTCGTATAAAAATTAGAAATATACTCAATGATAACTACGCCTATTTTTATGTCAAAAAAGCGGATGCTTCTCGAATTTATGGATTGGAACTTGAGCATATGTTATCTCCTCATAACTTGAATTTTTTAGTCTATGAAGACACCCTAATCGAAGAGCATATCAGTGGTATTCCAGGAGATGAATTTATTGAAACGATGCTCCCAAACTGTTCCGAATCAGAGAAGTCACAAATTGCAAAAGAATTTGTGAAATTCAATGAACGTTGTATGATTCGTTTGTTAGGAGATATGCGTTCTTACAATTATGTGATTGTACCCACACATGATTTTGATCATGTAGTTTACAGTATTCGAGCTATTGATTTTGATCAACAGTGTTTTGAAGGTAAATTTAATGTGTACCGTCCTCAGTTTTTTAAGGAGAATTTTAAAATGGTTGATTTAGTTACAGATAAATTTGAAAAGCAATCTATTAATCAATACAAACTCGAAGAACGTTCCATCGTTGCCAAACGTCTATTGAGTTTCAAAAACCGAGTTGACCAACTGATTCAGTGTATGGTTTCTGATACAATTTCTACCCCAGAACATGAAACCTTACTAAAAACAAAAATATTTGAATATACGCGCGATATCCGATTTAAAAAGAGTAAAAATATGGGTGAAATTTTAAAAAATTCTTTAAGATTTGTAAAACAAAATTACCAAACAGAAAACACAGGAATTTTCTTTTAATTCCAGTTCTCGTCAAAGTCTAGACGATCGTAATCATCCGTTCCATAACCGTCTTCAAATTCATCAAAATCATCTCCAAAATCTTCAGTCTCAAAAACTTTTTCGGGGGCGTCGCTTGGGACTTGTCCATGAACATACAATAAATTAGGATAATCCGTACCTTCCGCTTCTTCCACAATTTCTCCTAATTCAACCATAAAAGTCCACATACTCATAAAATCGTAGATATAAAGTAGTTTTGTACGTTCTTCAGAAACGACTGAACTAATAACAGTCTGACTCATGAGCTGGATATCACTTCCACCTTCGCTAAGATCAAATAAAGATATTTCTTCTCCTTGATTCCATTCATCATCACTCAAATAAAAGGAAGCCATTTCACTACCATCAAATCCAAAGGATTGTGTGATTGAATTATGTAAATCTTCGAGCGTATCGGTCTTTCTAATCTCAATATCTCTAAAAATATCCTCTTTGGTGTCGTTGTCTAAAACAACTCTAAATCTAAAAATCATAGGTTAATAATATAAAACAAATATAAGATGCATTTTTTTATGTTAGTAGCTTTTCTCTTTTTTTATGAAGGCATTCAAAAAGTATGTAACACTGAATTCCAAATAGGATAGAAGCAATGACTAAATGTAAGGGTTGACTCAAAAATGGGAAATCAAAATAATACATGAACACCCCAGAAGTTGCTTCTAGAATTACGCAATAAATGACTAATTTTATTTTATTGAATCCCAACGAGTATGCTCTGTTGAGATGCCAAAGATATCCGTTCAATAACAGGACTAAAATAGAGGTTGAACGGTGGATGTAAAAATTTAATTCGGGGGATGCCAACCAAAGGGACTTTTGATAACCCAATAGCTTTGTTTGTTCATCTACAAACTGTCTAACTTGAGTGCCTAAAATAATTTGAATTAATGAAAGAACAAGCGCCAAAATAAGAATATTATAAAAACGCTTTTGATATGTTTGTGGTTTATAGTTGGTTTTAGAAGCAAAAATAAGATACAGAATAAACCCAACAATTAGCAATGCCATCACCATGTGAATGGTGATTTTGTAGGGAGCTAGGTTAGAATCAACTACTGTTTTTCCAAGCCATGCTTGAAAGCCCATCCCAAACAAAGTGAGCACAGAAATAATAGGTATCCACTTGTTTTTTTTCCAATACCAAAATGCTAATACAGTGAAAATTAAGATAGGGATTCCAGAAAAAGCACCAATGAGTCTATTGATGTATTCTACCCAAGTATGAACAGGGTCGTAAGTCGTATAGTCGTGTTTGCTGTAAACTTCCCAATCAGAAGCGTCAAATTCGTTTCCAGAAATAAAATCAGTTTTGGCAACTAAAAAAGCTTCATGATCCATTAGAATCATCATTCCTTTTTCATAAGAATGATTTGCTTCAAATAATAACTGTGAACTTTCTGTAGGAGGGATGTAATATCCGAAACATTTTGGCCAATCTGGACAACCCATTCCAGAACCAGTCATTCGCACAATAGCACCTGCTACAATCACAAAGTAAATGAGTACTAAAGCAATTTTTGAGAACGTTCTAAATTTATTTTTCATTGGCTAGAGTTAATCCTAAATCAGTTCCTTTTTTTAACATTAATTCAAAGGCTTTTTCAGGGTCGTTAGGAATGATTCCTTCCAAAATAGCTTCTTTGATAAATTCTTTAATGATTCCTATTTCTTTGGATGGCTTTAAATCAAAGGTTTCCATGATTGTTTCACCAGAAATGGGGGACTGAAAGTCACGTATTTGGTCGCGTTCTTCAACTTCAATTATCTTTTCTCTAACAAGTTTAAAATTGTTATGATATTTTTTAAATTTATAAGGGTTTTTAGTCGTGATATCTGCTTCACAAAGGGTCATCAAATCTTCGACATATTCTCCGGCATCAAAAACGAGTCGACGTACAGCAGAATCCGTAATATTTTCTTGAGCTAATACAATAGGTCGCGAACTCATAAACACGAGTTTTTGAACATATTTCATTTTTTCGTTAAGTGGCATTTTTAAACGCTTAAATAAATGATATGCCATTTTAGACCCCTTAAGCTCATGCCCATGAAAGGTCCAACCTACTTTTTTATCAAAACGTTTGGTGGGTGCTTTTCCAATATCGTGTAAAAGTGCTGCCCAACGAAGCCAAACATTGTCGGTGTGCTTACAAATATTATCAACCACTTCGAGAGTATGGTAAAAATTATCTTTATGCTTTTGACCTTCTTGAATATCAACCCCTTTTAAGTCTGTCAATTCAGGAATGATGCGTTGAAGTAAACCAGTTTTTTCAAGTAATAGAAATCCTACTGAAGGTTTGTCACTTTCTAATATTTTTTGAATTTCTACATTGATACGCTCATTTGTAATAATTTCAATCCGTTGGGATTGCTCTTTAATGGCATTAAATGAAGCAGTTTCAATGTCAAATTCCAGTTGGGTTGCAAACCGAATGGCTCTTAACATACGCAAAGGGTCGTCACTGTATGTAATTACGGGATCTAAAGGCGTTTTGATACATTTATTAGCCAAATCTTCGAGACCATTAAAAGGATCTAAAAGCTGCCCGTAGCTCGCAGAATTTAAGCTAATCGCCATCGCATTGATCGTGAAATCTCTTCGGTTTTGATCTTCTTCTAAAGTGCCGTCCTCCACAATGGGATTTCTGCTGTTTTCGTTGTAAGATTCTTTACGTGCTCCTACAAATTCAAGCTCTACACCTTCATGTCGAATCATGGCAGTGCCATAGGTTTTAAAAATCTGAATTTTAGGAGTGTTAGGAAGGTTTTTAGCAACTCGTTTTGCGAGTTCAATACCGCTTCCAACCGCAACAATATCAATGTCTTTTTCACGACCGCGTTCCAATATAAAATCACGTACAAAGCCCCCAACAACATAACAGTCAACCCCAAGTTGATCTGCAGATTCAGAGACAACCTGAAATAGTGGCGATGTTAAAGCGTGCTTGTAGTTCATTATTTGTAAGGTTTACAAAACGTCTTTAAAATTATTTTCTGATAACTTTTACTTCGCCATTATTACTTAATTTAATAATAGAAGAAGGTTTAGCCGTTTTGTTTGTACGCTCCAAATTTACGACATAGTCTACACCTTTTAAAATATAGTCTTCAATTTCTTGAAAGGAATTTGGAGTTGGTTCACCAGAACTATTTGCGGATGTAGAAACGATTGGTTTTTTAAATCGTTTTAGTAATTCTGCACAAAACCCTTCTTTGACCATACGGATGGCCAAGGTGTTGTCTGCTGCAATAAGGTTTTCAGTAACTCTCAAAGGTTTATCATAAATAATAGTAGTAGGCGTTGTGGCATGTTCTAAAATACTGTAAGCCGCTTCTGGAATTTCTTCAATATAATAGTTTAACATCTTAAAATCACTTACCAAACAGATCATTGTTTTTTGTTCCTCTCGTTTTTTGAGTTTATATAGCTTTTCAACTGCAGTAAAATTAGTAGCATCACAGCCCAACCCCCACACAGTATCCGTAGGGTAGAGGATAAGCCCACTTTGTTTTAAAGTCTTTAGGGTATTGTTTAGTTCGTTTTGCATATCCTGGAAGTATTTGATTTAGCAATTACAAAAATAGTTTAATTAGATTAAAATCTATATATTCGAAATTTTAATTACATAATTCATGTTGATCAAAGCCATACTTGTAGCCAATAATCATTTAAATTCTGTTGGTGGCTCAGAAACATTTACTTATACAATGATTGAAGCTCTTATTTCTAAGGGATATGATGTTGAATATTTTACATTTTTTAAGGGCATTACTTCTGATAAAATTGAAAATGAATTAGGAGTGAAATTTATGTCTAAGCCTCGTTACGATTTAATTTTAGCCAATCACCATCCTTGTGTTAAGTTTTTAAGTACCAAAGGAATTATTATTCAAACCTGCCATGGTATTTTCCCTAAACTGGAACAACCATCTAAATTTGCTGATGGATATGTTAGTATTTCCGATGAAATTAAACAACATATTTCTAAATTAGGTTTTAAATCTAAATTGATTCTTAACGGAGTTAATTGTGAGCGTTTTAATTCTACAACTTCATTAACTAAGAAGCTTTCAAGTGTGTTAAGTTTGAGTCACTCAGAGTTAGCAAATAGAAAAATTGAAGAAGCTTGCAGGGAATTAGGAGTAAAATTTAATAAACTAAACAAGTTTGTTAATCCCATTTGGGATGTAGAAAATCTAATTAATGAAGCGGACTTAGTAATTGGTTTAGGGCGTTCTGCATACGAAGCGATGTCATGTGGTCGAGCAGTTGTAGTCTATGATCAAAGAGATTACAATTCATCTAAAGCAGATGGGTATATGACTCCAGAGCACATTTCCAAATGTGTTTCAAATAATTGCTCAGGACGTTACACTAATTTAGAATACCAAGTTCAAGATTTAATCAATTGTTTTAAACTATACACTCCACAAGATGGTGCTGATTTAAGAGAATATGCTCTTTTACATTTCAATATAGAACACACTATAGACCAGTATTTGTCATATGCAGAAACACTTAAAAAACGACATGGTTTTTTGGTTTTAAAGTTTGTGTACTTGTTTCAGGCTTTAAAACAAGTAAAACAGAATTATAAATTTAATCGTAGAGCTAAGCGTGCAAAGGTGTGTCAATCATAAGTTTTTCTTTTATATCAGACTAGTAGCTCCCAATTATTTTAAGAAAGTTTTATACATTAATGTTGTTCAAAATATATAAAAAGGAACCATACTATCAAGCTTTGATATAATTAAATCAATTTATATGAGTAAAAAAACGGTTAAAATCGTAATTCCAATATATAAATTACAGTTATTGGATTTCGAATTAAAATCCCTAAATCGATGCGTCGAAATATTGGGACAACATTCCATTGTTTTTGTTCATCCAGAATCTTTAGATGTCTCTACGATCAATTTTGATGGGCGTATTTCCTCCGAAAAATTTCCTGATCATTATTTCAAAAGTGTTTTTGGGTATAATCGTTTGATGTTGACAGCTAGTTTTTATGAGCGTTTTTCACATTCTAAATTCATTTTGATTTATCAATTAGATGCTTATGTTTTTATAGATGAATTATTGTATTGGTGTTCTAAAGACTACGATTATATTGGTGCCCCTTGGATTACAACTCCCAATAAAGGATTTAAAAAAGTTTTATCATTATTTGATTCTAAGAAAAAGAAAGCACGTTCTGAAATATTTTATAAAGTTGGAAACGGTGGTTTTTCATTACGAAAAGTGAGTACTCACATCGCTAATGCAAAGAAATTGAAGTCCGTTATTGAGCAGAATTTGAAACGTTCAGAAGATGATTTTAGAATTATGGAAGATGTATTTTGGTCCTCTGTTCCTAAGTTTGACCCCAGTTTTTTGATTCCAGACTATAAAGAAGGGTTAAAATTTGCCTTTGACAGAAAACCAAAACTAGCTCTCAAGCTAAATAATAACAAATTGCCGTTTGGTTGTCATGGATTTGAAAAGCCAAAAGTAAAGAACTTTTGGAGTCAGATAATATCCTAGTTTTTAATTATTGGCTTCTTTCCAATGTTGTCTCAATTTGCTGTATTTCAGGTAGGTAGTTATGAATGTTTGCTTGCAAATACGCCATCCATAAACACCATCTAAAATTCCAAGTCTTAAAAAATAAGCTTTAAAAAATGCCCAAGAAGGCCTAAAATACACCTTAA
>Ga0206131_10008197_pt1 | contig 10316 bp, 7 predicted proteins | sample Helgoland_Spring_FD_148636 | JGI IMG/M metagenome (GOLD analysis project Ga0206131, IMG submission 148636) | Pelagic subsurface seawater microbial communities from Kabeltonne, Helgoland, North Sea - Helgoland_Spring_Bloom_20160517_1 | ecosystem: Environmental > Aquatic > Marine > Epipelagic ... | reverse complement strand
CTCCAGAAGAAGAGTAGTAGAAAGAAACGAAGACTAATAACAGTCGCGCGTACCCGATTATGTTTGGGACGTATACATACACGTTCGAATGTCTCGTGAAGAATGATGATGATGATGATGATGATGCATTTTTAGATTTCTTCTTCGATGAATTGGTGAGGGAAATTGATGACTTCCTCACCATCGTTTTCTTCTTTTTAGTCCTCGTCGTCGTCGCGACAACAAAATCGTCCTCTGAATCTGATGAAAACCTCGCCGGAGCGTTGATTTGTCTTCTCGAGGAGGACGGTCTTCGTTCTTTCGTCGTCGTTGACATTTAACTACTCTCTATACTAATAGAGAGAAATTCACCTAAATATACTCGTACGTGTTGAAAATGAAGAAAAAGACTGCAAAATTTTTGGGGAGAAAGAAACAGAGAAAAACCTTCACACATCTTTAAAGACGACGACGATTCAGACGACGACGACGACCACACCATGCACCACCACCAACACGCGACGACAACGATCAACTCTCGCGTTTCAGCTTCCGCTGCTGCGAGCTCCGCGACTCGTAGCACTCGCATAATAAACTTATTAAAAAGTAAAAGAGGAGGAAATCATCATCAGAATCGATTCTTTTCCGCCGGCGCAAAATCATCATCAATCGCAACAACAACAACAACAACAACAACACGAAGAACAAGAAGAACAAGAACAAGAACGAGAAGAAGAACAAACGCCACCACCGACGCGAACGAACCACCATCTTCAGGAAAAGAGAATAACAACAACGTCATGCCGTGGGAACAAAACGAGTTGGAGAAGATGAAAAACGTGAAATATTCGCAACCGAGACCGGCGACAAAGAAAAAAATCGAATCCGACAAAGAATACGAACTCTTGAAAACGGAGCTGAAAACTTTAACGCTGAAATACGGCGCGGGATTGACTTTGTATTGTTTACTCGGGTACGGCATCGCGTCGAGTTTTAGCTCTGCGATAGGTGTGATTGGTTCGTACGTATACCTCCAGTTCTTATCCGAGTACGTGGATACGGTGAACGAGGAGCGGGACGGGTATAAGGAGGAGGATTACACGAGGAATTTGGTGTACGAACCGGTGACGGACGTGAAGAAGTTGGTGTTTGGCCCGGAGTCAGTTTTAGGTAAAATTGCGACGATTTATTCGCGAGCGCTGTTTCAGAAGAGGTTGATTGTTCCCGTGGTCGTCGCGTCGGAGTCGTTGTGGAATCACATCCCAGGGCATCCGTTTGATTTTAACTACGGCGTCACGTTGATTGGGTTTTTAACGTACAAGGCGAGCGCGTTAACGGTGACGTATGGAACGTTAAAGCCGTTGTTACAGGAAGACGCGAAGAACGCCGGGAATTGGGAACCGGAAGAAGAAGAAGAAGAAGAAGAAGAAGAAGGTGTCGAGTAATGTATCTTTCGCGACCGTATTAGAAACGTTATGATTATTAGGAGACTATGTATTATTATTGATCTTATTAAACCCAGCCAAAGTTATTGAATTGAAAATCTCGTCATTAATTTTATTATATATTATTATTAATCCTTGTTATACGCGGAGTACGGATCTTTGCTACTCTTGGGCGCAATCGTCACGCCAATTTGTCCTATTTGCGCCTCTAATTCCTCCACGGTCGCTCTCTTGCGCAAAGCGTCTCTAACTTTCACGATCGATCCTTTCCTCCCCGGGACTTGGCCTCGCACGTACACTAAATTTCGTTCGCTATCGATTTTATACACGAAACAGTTCTGGACGGTTCGTTTTCTCCCGCCCATTTGTCCAGCCATTTTCTTCCCTTTAAAGACTCTCCCCGGATCTTGACACTGACCGATCGACCCGTGCGCGCGGTGTTTCTTCGTGTTCCCGTGCGAGGCGGGTTGCCCGGAGAAACCCCACCGTTTCATCGGCCCGGCGAAACCTTTGCCCGAGGTGACCCCTTGCACGTCCACGTACTGTCCAGCAAAGAAATGGTTCGCGTTTAACTCCTCTCCAACTTTATACTCCCTAGCACCTTTAATTTCTACAGTTTCTACATCTAAATTGTTGTTGTCATCATCATCGTCTCCTTCCTCGTCTTCTTTATACATTTTCATCGTCGGCGGCGTCACGCGAAACTCGCTCAGAAACCTTTTAATCGGCACTTGCGCCTTAATAAAGTGCCCGAGCTCTGGTTTGGTCACCGATTTTGGTTTCTTATACCCGCTTCCAACTTGAACCGCGCTGTACCCTTCGTTCTCTTCCGTTTTCACCTGGACGATTTGATTATCGTCGATCCATAAAACCGTCAAAGGGTGTCGTTTCCCCCACTCGTCCCAGTCGCACGTCATGCCTGCTTTCACGGCAATCAACCCGGGTCGTTTCGGTCCAAACCTCTGCGCGGATTTAATGAGCTGTTCTTGCGTTTTGTGCGGTAAAGGGCGTTTGAATAACGCGTCCACCGCTTTCGCTTGCGAGGCGTACGTTCTTTTATTAGTATTATTCGTTGTTAATTTTGTTGTTGTTGTTGTTGTCGTTCTCGCAAAAATGGCAATCGGGGTTGACGATGATTTTGATGAAAATGATTCCGACGCATCATTCAAAGCAACGGAAGAAGAAGAGAAAAAAGCTGATGATTTTGATGTCGACGCGAAAACTGAACCCCACACTCTGCTCATCCTCGTGGTCGCGTTGTTCAACAGCGCAGCAGCAGCCTCAGCAGAAGCAGCAGCAGAAAAGGAAGGATTTGTTGCAGCAGCAGCGCGTCTCAACATGATTTGCCTTCTCTTGATGTTTTTTTTTTTGCGGCTCCTTCCTTCTCTGAAAATAATTTAATCGATGATTATTGATTTTTGCTTTCGTCGTTTCCAAATTTTCTTTTTTTGGTTGTTGTTTTTCTCCTTTTTTTGTCGTACTTTTTCACATCTCTCAACACAAAAGCTACCACGCGCAAAGTAAAATTATTCTTCTAGTAGAGTATTACTATTCAGTAGAGAGAGTTGTAAAAGAACAACAACAGTAACAGGAGAAGAGAGACCGTTTTTTGTGGTATTCTTTTAAAGCGCTAAACAACGCTGCAACCGCCGAAACTGCTGCCAAAAGTGTGATGATGCTTTAAGAAGAAGAAGAAGAAGTGATGGAGAAAATGATGAGAACGAAGAAGTGATTTTGCCGCGCGGTTACGTTTTTGAATTTCCTTTTTTATTATTATTAGAAGAAGAAGAAGATGACGACGACGACGAGAAATTGGAGACGAGAGGAAGACGACGAAGACAAAAACGACGACGATAACAGGAGCGATTCTGCCGCCGGCGGCGAAAAAGGAGTTGGTGGTTTTGGATTCGGGAAAGGCGTTTCCGCGTTCGTAAGCAAAAGCGAAGATGGAGAAGAAGAAGAAGAAGAACTGCTGCTCGCGAGGAGGAACGCTTCTCCTTCTTCTTCTTCTTCTGCCGCTGCTTTATCCCAATCGTCGCTCTTTTCCGAGGAAGAAGGAGATGAAATCGACGATGGAGGTGGTAACGATGGCGGCGGCGCTCCGGAAACGCCAAACTCGATCGATCCGGAGTGGTTGCGAAGGCAACACTTTTACGCAGCGGCGAGGCATCGAGAGAGAGTTTTGAGCGACGAAGAGAACGAGTATGGAATTACGAACGCGAGGACGAGGACGAATAGGCGCGCAAGACGAGATGCTTTTGGTAACGTTATGGACGATTTCGACGACGATTTCGACGACGACGACGAAGATAGAGCGACGATGAATTCCGAGGACGTGTTTAGTCGAGACAATAATACGAACGACGATTATTACGAAGAAGGCGACTCGATCTTCTCAGAAGATTCAGAATTTTTACGGAACGCGCAAAACGCCGCGGCACATAGGAATCGCGGCGCCGGGTATAACCCGTTTGGTATGAATATGAATTCAAGTGCGAGTACTAGAAACGTCGGGAGGAGTAGTTCAGGAAGAGATTTTAGAAGAAACAATAACAACAATAACAACAAGATTAGGAGCAGTAATAAAGACACAGAAATCGAATCCGACACCGACGACGACGACGAAGATACGACGACGACGCCACTTTTAACGAAGAGTCCGACGAGAAAAGGTCCTCACGCGTCTCCGGGTAGGAAGAAAGCCGATAGCACCAACGCTCATCGTAATCATCAACCTCAAGTCGATACTTTCGTGCCGGTACGGGCGAGAGATGTTTTAGAGCACTCGGCTGATTTTTACGACACTTCGGTAAACTCAGGTCTATCTCCGTTTGAAGTCACTCGCAGGTTACGAAAGTTCGGCCCGAACTCTGTTCCTGGAGAGAAATTCGATTACGGTCAGTTGGTGAAACACGCCCTTCGCGAGTTCAACGCGCCAGCTGGGAGGGTGATTTTCTTTGCTATTTTCTTACAATGCCTACAAGCTATGGATCCAGCGAAAACACTCGATTCTATTATTGATGTTTTAGTCTTGTTCTTGGTTTTCTTTGCAAACTGTTACGTTGGGTGGTCCGAAAGCAGAGACGACGGCGCTTTGATGGCTGGGACGGAAGTCACGACTTCGGCTTTGACGACGACTTCAACAAAAGCAACGACGAAACAATCGCAGAAACAAATTTTAGAAAATATGACTCGGACAAACGCGCCGAGAAACGGACAGTTCCCCGCGTACGCGACAGTAGTTCGAGATAACGGGAAGCAGATGCGCGTGTCGTCGAAATCGCTCGTGCCGGGTGATATTGTCGAATTGCGCGTCGGTCAAATCGTGCCGTGCGATTGCGTCTATCGAGGCTCGGGCGTATTATTCGTCACGCGAAACTCGAATTATCTCATTAATACCGCGTCGTCATCGACGTTATCCTCGTCTTTGTTTGCAAATGGTACGCCGCGCGGAGGTGCGAGTCGTGGTGATGAATTGTCCATGCTCTTTGGCGATGATAACGAAATGGACTCGCTGGATTTAATCGGCGTCTCCGAAGGCGAACCGGTTTTAGGAGGGAGTGTTATTTACGCCGGTTGCGGTGCCGCAATTGTAGGCAGAACCGGTCCTCGAACAGCCATCGCGCGCAAAATGCAGCAGATTATGCAAATAGAAGAACATCGCGCGAACGCCGCTGGTATTTTAGGTTTCTTCTCGATGACTTCAACGAGTCATCAAAATCGCTCGAGAAAATCATCCATGGTTCGCTCGAAATCGTTTGGTGCTCTGTTTGGATCGTCGGCTTCAACGCAACGACGAAGTCATCACCATCGACAGCAAGTACCTACGATGGCGCGTACTACCGTTGCAACACCGCCGAGAGGGTCTGCGTTTGACCGGTCTTTAGATCTCGTGATGACCGGGGTGGCTGTGGCGTCGTTCGCTTCTGCAATTTCACTTTGGCTCTTTTTAGTCGTAGCCGGTAGAGGATTTTGGTTTGCGTGCTCCTTTGCAACCGTATTGTGCGTGTGCGCGTTGCCAATAGCTGTGAGAGTTGTCGTTCACGCGACTGTTGCGTTGGGTATTCGGAGAATGGCGAAAGCGCGCGCGTCTCCTGGGTACAGCCCAGGACTCGACGATTACTATCCCGAGTATTATTTGAATGAGCAAGCAAACAGAGAACATCTGAACATGCAACAACGACAACAGTCGAACAAAGAAGCATCGAGTAGTAGCAATCCGTTGTCATCCTTCGTTGGCTCGACGACGACGAGAACTTTTGGTATCAGCCGATTGAGTGCAATACAAGACGTTGCCGCAATGCAAGCGCTCTTCTGTTCGACGTCGTGCTGCGTGGTCGATCGGTTCGCGACTCGTATTGTCGGAGAACCCATTGTGTTTGCAGATAGTTGTCAACCGAGGGACGTTTTGGTTGCCGCGGCATTGGCATCGCGATGGTGGAAGAATTCATCTTCAGTCATGGAATCAGCAACCCCAACCACAGCGAGATCGAACAACAACAATGTCTTTGAGCAACATCTGGTAGCAGACGACGAAATGAATTTGATATTCGACGATTCCGTCGATCGCGCCATCGCGGAGCGACTAGCGGAAGACGGTTTGAGTTCGCTCTCAGAAACCTACATCCAGAAAACGTACGAACCGTACGATTCCGTAGTCAAACTTTCGAGAGCAACGATTTCCAGAGAAGAAGCCATGGATGGTTCAAACTCTGGTGTGTTCGCTGTAGCCAAAGGATGCTTAGAATCCATAGATAATTTAGTCCGTCGAGAAACTATGATTTCTCGCGCCGGGAACGAAGAACACGCGAAAAAAGTCTTTAAAGCGTTAGACGAGGCTCGAAATCGCGAGAGAATGTTTGAACGACGAGGTTTGCGATGTGTTGCAGTTGCATGCGCATATGACGTGCAAACAACCGCGGAAGTGTTCGAAAATAGCGCGCAGAACCAAGGCAGTATCGTGAACGGATGGGTCTTCTTAGGTATCTTTGCCTTCTCGCGTCACGTCCGTCAAGATTGCAACGCCGGCAGAGACGCGCTGAAAGCTTTAGGCGTGGACGTGAAATTATTCACTTCCGCGTCGGAATCGTTTGCTAAAGTGCGAACGGAACAGTTGCACAATCCAAAACGCGTGCTTTCGTCGACGAGAACTGGTAACGCGGGAGAGGAGTTTGCGTCTTCATCTTTACTCGATAATCAAGATACGGACTCAGAACTCAATAGGTCTGAAAATGCGAGTCAAAAAAATCGACAACAACCACCATCGGTTTCGCCCCGCGTGCAATCGTTCTATACGAACGCGGGTAAACGATACGAAGGTATCGTTCGAAATTGTCGAGAAGTTTTAGAAGGTCGACCACCGCCGGAGCAAGTGACATCTGAACAACAAAGGAGCGATTTCGTTTCCGATGCCGAAAGAGGTATTCGATCGTCCACGATTCATTCTACATCTACGACGACAATAACAACCACATCCATAGTGCCTATCAGTAAAGTCGATTGCTTTTTCGAGTGCAGCAACGCGGAAACGAAAGCGAACATCATTCGCCGGTTCAAGCAAGCGGCGATGCATCAAAACAGTCGCCACAACCAGCGGTTTTTGGGCAGCAGCAGGAAAGTCATCGTTGGCGTTCTCGGAGATCGTTTAGAAGATCTACCCGCCATGCGGGCTTCCGACGCCGCTTTTGCCGCCTCGCAATCGTCCACGGATGCTGCCGTTCGCGTTGCTGATTTTGTCGTGTCGAGACCGTCGCTGGCGCACGTCGCTTCTGCAATCGTCGAAGCGAGAGCTGTTTTTGCACGCGCAAAGACTTACGTTTTGTACCGCATCATCTGCACGTGCCACTTGCTCACCGTGTTTGTCCTGTGCGCCTTCTTAGTGTTTCCGAACGAAACTAACGTGGCGTGGCCGAAAACGTTCACTTTACCAGTCATCGCGTTGGCGTTGTTAGCCTCGGTGAACGATTGCGTCGTCTTGTCAATCGCTTATGATTTTGCGAGACCGTCAGCGTCGCCCGAAGCGTGGCGTTTGCCGTGCATCTTGGCATCTGGACTAGCGATGGGCTTTGTTGCCACATTCACGACGTGCTTTGTAGCGCGCGAAATCTTCTCCAGCTCAAATGCAAACTTTGGTTTACTCGAAGCGTTGGACATCGCGCCGGATACGTACGAGCAAGCCAAGTGCATGATTTTCTTGAAAATGGCATTAACGGATGCATTCTCGGTATTATGCGCGCGCTCGGACGGACCCGATCCGTTTTGGACGTTAGCACCGGGTGGGTTCCTATTCCTGGCCACCATGGCGTCTTCTTTTGCCTCCATTTTGCTCACGAGACATTGGCCGTTTCACGAAATGTCGCCGTGTACGTTTGAGCAAACGTTGTTTTGCATATGCGTTGCTCTGTTGAGTTTTCTCTTGCAAGATGCCGCGAAGACAATCTCTTACAGAGCATTAGTCAGAGCAGAGTGGATGCCTGAACGCAGACGTCTATCGTCCGCGGAAACGAAACGAATTTCCGCGGTTGCGGCGAGAGACATCGATTTAGAACGCAGGGAGGCGTTGCGCAAAGCGATCAAAGCGAAAACGTCGAAGGATAACAACGTGGCCACTGGAGCTACTTTCACCCCGAGAAATGCGCCACCAATCTCACCGTTCCTAAAAAAATCCACCGGCGGCTCTCCTATACGATCTGGTCAGCGCACACCGACGGCAGCGAACGATGCGGCGTACTTCAACAGCGCCCAAAAATTCAACGCGTCGCCGCACAGATCGCCTCGGCGATTAGAGACCACTATGGAAGGAGAAGAGGATGAAGAAGATGAAAGTAGAAAAGACGAAGATGAGCGACTGGAACATCATCATCAACAACAGCGAGGAGAAGGCGAACACGTGAATGCGGACGATGACGACGTAGCGGAGGAATTATCCTCCATCGATGAAGACGAGGACGACCACTTTGGTGCTCGCCCGACGTCTCTCTATGACTCGCCCGCGGAAGAACCGGAGACTGTTTTGCAAAATAAACTTCGGGCGGAAAAAGGTGAATTAACCATCGATACCTTCACACGCTTGACGTTTGGATACCGCACAATATTGAACAAGGAGTTGAAACAACTCTCGCTCTCTATCGATTGGTCTCGAGCCTTTCGCGATTTGCGAAGGGCGAAAGCGGATTCACAAGTTGGCGCTTTGCTGGACGCGCACGCGACGTTGAGATGTTTAGACGCCGATTGTGGCGTTGGAGCGTTTTCGATGATGTTAGCCGAAAAGTTAGCCGCGAAGAAGTTGAAGAAGAAAGGAGGAATGAGTGGTGGGAAGATGATGAACAGCGACGATAACGACGGAGAGGAGGAGTACGAACTTTCGTCTTCGGACTCGGAGAATTTGGAGAGGGAAACGGGTTTGTCGAAGGAGGAGAAGAAGAAAGTCATGACTTCCGACGAGAAAGAAGACGAAGAATCCGCCTTGAACGGTCGCGTGGTGGCCGTTGAATTGTTATCGACCTCTTTGGTTTGCTTAAAACACGCTTTAGAAGAGATTAACGAGAACGACATCGACTCCCCGTTCCGCGCAGTGGCGTTGCATCGCGGCACCTTGGACGTGTTCAAAGTGAAACCGATGTCCTACGACGTCGCGTATAATGCGTTTGGCTTTGAACGCATCCAAAAAGGTACAAGCTTAAGAGCTGCGGCGAGAGCGTTTGCTATGTCTGTAAAAACGAACGGTTTAGGTTTCATCGCCGTGCACGCGGCGAAGAGCGCTGACGCTCAATTTCACGCTTTATATCGAAACGCCTTCGTCGCGTCTTCAACGACGACGATGTTACCTTCATCACCAACAGCTTCGTCTGCATCGATGACTACTGCTGAAGACGTCATTGACGAGCTGCATAGGCTCGGCGTCGCGTACAACGTTACCACAAAGTCCTATCAATTACGAATCGAAAAGATAGGCGAATACAATCGTAGAATTTTGGAGAGTTACTTACACGGCGTCGCGATGGATGATTCGTTAACTTTAGAGGAGATATGTGCGGACGCGAAAGTGGCGCAATTCTTATCCAAGAACGATCGAGGTGATCACTTTTCGTTCACGCAAATCGTAGCGCACGTCACATTGTAATATTATTTTAAGCAAACGTGTTCATTAAAGCGTACAATTCGTTTTTTTATTCGCACTTCCCGATGCATTTCACTTCAATTTTCCCTCCTTGCCCGCTCCCTTCGTACTTCTTGACGAAAGAATCGCACCCCAAACTCATCCTCGTATCCACTCCGGTGTACGGATTCACCCCTTCCGCGGTTTCGCACAAACCTAACACCTGGTACCGATCGATAACTGCCTCGGTAAAATCCGCGTTCTTAATTTTCATCTCGCCCATATCCGACCGAATAAAGTTCGCCCCAACTGCCACCGCGTCTTCAAAGTTCGCGCCTCGCAACAGAACGTAATCGAACAGCACGTTCGAAACGTCCGACCCGTGCACGTCCGCGTTCGGCATTATCGACCTCGTCATCACTGCTCCTCGCATGTCTGACTTTGAGAAATTCGTGTTCCGTAGCTCGGCTTCCACCCAAATCGTCCCTCGTAAATCCAAGTTTGAGAAGTCTTCGTTCGAGTGCTCCGACTTGGAATAAAAATCAACCCCGTCGAGTTGTTTCACCCGTAAATCCGTCACCTCCGATTTTACGCTGTCGTCTAAAAATTCCGCTCGAGCAGAAAAGAAGTCCCCGATTTGGGCTCCAAATCCCATCGAGAACGCCGTGGCTAAGGAGAGAAGGATGGATGTCGTTCTTTTTGTTCTTCTTCTTCTTGAATCGTCGTCGTCGTACGACGTGCTCGGCGTTCTTTCATCATCATCATCATCATCATAATTTCTGAGTGACGACGAT
>Ga0206131_10008194_pt1 | contig 10318 bp, 12 predicted proteins | sample Helgoland_Spring_FD_148636 | JGI IMG/M metagenome (GOLD analysis project Ga0206131, IMG submission 148636) | Pelagic subsurface seawater microbial communities from Kabeltonne, Helgoland, North Sea - Helgoland_Spring_Bloom_20160517_1 | ecosystem: Environmental > Aquatic > Marine > Epipelagic ... | reverse complement strand
ACCATGTCTGCGTGGCGGTCAATATGGTCGATCAATTGGTGGCAGTGCGCAACGGCAAAATAGCAGACGTAATCCCCGTTGCCGCACGCGGGATGCTGGTCTAACTTAGCCCCCTCCTACACGAGCAAGTAAAAGCAAGGTTGAAATTGAGGTCAGTGATTTCATTTTGAAAGTTCAATCCATTGTCAGAACGATATGTAAATTGACTTGAAAAACCGAACGGACCGCTCAAGCATAATTTCGTAATTCTAAGATGAGGGAGACCGCAATTGACGTAAAAAAGGGTCACCCGCTGAGCGGCATAAAAACATAGTCTAAAGGCCTAATCTAAGGGTTTCGACACCGGTCTTTCTGAAGTTTGCAATCATTATTCTGATGCGAATGCTTTTTGTATGACCGCGCAGATCATGATGGAAAGTATATCTCAAATTCGGTAATTTTAATTTGGTGTAACAGTATCCACTTTGGCCTGAACAACAGGACCTGACGCAGCCCAAGCACCCAACTGCATCACCCCCAATGCTGTGCTGAAATAAATTGGGATATAGGACCGTTTGCTGGAAATTGCGCTGGGAAATCTTAGAAACTGGGCTGAATAATTCATCCGTCCAATACTGCTGCCAATGCGGTGACAGATGTGAACATCGCAGAGTGCGAAAAAACTGATTTTGTGATCCTAAGGGCCGGAAAATGCGCCGCCATATAGGCGATTACCTCCTCAATTTCGATTGTAACCGCAAACCGTCCGATACAAGAAAACACCCCACCACCAAAATTAAGATGCGCAGGTTTGTCGGGACGGTTGATGTCAAACTGATCGGGGTTTGGAAAATAATTCTCATTCCAATGCGCCGCACCAATATTTGCAAAGACCGCTGTGCCTTCGGGGAGCGAAACCCCCGCTAGATTCACATCCTCAAGTGTTTCCCGCGAGGTTGACAACGATCTGGGATGATAGCGCATGACCTCACGAAGAGCCTGCGGCACCAGTGACGGATCGCGTGCAAGCATCGCCCAAATCTCCGGTCGCGAGGACAATTCAATCACCGCAATCGCGATTTGGTGCGACGAATTATCCGTGTTTGCTTCGGCCAGTTTGACCACCCAGTTGCGAAGGTCGTTTTCGCTCAGTTGTCCCGTTTCTGCGGCGCGGATCAATTGCGATAAAAGGCTGTCACTTGGGGCTTGACGGACGGCTTTAATACGGCGGTCGACATACTCTAAAAGCGCCTTGAAACTCTCTGTAACTGCCTGCGTGGTCTCGGGGTTACGGGTATGCACTTGTTGAACAATATGCGAACTGCGCGCGATAAAGTCGGCATCCGCCATCGGGGCATCGACCCAATAGCAGTACACCCGGCTGGGAATGGGATCACACAGCGCCGCAATAAGGTCGATTGGCCTGTCGCGAGGCAGGCTTGCAAGCGTTTCGTGAACCACCTGTCTGATACCGTTACGAAACTGCTCTGAGCTTTTGGGGCTCATCAAAGTGGTAAGTGGCACTCGCAGCCGACGCCGAGTCTCGCCGCGATTGTGAAACGAGATTGAATGGCGCTTATAGTGCAATGCAGGGCCCTCTGGCATGCCGAGCAGCGCCATCAACCCGGGATGCGCGGTGCCAAAACGACGGTTAACAATGACGTCGCGACACAGGTCATAATCCAGAATTTCAACACCGCGCTCCGAACGCGCGAGTTTAAATCGTTTCGCATAGCCTGCCAGCGTTGACAGTGGGGCTTTGCGATAATGAGCCGCAGAAAAATCAATTTCCGGCAAATTTGAAATGCCAGTCATTTTAACAGACCAAGCGTTGACGGATCGGGATTGCGGCGCGTACCGCCACCGCAATCCCTTGTGAGGCTCATGCCGCTTTAGGCCCTGCAGCTGTTGCCGCAATAGGTATCTCACCCTGAATCGTGGCGCGTTGCATGACGCGACGGTGTTTGGCCACTTCGCCAAAATAATCGCTGACGCCATGGTGCAAGCACACCCGATTGTCCCACATCGCCATTGATCCGGGTTGCCATGCAAGCCGACACCCCAAATGCGCCTGTATCGCGTGTTCATAGAGATATTCAAGCAGGGGCAGGCTTTCTTTTTCGGTCATGCCAACAAATCGCGTGGTAAACGCAAGGCTGATAAACAGCGCCTTACGACCGGTGTCGGGGTTCACCCGCACCACAGGGTGCGTGGCCACCATTGCATCATTTTTGGCCAGTTCGTCCATCGATTGATAGCGGTTTGAATATTGCTGTGGGTTGCCCGATTCATTCACTGCCTCCAGCCCCGTCAATAAGGATTTCATCCCGTCAGAAAGTGTCTCATAGGCGAGATACAAATTGGTAAAGGCCGTATCTGATCCATAGGGAGGAAGCTCTTTTGCATAAAGCGTCGCGCCCATCGGCGGACGTTCAAGAAACATCAGGTCTGAATGATAAAAACTATCCCAGCTATAACTTTCACCGGGTTCGCGAATAATTTTAAAAATTTCCGGGATGTCCGGCAGTCCCTTGACATAGGGGTGTGGGATGATCGGGCCAAAGCGCGCTGAAAAATCATATTGTTGCTGATCGGTCAAGTTCTGATCGCGAAAGATCAACACCAGATAACTATGAAACGCCCGTTTAATCTCAGCGAAGGTAACGTCATCTAAATCCGCCGAGAGATCGATGTCAAAAATTTCAGCGCCCATCGCGCCAGTGATCGGTTTTACCCGAATGTGTTGATAGGCTGTCATGGCATGTCTCCAAATTCCTAATTGCATTGTATCACTGCTAGGATAAGACTCGCGTAAAAAGGGTATTGAAAGGCGACATAAACGCAATGGAAGACGCAATGCGCATTTTGATTGTTCTGGTTCCAGGGTTTTCGCATTTATCACTTGGCGCAATTTTGGAGCCGTTGCACAGGCTCAGCGCTCTGGATCCCCAAACAACACTGCGCGTCGAAGTCGGTTCCGTCGCAGAGAGGCAAGTGCCCTCAACGACAGGGCTTAATGTAACCTGTGAGTTGTCTTTTTCGGACAGTCTGCAGGCGCTTAAAGGACCAGATCGCGCCAGAGCACTGTTTTTATGTTGCGGATTGCGCTCGCCTTACAAATCTCAGGACAACATTCAAAAATTGCTGCGGCTTGCTCATCGTGCCGGCACGGAAATCCTCGGCACTGGTTGTGCCGCTTGGAAAATGGCCGATGCGGGTCTGTTGCAAAATGGAGCCGGGACGGTCCATTGGACAACATTGCCGGCGTTTGCCGAACGTCACCATAATATCTCAGCGCGCGATGCGTTATTTGTCACCTCGAACGATGTAACCAGCACCCCCGGCGAGGCCGCGACGCTGGATATGGTCATTGCCTTCATTCAAAGACACGTCGGTGACGATCTCACCCAACAGCTATGTGCTCAATTGATGATCAGCTTTCCGCGTCTGGGAAATACCGATCAACCACGCGAACAGACAGGGTTCTTACGCGGCGCTCCACCAAAACTGCGCCAAATCTTGGACCTCATGTCAAATCATCTGGAAGACCCGCTTTTAGTGCGAGACATTACGGCCAGAGTTGGCCTTTCCATGCGGCAAACAGAAAGGCTGTTTGCAGCGCATTTAGATCATCCCCCGAAAGCCCATTACCGCAAACTGCGACTGCAACATGGGCGGCTTTTGATCGAACATACCTCAATGTCAATTCTGGAAATTTCACTGGCAACCGGATTTTCAAATCGTCGTATCTTTAGCAAATATTACCGGCATGAATTTGGCTTTCCACCCAGTCATACACGACGGGCACCCTAGATCAAAACGACCTAAACCGGCAACGCGCAAGTCTGTCGTTTGCAGCCGTCGCTTCCGGTTTCTGTTTATTTTTCCGCCTAAATTTGAGATATATTCGCTGATCAAGATATCCATAAATAAAGTGGTTGAGGCTGCACGTCGCCCTAAGGGCGCGACACTTGTACAAATGGCGCAGGCGTTAGACGTCACAACAGCGATGACCTTAAAGGGTGAACATGGCAATGTCTCTGTCCAGCTGGCCTTGATGAATGCACTGGCCAATGCGACGGACATTCCTGGGAGCAATTTTTTACTGCCACAACAGATCAGTCCGAAGTGTCTTTCGTTAAGGCAAGAGACGGTCTTTTAATGCATCGCAGTGGCCAACCCTATGTCCATGCGTATAAAGTGGTTGTATCCTTGGTCAACGGGGGATTAGATCTAAAAATCTCTTAAATCTCCCTGAGCGATCAAGATGAAAATATTCCCCTATCGCACCATCCGGGGTGTAGCGAAATCATCCAGATGCTCCACGATGAGATAACCTATCACTGCGAAGATCAAGCCTAAGATATGACACCGAGGATGCTCTGGCCTTTCGCATACCGCATGGCCCTATCGGGCTGAAAAACCGGCTGTGGAATTCTTTGAAATCGTGACTTAGCAGGTTGAATAGGTACACATATGGATCTTATGTTCTTGTTGGCAAAGTGCATTTAATAATGACTGAAGGTTTGTTGGCCCATACTGTGCGTACACCTATCACCAAAGCGATGAACGATGGTGCCCTGACCCGACGGGAACTAAAGGCGCTGATGATCCGCTCAGACAAACCAGGTGGTTAAATGATTTGATCGGAAATATTTGCGGCTTTTTAATTATTCTGCCGCATCAGCAATTTCGCCATGAACATTGTGACCAACACACCTATACCCAGCACAAGGGACAGGATCCAGAATTGATAGAGCTGCCGAAATCACTGTGGATGATCCAGACTCGGGTCAGTGACGGTTTTTACAGATTTATATCTGATCAGCGTCTCTGCGACAAAGGTCTCCGCTTGATAGATACGCCGATTTATTGAGGGCTACCTTATTTAAAAGTCCTGCCACACACGGGCCGTGTCAAAACACGATTATCAGCTTTTCTCAAGCTTCCTGAAAAGCATCGACAAGCCAAAGCATAAAACAAAGTAAAATGCTGCAGTGGTAATCCAGGCCTCAAAAATCAGCCGGGTGGACGAAACCACCTCAACGGTTTTATACGTCAGTTCCTGCACAGATATCAGTGAGATGATCGCACTGTCTTTAATCAAGGTGATAAACTGGTTCGCCAGTGGCGGCAGCACGCGCATCAATGCCTGTGGCATCACGATATAGCGCAATTCCTGATAACGCGACATTCCAATCGACAGCGCACCTTCGTGCTGACCTTTTGGGATCGACTGTATCCCAGCACGGACAATTTCACCCACAAAGGCGCCTTCAAACAAAGCAAGCACGATAATCCCCGAAATCAGCGAGGGGAACCGCCGCATATCGCCAAAGAAAAACTGCCAGACACCATTGTTGTCGCTGCGAGCAATATTGCGCGCCCAACTTTCAATGTTGAGGGCTTGGATCAATTGTTCCGACAAGAAGAAAAAGAAAATGAAAATCACCACCAACGGCGGAATATTGCGCAGCACTTCTAAATACGTGCGCGCCAACATGCGCACGGTCAGGTTCTTCGAACAGCGCGCCACTCCCAGTATAATCCCCAAAATCACCGCCAACACGCTGGCATAAATGCTGATGCGAACGGTCGCAGCTAAGCCTTGAAGTATCACATTGGCAAACCATTCTTCACGAACGGTATGGTAGCGCAGGATGTAATTCGGGATCAGATGCCAGCGCCATTTATAATTCAGATTGCCTTCGATCTGCCACCAGATATAGGCAAAAAAGCCAATCACCAGCATTAGCAAAACATAATCCAGCCATTGCAATTTTTTCAGAGTTTTGAACACGCAAATAATCCTGTCTGGGGGCTTGCCCCCCGGAGGGAGGGCAAAAAATAGACACTTACTCGGCGACCAAACTGTTCCATTCGGTACCAGCAAACCAGTAATTGTGACGTTCCTTCAGCCAACCGGAGCGCCAATTATCCCCAATCCAATTATTAAAAAAATTCAAGGCGTCGGCATCCCCTTTGCGCAGGGCAAACCCTTCACCGCGCGGATCAAAGAGTGTCTCAAACGGGATATACAAAGTTTCAGGATAGTTTTCGACCTCGCGGTTTGGTGTTGGCTGTGCGGCCATCGTGGCATGGGCATTGCCATTCAAGACCTCCTGCGCTGCTGCGCCATCCTCGTCGAAATACAAAACCTCTGCTTTGGGAAATTGTTTGACAATCGCCGCGGCGGGTGTGGTGCCGCGCCGGGCCGCAAAGGTGACATTTGGATCGTTAAAATCCTCACGCGAGAACCCGTCGGTGATCTTTTTATTGGCATAGACTGCCAGACCGGTAAACGCATAAGGCTCTGTAAAGTTTACTGTCAAATTTCGGTTTGGCGTGATTGACATACCGCTAATGATCACGTCAAAATTACCCGAAACAAGCGCGGGAATAATACCGTCCCATGATGTGGGAATAAACTCGACCTCGACCCCCATATCTTTTGCAAGTTGACGCCCGACATCAGGTTCATAGCCGACCAGATCACCGTTCAGGTCACGCATAGACCACGGCACAAACAGTGAGAGGCCGATCTTGATAACGCCGCGTTTTTTGATCGTTTCGATCACACTTTCGCTTGACAGTGCTTGTGTTGTGCTTTGAGCAATCGCAGGTACCGCTGACCCGACCCCAACAGCCAAAGCCAATAATGAGCCCAGTGTAGCCCCCAGATATCTTTGTGTCAGTTTCATTTATCTCTCCTTAGTTTAATAGTTTAGTTTAATAATTTTCAGAGCCTTCAAATGTTGGCTTCGTTTTCAATCAACGGCATATCGGCGCTCGATAACCGATACCCCAAGCGATAGGATCAAAGTTACGACCATATAAACGGCCGCAATCGTGAACCAGATTTCAAAACTCATATACGTGTCTGAAATAATATTGCGCCCCGCCGTGGTCAGTTCGGCGACCGCGATCACGCTGACAATGGCCGAGGACTTGATCATATGGACCCCTTCGCCCGTCATCGGTGGCAACAGAAAGCGAATTGATTGCGGCAGGATAATGTATCGAAAAGCCTGTATCTTTGACATGCCAATCGAGGTGGCTGCTTCCCATTGGCCCATTGGCACCGCATTTATGCCCGCCCGAAAAATCTCGGAAATCAAAGCCGCGTGAAACACTGCAAGACACAGGATGCTCGCCCAATAGCGATCAAAGCCAAAAATTGGGCCAAGGACATAATAGAACAGGTACAATAACACCAAAAGCGGGATATTTCTGATGGCTTCCAGAAAGGCAATTGCAAGGCCAGTGCCAACAACCAACCCCGAAAGACGCAACAGCGCCACGATCAATCCCAGAACAACCGCCAGCGCAAAAGCTGTTCCCGACAGCATCAGGGTCCGCACCAAACCGGTGCAGATTTCGCCCCATTGAAACCCGTCTTCGGTCACAGTGTAAAAATACGCCGGTATCCGGTACCACTGCCAATTATAGCCCATCGATTGAGCCCCGACAAAGGCACCATAGACAATTAGGCTGACAACCACGCCAAACAGCAGAACCGAAAATGTGGTCGAGTCAACCATTCGGCGGAACGCGGGCGGACTTGGCAACGCGCGTCCTTTAGGGGACTTGGAAACAGAGGCTAGGGGCATCTTAAGTCTCCAAAATTTGTTGGAGAAAGGCCTGACAACGCTCACTGGCTGGATTGGTAAAAAATGTCTCGGGACTGGCAACTTCGACGATGCGTCCCTGTTCCATGAACACCATCGTATCGGCAACCTTGCGGGCAAATCCCATCTCATGGGTGACCACCACCATTGTCATTCCGGTTTCAGCCAGTTCCACCATAACGTCGAGCACTTCGTTAATCATCTCAGGATCAAGCGCCGAAGTCGGCTCGTCAAACAACAAAATACGGCTTTCCATACACAGCGATCTGGCAATCGCCACACGCTGTTGTTGGCCGCCCGACAGCGCACCAGGATATTTATCCGCCTGCTCGGGGATATGCACGCGACCAAGGTATTTACGGGCAACTTGTTCGGCCGCATCGCGGTCCAGCTTACGAACTTTCATCGGCCCGATCATCAGGTTTTCTAAAACCGTCAAATGCGGAAACAGGTTGAATTGCTGAAAGACCATACCAACCTGTTGTCTGAGTATCGGCATCTTTTTGGAATGGGCGTGGACCTCAATACCATCGACTGTAAGCGTGCCTGAATTATGAAATTCCAACCCGTTTATACAGCGGATCAGCGTAGATTTTCCCGACCCAGATGGCCCGCAGATCACCATTCGTTCACCTTCGCGAACCGAGATAGATATATCTTTTAATGCGTGGAAAGCCCCATAATATTTATCGACACTTTCAAATTCGATCATTGTAAAGTCACTTTTAAAATTGATAGAAATTTATCACAAATTGGTTATTTACTTAAGTAAAAGCCAGTGCTTGGATGGCACTACAAGTTGGTGTCGTCGTCTTAAAAAATAAGTTTTGCCAATTTCTGGCGGGAATTTTTTGGATTATTGATCTACCCTTGCACGAGTTGTTCGTAGAAACCAGCCATTTTCCCGGCGACGGCAACTATTTTTTCGCGATCGATCAGACGCGGGCTATGTCACCTGCATCCTCACGTGGCCCGAAGTGGATAAAAGTATCCGAAATCCCCGCGCATGAACGTGTACATTTGGCGGGGGCTCACCGTTATAGAGACCAAACAACAGGCCTTGATAAGCGCAGCGTCTACCGGCCTTTTTGCAGTTAACCGTCAGGCCTTGAAAATTGATAAGATCGCGCGCTGCCATAGCCGATCTGACAGCGCGACGCCTGACAGAGGGCCAGATAAACGCAAGAGTATGGCCAGATTAGCGCAACATGTCACAAAGTGATTCTGTCTCGGGTCCAGAAGTAAATTCATTCAAATCATTGAAATATATTGTAAAAATTACAGTTCCAAACAGCCCTACTGATTCTGATATGAAATATTTATTAATATTTTGTTAAATTATACTATACTTTTTAGATATAAACCCATACCAAAGACAAAAAACAAAATTTATACAGGTATTTGATATGACTAAATCATGCATTTTTGGCGCTTTGTTAAGCGCCTTGGTTCTTGTCGGATGCGACAGGGACGTTCATGTTGACAATAGATCTCAAGGCGGTGGCGAAGGCGGTGGCGGTGGCGGCGTAAACGGCGGCGGAGTCAAGGAAATACCCCCGCCCGAACCAAAAACCACAACCGAAACATCAGCCAGAAATTCCAACGTGATCTATGGCCAATTGCTCGATTTTGAGACCGACAACAAAGATGATAAAATCAACGCTGTCCTCTCATCTACCGACCCGAGCTTGGCAAAGGAAATATTGAACGGCACGATCACATGGGAAGGAACCAAACCAAACCGCCCTGAGATTAGTAAAAATTCGTACACGATAGAGAGCAGTGGCCACGACGAGACCGGACGTAGCGTTAAGATAAAAACGCGTGGCGATACCTTAACTAAAGCCGGCGAATTTGTGGCGATCCATGAATTGAACACTGGCGGAAAAATAGGCCTGCAATCGGCGGGCTCTCCAGTTCCTTCTATGAAACCATCCGATCTTCCTAGCGGTGACCAGAACTATAACGGAACTGCTATTATCCGAAAAGACAGCAACGTTAACCTACAAGGCACAGACACTAATTTTAACATGACCGCGAATTTCCAAACCAAGACAGTCACAATGATAGCCATAACCACGAAGAATGGTGAAGATATCCCCGCAATGGTGTTCAAAACAAAACCTTCAGTCCCTATGGTAATAAACAACGTAACCGGAGCATTTTCGACCGATGATGCGCTCATTGGCTTAAATGGCGGCGATCAGATCAGCGCAAGCATCAGTGGTTATTTTGCCGGCACAGGTGCCGAGGGTGTTCATGGTCTCGCCTATAGTAACGATACCCAAAACTATACCGGGGCCTTTTACGGCAAGAAATCGCAGTAATCACCGTTGATGCTAAACACAGTATTGCGGGCCGGGATGTTGCTCTGTGGGGTAAGTGCGGCGATTTTTGCCGCCACCCGGTCGGACGCTAATTGTCTTGTTTCCAGCCCGAACGAGCGGCTTTCCAATTTTTGCATGTTGGAACGCAGCGATAAGGCCGCGCTGTCTTTGCGAACCGTCCAAGTGTTGGATTACCGTCTCAAGCGCGAAGGGTTCAGCACCGGCTTGGGCTTGAAAGGTCGGATCAAACAAACCACTTTCCAGCCGTATCTGTCGCCAATTTTGAAATATTCATCAAATATCAACGGCGGCAACCCCGAAAAACCGCTTGTTTTGGGGGGGAACAGCTTTACCGGTCAGCCACATCTTATCAAAAAAAAGGGC
>Ga0206131_10008189_pt1 | contig 10322 bp, 8 predicted proteins | sample Helgoland_Spring_FD_148636 | JGI IMG/M metagenome (GOLD analysis project Ga0206131, IMG submission 148636) | Pelagic subsurface seawater microbial communities from Kabeltonne, Helgoland, North Sea - Helgoland_Spring_Bloom_20160517_1 | ecosystem: Environmental > Aquatic > Marine > Epipelagic ... | reverse complement strand
AAAATCTACGATTCTCTCGAGGTTCAAAATAATGGACAAACTCTTGTCCTTGAGGTACAGTCTCATATCGGTGAAAATGCCGTGCGTACGATCTCTATGGACTCGACTGATGGATTGAGTCGCGGAACTGACGCTGTAGTTACAGGAGCCCCAATTCAAATGCCTATTGGTGATGATATATACGGGCGTCTTTTTAATGTAATTGGAGACGCAATTGATGGTATTGGAGATTTGCCTAAGACTGGTGAGAATGGTTTGCCAATTCACCGTGAAGCGCCGAGATTTGAAGATCTATCGACCTCTACGGAAGTGCTCTTTACAGGGATCAAGGTTATTGATTTGATCGAGCCTTATGCCAAAGGAGGAAAGATTGGACTTTTTGGTGGTGCAGGTGTTGGAAAAACAGTACTGATTCAGGAGCTTATCAACAATATTGCCAAAGGACACGGAGGTTTATCGGTATTTGCTGGTGTAGGAGAGCGTACGCGTGAAGGAAATGACTTGTTGCGTGAAATGCTTGAATCAGGAATTATAAAATACGGAGACGAATTTTTACATTCAATGGAAGCCGGTGGATGGGATTTGTCTAAAGTGGACAAAAAAGCCATGAAAGAATCTAAAGCAACCTTTGTCTTTGGTCAGATGAATGAGCCTCCAGGAGCACGTGCTCGAGTAGCTTTGTCTGGTCTTACTATTGCGGAATACTTCCGTGATGGAGCAGGAGATGGCCAAGGAAAAGACGTATTGTTCTTCGTGGATAATATCTTCCGATTTACACAAGCCGGTTCTGAGGTTTCGGCACTTCTAGGACGTATGCCTTCAGCAGTAGGGTACCAACCAACCCTTGCTACCGAGATGGGGGCAATGCAAGAGCGCATTACCTCAACTAAAAAAGGATCGATTACTTCTGTTCAGGCGGTTTATGTCCCTGCAGATGACCTTACGGATCCAGCACCAGCGACGACGTTTGCTCACTTAGATGCGACCACGGTACTGTCTCGTAAAATTGCTGAGTTGGGTATTTACCCTGCAGTTGATCCGCTGGATTCAACGTCAAGAATTTTGACTGCTGATATTTTGGGTGCAGAACATTATGCTTGTGCACAACGTGTAAAAGAGTTGTTACAGCGTTATAAAGAGCTTCAAGACATCATTGCAATTTTAGGGATGGAGGAATTGTCGGAGGAAGATAAAATGGCGGTAGGGCGCGCGCGTCGTGTTCAGCGTTTCCTTTCTCAACCGTTCCACGTTGCCGAGCAGTTTACAGGGATCCCTGGGGTGCTTGTAGATATTAAGGATACGATCAAAGGATTTAATATGATTATGGATGGTGAGTTAGATCATCTTCCTGAAGCTGCGTTCAACCTCAAAGGGACTATTGAAGAAGCTATTGAAGCCGGAGAGAAAATGCTTGCTGAAGCATAATTAGAATCAAAAAAGATACGATGTATTTAGAAATAGTCACACCAGAAGCTTCGTTAGTTCAAGGAGAAGTTAGCAGTGTTAGTGTTCCCGGTGCTGATGGGGCGTTTCAAATGCTTGAATACCACGCGGCCATTGTTTCTACACTTGGCGCAGGAGAAGTAAAGTTTGTCGGACAACCAAAAATTGCGGAGGCCTACAAAAGCAAGTTCACCCAAAAAGATGGTGCTTGGCACTTGGCCATAAACAGTGGAACTGTTCAGATGGTCGATAATAAAATCATCGTTCTGGCGGACTAAGTTTCGCCTAGACAATTCTTAAAAAAGCCTCTATTTGAGGCTTTTTTCATGAAATTGATTGTTGTACAGCGGGTAATGTCCTGATTATTAATTTCGTAAATTGCTTAAATGAAATTCTTAAATAAAACCTTAGTAGGAACTATTATTGCCCTGGTCGGCGTTATGTCTTCACCGGTTTTGGGACAAAATGTACTCTCCTCGACCAACCAAGGGCAAAGCAAAGATTCTATAATTCAATGGCCAGAATCTCTGGATGAGGTGTTGCTCTCGGGCACAAGACTTATGATCCCATTTTCTGAGCAGTCCCGTTCGATTACCACCATTGAAGCCGAGCAAATACAGTCTTCCCCTGCAAGTAGTTTGGCAGAACTTTTACAACAAGAGGCCGGTGTGGACATTCGGCGCAGAGGGCCTATGGGCAGCCAGGCGGATCTCTACATTCGTGGAGGCAGTTTTGACCAGACGCTTTTACTCATAGACGGAATTAAACTCGAAGATGCGCAAACAGGTCATCATACCTTAAATGCCGCAATCCCTTTAGAATTAATTGAGCGCATAGAGATAATTAAGGGCCCAGCAGCACGTGTTTATGGGCAAAATGCCTTTACTGGAGCGATTAATATTGTCACGAAATCCGACTTTAATGATGGGCTTGATTTGCGCTTTAGCGGGGGTTCCTTTGAACAGATCAATGGCGGGTTTACGGCGTATAAGGCCCTAGATAACAGCGCACATATGGTTCATGTTTCGCGCTATACCTCAAAGGGGTACCGCTACAACACGGATTACGATCAGTCTAATTACACGCTAAAGAGTACGTTCAACAAACGCACTCAGCCGATAAATTTTTTAGCCAGTCTTTCAGAGCGCGCCTTTGGCGCCAATGGGTTCTATGCATCCCCAGCAGCCACAGATCAGTTTGAGTCCACGCAAACCAGCTTAGTTGGGGTACAGACCCAAGTTAAGCGCAAGGGTTGGATTTGGACGCCACGAGTGTATTGGCGACGCAATCAAGACGAATATATTTACTTGCGTAATGACCCGACCGTCTACCGTAATTTACATACAACGAATAAGCTTGCCGCAGAACTTCATGGTCAGTGGGATAATTCATGGGGGACAACAGGAATTGGTTTGGATTTGGCACAAACCTATCTATCGAGTAATAATTTGGGCAATCGGTCACGATTCGCGTCGACTTTATTTATTGAGCACAGGTGGCAGTTTTTTCAAAGTAAATTGGACGTGATTCCAGGGATTGCCGCGACCTCATTCTCCGATTTTGGCACCTACGCTTATCCTGGTATCGATGTCGGTTATGCGATTAATCGCCATTGGAGAATTTATTCAAATATGGGCTATACTTATCGGATTCCCACGTATACCGATCTTTTTTATAGCGACCCCAATACGTTAGGGGATGCTGAATTGGAACCAGAAAAGGCATTGGCTTATGAAGTAGGGTTGAGACTAAAGGATGGCCCCCTTACCCTTAATGCGGCTTGGTTCAGACGTGACGCCAATAACCTGATTGATTATGTCAAAAATACTGCTGAGGATCTTTGGCAAGCGGCAAATGTGCGGGGTCTGTTGACTCAAGGCTGGGAAGCCAATGTTCAATATGCATTGACGGGGCCAAATATGACGCATAATTTTCAGCTCAGTTATACGCAAATCGACGACAACCTTTCAATAAATCCTGGAGAATTTTCTCGATACTCGATAAACTCTTTTAAACACCGAGCCATTGGACAATGGCGTGCGCTTTGGTCTAAGCATTGGGAATCGACCATAATGCACAAATATGGAAAGCGTGAAGGTCAAGAGGCATTTAATGTTACGGATGTTTCCCTATTGTATCACCAGTCGCGTTATACCTTGCGTTTGGCAGCAGAAAATATTTTTGGCACAGACTATAGTGAGACCAACTTAGTCCCAATGCCGAAGGGTGTCGTCCTGCTAGAATTAATTTACAAACTAACGCCTTGATGAAATTAAAGTCTATTGATCGTGTTTGCGGACTCTCAAAAAAGGATTTTCTAGAGCAGTATTTCAAACCTCAAAAGCCTGTAATTATTGAAGATGCAATAATCGATTGGCCCGCTTACAAGCGTTGGAGTTTTGATTATATGCGTGACGTTGCGGGGGATAAAATAGTACCCCTGTATGACGATCGCCCGGTAGATCACAAGGATGGATTTAACGAGCCTCATGCCACTATGAACATGGCAGAGTACATTGATTTACTCCAGCGTGAGCCCACCAAGTATCGTATTTTTTTGTGGAATTTATTCAAAGAGGTGCCGGCACTGCAAAATGATTTTAAAAACCTTGACTTAGGATTATCCATATTAAAAGGGTTGCCCATGCTGTTTTTTGGCGGCCAAAAAAGCTACACCTTCATGCATTACGATATTGATTTGGCCAATATCTTTCACATCCATTTTCAGGGCGAAAAACGAGTTGTTTTATTTGATCAAAAGCAAACTGAGTTTATGTATAAGGTGCCTCATTCCTTAATTGTTCGTGAAGACATTGATTTTGCGAATCCCGATTATGAAAAGTGGCCAGGGCTGCGTCATGTTCATGGATTTGAAGGGACATTAAAGCACGGAGACGTGCTCTATATGCCCGAGGGTTATTGGCACTATATGCAGTATATATCGGCCGGGTTTTCGATGAGTTTACGCGCAATGCCCCGCAAAACAGGTCATTTGGCAAAGGCGCTGTACAATATTTTTATCATGCGCTATTACGATCAGCTGATGCGTCGCCTTAAGGGGCAAGCATGGATCGATTATAAAAATGAACAGGCTATTGTTCGGACAAAGAAAAATATTGTTCGTTTTCAGGCGAGCGCTAAGGCCTCGTAAATAAGTTCCGTTTCCCACCCGCGGTACGCTAAATAGTCGAATAATTTTCGCTTTTTCTTGCTCAGATTAGGTTCGCTTGAGAGTTCATTTAGCCTTTTTTTGACGAGCGCGTCAAAGGTGTCCCGGTAGGCTTCGGGGTCAATTTGTGCCAGCCCTAATTTGATATTATAGGGACTTACGCCATGCTGTTTGAGTCCTTGAGTGATTCTTTTTTTACCCCATTTCTTGATGCGAAATTTACCCCGACTGTACGCTAGGGCGAAACGCGATTCATTGAGAAAATTATGTTGAATTAAATGCGTAATAATCACCTCTTGGGCCTGAGGAATCATGCGCATTTTCAGCAGTTGTTCCTCAACCTGTTTGTGTGAACGTTCCTGATAGGCACAATAGCGTTCGAGTTTCTCTTTGGCCTGTTCTACCGTATAAGAAGTCACGGAATTTTTCATACAATAAATATAATCAATATGTACTGAGCGAAGTGCGCCCCCAGTCATGATGTATTACAATGGTAAAAGGATCACGGAATTTATAAAAACAGGTCATAAAAAAACCCCTCCTGTTGGGGAGGGGTTTTAGTTCTATAGATCATTTCCTTTTTCGTCTTGGAAATGATATTCTAGGTACGTGTAAGCATCTCTAGGTTGAATTCTGATCCATTGTTTGTGCTCCAAAAACCATTTGGTGCGCACAGATGGAAAGCCTTTGGTTAAAAAGGCTGCTATAAAAGGATGTGTGTTTAAGGTTATCTTTTTATAGTCTTTATTAATAAGCTTCTTCAGCTCTTCGCCAATTTTTTGTACCACAACAATTGGGGCTTCAATTTCATCACTTTCACCCGCATTCGGGTTGATTTCTCGCGTTTTGATGTTGACCTCTGGTCTGACGCGTTGTCTTGTGATTTGGATGAGTCCAAATTTGCTGGGGGGAAGAATTTTGTGCTTGGCTTTATCATCACTCATTTCATCGCGAAGATGATTGAATAATTTTTTGCGGTGTTCCGCTTTCGCCATATCGATGAAGTCGACTACAATGATGCCACCCATATCTCGTAATCTGAGTTGACGGGCGACTTCGCTTGCTGCTAATAAATTGACTTCCAAAGCAGTGTCCTCCTGAGTGTTGGACTTGTTGCTTCGGTTACCACTGTTGACATCAATGACATGGAGTGCTTCGGTGTGCTCGATAACTAAATAGGAACCTTTTGCTCCCGAAACTGTTTTGCCGAATGAAGTTTTAATCTGCCGTTCGATTCCAAATTTTTCGAAAATGGGTACTTTGGCGTCATATAGCTTCACAATATTCTCCTGTTTTGGTGCAATGGCTTGCACGTAATCTTTTATTTGATAAAATAGGGTTTCATCATCGATATGAATGGCCGAAAATGAATCGTTCAACATATCTCGAATAATGGATGACCCTCTATTCATCTCACTGAGCACTTTACTTGGGAGGTGCGCCCGATGTAGCTTTTTACACATCGCTGTCCAGCGATCTATGAGATTTTGTAAATCTCTATCCAGTTCTGCTACTTTTTTACCCTCTGCTACGGTCCGTATAATAACCCCAAATCCTTTTGGTCTTATGCTTTGAATCAGCCGTTTTAAGCGCTCTTTTTCTTCATTGGATTCAATTTTTTGTGAAATTGAAACACGATCAGAAAAAGGAACCAAAACGATATACCGACCGGCTAAAGAAAGTTCCGAGCTGATGCGCGGACCTTTGGTGGAAATGGGTTCTTTTACGATTTGTACCAGAATTGATTGATTGTTTTTTATGGCATCGTTAATGCCACCATTTTTATCAATCTCTTTTTGTAATGGGAATTCTTTTAAGGAGTAATCTCTTAATTTTCCTGTGCTTACACGTTTTACGAAATCTAAAGTCGACAGAATTTTAGGTCCCAAATCATGATAATGCAAAAAGGCATCTTTTTCATAACCCACATTAACAAATGCGGCATTGAGACCAGGGACAGTTTTTCTTACTTTGGAGATAAACACGTCTCCAACGGAATATTTATTGTCCTCTGCTTCCTTGTGGAGTTCGATTAGTTTTCCATCTTTTAAAAGGGCAAAATCAACTTGTTGTGAACTGGATCTTACTATTAATTCGTAGTTCACGGTAATTAATTTTTATCCCAGCCCAAAATATTGGACGGGATGGATTAAACAATTTTTAACACAGGGTCAAAATCAAAGGTATTTTGATTTTGATAAAACCTGTAGAAATAAGCAAATTGTATGAACTTATTTCTATGTCAAAGAACATCAGTCGAAAAGGTAATTTAAAAATTACTTTTTCTTCTTGTGGCGGTTTGCGCGTCTGCGCTTCTTGCGCTTGTGCGTCGCAACCTTGTGTCTTTTTCTTTTTTTACCACTTGGCATACGGTGTATGATTTAATGCTCGACTAGGCCGAACTAATGAATATTTATTTGACTTTAACGCTGGCCTTAACCCCTTCAACAAAAACTTTTGCTGGTTTGAATGCAGGGATATTATGGGCTGGAATTTTTATCGTTGTGTTTTTTGAAATGTTTCTTCCGGTTTTTTCTGCTCTAGTTTTGATAATAAAGCTTCCAAAACCTCTCAAATATACATTTTCACCCGACTCCAAAGATTGCTTTACTTCACCCATAAAGGCCTCAACGGTGGCCTGTACATCTCCTTTTTCTAAACCGAGTTTCTCTGAAATTTCTGTGACGATGTCTGCTTTGGTCATTCTGAAGTACTTTTTAAATGTGATATAATTGATATATGATAGGCTCGTTTTTCGAGTGGGCAAATATAATGATTTTAAAATCAAATAATCAAATCGTAAAGTATTAAAATATAAATACATATACCCTATTTTTGGCAGGTGAAGTCTCCCCATTTTAGAATAGATAAAATACTGGTTTCGTGGTATTTAGAAAACAAGCGTGACTTGCCCTGGCGTCGGGCCAAAAATCCATATCAGGTTTGGCTCTCTGAAATTATCCTGCAACAGACACAGGTGGTTCAGGGTTTGCCTTACTACGAAAAATTCATCACCCGCTTCCCGAGTGTTGAAAAATTGGCTCAGGCCAGCGAGCAAGAGGTCCTTAAATTGTGGCAGGGATTGGGTTATTATTCAAGAGCCCGGAATTTACACGATACCGCCCAGTGGGTAAGTCATGCGCTTAACGGGGTCTTTCCCCAGACCTTTAAAGAGTTATTGTCCTTAAAAGGCGTTGGTGTCTATACGGCAAGTGCCATTGCATCGATTTGTTTCGATGAGCCCAAAGCGGTGGTCGATGGTAATGTCTATCGAGTATTGAGTCGGGTATTTGGGATTGACCTTCCCATTAACACGGCTTCAGGCATTAAAAGATTTCAGGAGTTAGCGGATCAACAATTATTTGAAAAGGATCCGGGGACTTATAATCAGGCCATAATGGAGTTTGGCGCGTTACAATGTGTTCCCAAAAACCCTGATTGTTCGATCTGCCCACTGTCTAAAAATTGTATCGCTCATGCTACAGGTCATGTTGGAACGCTCCCTGTTTCGGTCAAAAAAGTAAAAGTCAAAACGGTGTATTACAATTTTCTGGTGGTCCAGGACGAACAGGGAAAAATTTGGATGCGTCCTCGCCCCGCTGATGGGATCTGGCCGAATCTTTATGAATTCCCGTTAATTGAATCGAATACGCCCTTAGATGTGGGGCAAATGCTGGCCAAAGCGAACGGACTCATTAAAGGTGAAGCGCACTCGATTCAGGATTCGATTCAGGATTCGATTCAGGATTTAGAATTAGTCCATCCGGCGCCCTGGGTCCATCGCTTGACTCATAAAAAACTCATGGTTGTATTTTGGCGGGGCGTGTCTAAAAACGCATTGCCTGAATTCTATGCGCCCAAGGAAGTTTTTGAACTGCCTGTTCCTGCGGTAATAGCCCGTTTTATTTCTGAGGCATTTCCTTTTGCCCGTCAAAATTAGTTATATTAGATGACCTTAGTTAATTTTGTAAAAAAGTAAAGCGATGAGTGGAACCCTGAATAAAGTGATGTTGATTGGTCATACTGGAGATGCGATAAAAATGACCTATTTTGAAGGAGGGGGTTGTATTGGCCGATTTCCTTTAGCCACAAACGAGACCTATAACAATCGAACCACCGGTGAACGGGTCACCAACACTGAGTGGCATAATATTGTTGTGCGCAATAAAGGGGCGGAGGTTTGCGAAAAATATCTAAAAAAAGGGGACAAAGTCTATATTGAAGGTCGTCTAAAGACCCGAAAGTGGACCGATGACCAAGGAAATGATCGCTACAGCACTGAGATTCAATGTACGGACTTTACCTTTTTAACGCCAAAAAGTAGTGACAGTATGGGGTCAGACCAAATGGCTTCAGGGTCTGCCGCTGCTTATGGTAACGGAGCTAATGCTTCTAATAACCCCTACGGGTCTTCAAATCAGGGGGCGCCTCAGGCCGAGGAAGAAGATGATTTGCCCTTTTAAGTCTCGTTAAATTTTAATTTGTGGAACCAGAGCCCCCGAGTTTATTCATTTCATCACTCGCTTTTCCTGAGCTTTTAGGGTTTGGGGGGATCATGTTCCTTTTGTTATGCTCTGCCCTAATTTCAGGTGCGGAAATTGCATTTTTCTCCTTAACGACAGCAGATCTTAATCCTGAGGATGAGGCAGGCCGTTCGAAACAAATGAACACGGTGGCCCAACTTTTGGACACGCCTAAACGATTGCTGGCCACGATTTTGATTGCCAATAATTTAATCAATATCGCCATCGTTCTTGTTTTTGATACTGTAGTCGGCCCGTTTTTTTCAAGCATTGACCCAGACTGGCTCAGATTTTTGGTTGAGGTTGGACTGGTTACTTTTTTAATCCTACTCTTTGGGGAGATTCTCCCTAAGGTCTATGCCAGCCGGAACAAGCTGCGTTTTGCAACCTTTATGGCCATGCCCATTCAGATCTTGTTTGGGCTCTTCACGCCTCTGAGTCGTCCCATGCGCAATGCGACCGTTTATTTGGAAGGCAGATTTTCAAAACAAAAATTAAGCATTAGTGTTGACCAGCTGAGTCAAGCGCTTGAGCTGACCTCTGATGAAGAAACCTCAACAGATGAACAGAAGATTCTTCAAGGTATCGTAACTTTTGGAGCGACCGACACAAAAAACGTCATGCGTCCCCGCATGGATATATTTGCCCTCGATATCCAGGCCTCATATCAAGAAGTTTTGGCGGACATACTCAAACACGGTTACTCTCGTATTCCGGTATTTGAGGCGTCTATTGATCAGATAAAGGGAATTCTTTACGTCAAAGACCTTTTACCCTATTTTGACAAAAAGGACTTTAATTGGTCGGCACTGCTGCGCGCTCCGTACTTTGTGCCTGAGAATAAAAAATTAGATGATTTGCTCAACGAGTTCAAACAAATGAAAATGCATTTAGCCATTGTGGTAGATGAATACGGGGGAACCAGCGGTTTGATTACTTTGGAAGATATCATTGAAGAAATTGTCGGGGAAATAACTGATGAATTTGATGACGAAGATTTGGTTTTTTCAAAGCTAGATGATCGAAATTTTGTGTTCGAAGGCAAGACGCCATTAAAAGATTTTTATCGAGTCATTCAACTCGAAGACCCAAAAGAATTTGAAGAGGCTAAGGGCGAGGCAGAGTCTCTAGCTGGATTTATTCTCGAATTGACTAAAGGCTTTCCAAAAAAAGACGAAATCGTAATT
>Ga0206131_10008175_pt1 | contig 10333 bp, 10 predicted proteins | sample Helgoland_Spring_FD_148636 | JGI IMG/M metagenome (GOLD analysis project Ga0206131, IMG submission 148636) | Pelagic subsurface seawater microbial communities from Kabeltonne, Helgoland, North Sea - Helgoland_Spring_Bloom_20160517_1 | ecosystem: Environmental > Aquatic > Marine > Epipelagic ... | reverse complement strand
AGCAAGCGGTGCTAATGCCCGTGACTATCCTAAAATTTATCAGCATAATGGTTCTGCTTGGGTTAAACATTCAAATAGTGACCAAACAAGCGCAAACGGTGTATTGTTTGCTGACATTGACGACACTAAAGGCGGCGGTGCTGCGATTGCAGGTGCTCCAGATGCGACAATTTATCCAGATGGAATGCTTGTAGTTAATATGGCACAAAGTAGAAATACAGTACGTAGTTGGAACGGCACAGCATGGAGAAATGCAGCGGCTAATCATTCAGATGGTAGTGGCGCTTTTGGTAGACATGCACAACGTAAAGTTATAGCGGCTGGCATGCAAGCAGTAGTAGCAGGTGCAGATTTACGTGAAGATCAGTACACATATAGTCTACTAGCGGCACCTAATTATCCTGAACTAACCGACGAACTAGTAACACTAAACAGTGATCGTGGCGAAACTGGTTTTATCATTATTGATACACCAATGCGTAAAAATGCAACTGAAGCACTTGCTTGGGTTAAAAATACCGCAGTAGCTACAGAAAATGGTGAAGATGGACTAGTAACAAATAACACATATAGTGCTGCATACTATCCAGCAGGTAGCTCAACTGAGCCAGTTGCAGGTAAAACAGTAATTGTTCCACCAAGTCATATGGCACTTTATACATTTGCATATAATGACAACATTAGTTTCCCATGGTTTGCACCAGCAGGATTAACACGTGGTGTTGTACAAAACGCAAGTGCAGTTGGTTTTATTACTAGTGAAGGTGAATTTAAAGCAATTACACTAACACAGGGCCAGCGTGACACTATGTATACAGCCAAGCTAAACCCAATTACAACATTTACTGGACAGGGCACAGTTATATATGGACAAAAAACACTAGCAAGTACAACTACTGCACTTGACCGTATTAACGTAGCACGTTTAGTTGCTTACTTGAGAGAGCGTTTTGACAATATTGCTAGACCATTCTTGTTTGAACAAAATGATGCACAAACTAGAGCAAGAGCAAAACAAGTATTTGAACGCTTCCTTGCAGACATTTTAAGTCGTAGAGGCGTAACAGATTTTGCAGTTGTTTGTGATACAAGTAATAACACACCAGCACGTATTGATCGTAATGAACTTTATATTGATGTAGCAATTGAGCCAACTAAGTCAGTAGAATTTATTTACATTCCAATCCGTATTGTTAATACTGGTACACTATCTAACGTATAAAAAAACTAAAATAACTACAAACTTAATGGGCGCCAAGTGCGTCCATTTTTTTTCACTGATTTCTTATAAATAGTATTAGCTAGTATAGAGGAGACTAACATGGCAGTTTTAACAACACTTGGTGTTCCAGATAATGCAGGGAATACCACTACTATTATGCCAAAATTACAATACCGTTTTAGAGTTACTTTTGAAGGTGACGTCTTTAGTGCAACACCAACTCGAAACGTTATTAGTACAAGTAGACCTGGATTAACACACGAACAAATTCCAGTTGACGCATACAATAGTAGAATTTATTTGGCAGGTAAACATACATGGGAACCTGTAAGCATAGTATTACGTGACGACATTGATGGAGTTACAATAAGAGAATTAAATGCACAACTTAATAGACAAGTTGATCATGCTAATCAAAGTTCAGTAAGAGCCGGCGCAGGTTATAAATTTACAACAAGATTAGAAACACTTGATGGCGGTAACCCGGCTCCAGGCGTATTAGATACATTTGAACTAAGTGGATGTTACATTACAAATATTCAGTATGGTGACATGGCATATGCAACAAGTGATCAAGTACAAATTACAGTGCAAATTCAATATGACAATGCAGAAGTATTTGATGCTAGTGGCAATGCAACACTAACTGGTGCAACTGTAGATAATACAGCAGTTAATGCAACCGGATAATAACTAATGGGATTAACTTCTACTACTGGCCCGTATAATGCAGCGGCAGAGAGTTATGGTGTTGATGACGCCATAATGTTCAAGAAACCAAGACAGAAATTTAACTTTTCCGTTAATATGGTAATTGACTCTGCCGCCACACTATCTGATGCGAATTACGGTAAATCATTCATATTTGATAGAGTGGCAAGTGTAGACCTGCCTAGTTATCAATATAATGTGACACGACTGAATCAATACAATCATCAAAGATTTATAACAACGAGACAAGAAATTGCGCCAGCAACGATTGTTTTTTACGATACTGTTGATAGTCAATTTCAAAATTTACTTACTGATTATGCCAATTATTATTACTCACAAGGGCTGAGTAAGCTCGACATACCATTTGCATCAAATGCTTCTACAGAAAACATTCAAACACCAAGCGGACTTAATGCAGTCGAATCTGCAGGACGTTTTTTCTTTAATACAATTTCTGTTGGAACACTTGACACTCGAGACGCTGGTGCGGTAACTGGAAGGGTATGTGAAATGGTTAATTGTATGATTACTAACGTAACACACGATAATTTAGCATATGCAGACAGTTCACCAATTACATGGACTGTACAGATTCAACCAGAGCACGTTGAATTTAGAAACTTGTAATTGATATAAATACGTATATAATGGCATCAAAGTTTCAACAAGGTATATTTACACCTAAAAACCTATCTAGATATATTGGTAAACACTCTCCGAGATATCGCAGTGGATGGGAATTAAAGTTCATGCGTTTTTGTGATACACATCCAAGTGTAGTTGCATGGGCAAGTGAATCACATAGAATACCTTATTTTAACCCTGTTAAAAATAAACAAACAATGTATGTACCAGACTTTTTTATTGTATACGAAGATGTAGATAAAAAACGACATGCTGAGTTTATAGAAATTAAACCTGCTGGACAAATACTTGGCAATGCCAGAAGTCCAGCACAAAAAGCTGCCGCTGTCGTAAATGAAGCAAAGTGGCAAGCGGCAAAGTTATTTGCACAAAGACAAGGTGTTGGATTTCGTGTATTAACTGAAAACGAACTGTTTAATAATCCAAAGAAAATAAAAAGGCGAAAAAAATGAGCAAAAAAATTGAAGAAGTGTTTAATATGTCAAGTACAAGTGCGCCAGAACATACAACTGAAGAAGAAATTGGCTTTGATATAGAAAAACTACAAGAAACAATGGCAACTGCGGATAAAATTGACCAAGCACTTCCAGCAGTACGTGATTTAGAAACGTTAGACAAAGATATGGATGATTATGCACAGCAGGCAATAGATGCGTTTAAGGATCTTATGGATCTCGGACAAAACGTAGAAGATAGACATGCCGCTCCAGTGTTTGATAGTGCAAGTAAAATGATGACAAATGCCATTACAGCTAAAACAGCAAAGATGGATAAAAAATTAAAGATGATTGAGATGCAAATGCGTAAACGTAAATTGGATCTTGAGGAACGAAAAGTTGAAATGCAACTTGCCAAAATGAATGATACCCCTGTTGATGGTGAACCAATTGAAGGCGCCGCAGAAGAGTTTGATCGTTCAAGTTTGATCAATGATATCATGGCGAAAGTTAAAGAAAACAATAATAGTGATAAATAAATGTAAGATAGGAATAGTAAGATGAAAAGTTTACAACAGTATTTAACGGAATCTGAAAAGACATATAACTTTAGGTTACGTACAGTAGCCAATATGACAAGTGAGCAATTGGATAAATTGGAGCAACACTTAGCACGTTACAACGTGGATAAAGTTACGGCACCAAAAACAAGTATTATTCAAAAGAGTCCTGCAGGTTTTGGTGATATTGGACCAAGTGCAGTGTCTACTATGGAAATTTCAACACACTTACCATGTACACCAAACGTAATGCAAGAAGAAATTGCTGCTGCAACTGGTGTACCGATTGGTGCTCTTAGAGTATATAATGAGGGCGAGTTTATTGACGAAGAAGAAATGATTGAAGAAGAGACTACTGATGAGGACGGCAAAAGTGTATTAGCAGATGCTGATTACAGTGAAGCAGAAAAAGTGGACCATAAAGATAATTTTGGTAATGAATTTGTTGCCAATTTTGTTAAGAACTTACCTAAATCAGAACTAGCAAAAGAATATAAGGTATAAAAAAATGGATTTAAGAGATTTAGTAAAACTAGCAGGCATCGTAAACCCAGAGCTTCTTAACAGAATTGATGCAACTCCTGAAGTAGAAGAAGCAGATGGTGGCAAATTTGAACTTGCAACAACTGCGCCGGACGAACAAGTAATGGACGATCCGATGCAATCAATGGGTAGTGACGTAGACACAAGTTTACGCCGTTATTTAAAAGCAAGAGGCGACCATGTAACTGTAGACGAGGAAGTATATCCAGATCATACTGTAGACAGTGTAAGTGAAGCATATGCGTCTTTTAAAGCAGAAGGCAGTTACGGCAAAAAGAAAAAGTACAATGAGGCGACTGAAGGTTGTGCTGATTGTGAATACATGAAAGACGAAACCGACGGTGACATTGATACATGTGATGAGTGTGCCGCTGAAGAAAGAGCGAAAGCAAATGAATCTGCTGTCGAAGAAGGTGCAGAAGATCGTGCACGTTATGACGCAGATGAAACACCACGTGGTGAGAAAAAGAAAAAAGTTTCTCTTAAAAAAGCACCATGGGAAAAAGATGACGACGATAAAGAAAAAACAGACGAGCATAGCGATCTAGATAGACTTAGAACACTATCAGGTACACCATCTATATCAGAAGACCAAGGCAAAGTAGGATACATGGAAATGTTCTTTACAGACCGTGATGGTGGTGAAGTTAGTCAAGAAGTTGAAGTTACACTCAAAGACGGCAAACTAGACGTTACTGGTCCTATGCCAGGTCCAGAAGATGACTTGTATTGGGATGATGCAGATATCGAAGAGCAACTACGTGATGCTATGCAAGATATGAGCGTTATTAGTTGGATGAATGAAGACACAATTGATGAAGCAGATATTGAAGAAAATGCATTTAACCAAGCGGCGGCTGCGGCGGCTCGTGCAGGTAAAGACAGTTTTGAGTTTGGTGGTAAAACACACAAAACTACAATGAAAAAAGACACTGCACATAAACTAGATGACGATATCGACGTATTAAGACAGTTGGCAGGACTATAACAATGGCACATTCAAAAATAGATAACACATTTAATGGTGCAATGGATAAGTTAAAAGAACTTAGTAGTGTATTTCGTGAAGGCGGAAAACTAGAAGATGCATGTGGCGACGATTGTGATTTAGGAGATGTAAGATCTGCTTTTGAAAAGCTAATGGGCGAAATGCGTGAAGCACATACTGAAGCTACTATGGAAGAATCAGTTGACGAAGCGGAAGGATCAATACCATATCGAGATATTCCAGAGCGATTACCTGACGGCAGACTAAACCCAGATCATCCGTTTAACTATGGTAAACGCCCGGGTGATAACCGTACAATCCCAGAGCCTAAATTTAAAAGCAGACCACAGCCGATAAATTCCAAAACACGACCACAGCCGTTAGGTATGAGACCTGAAAGTGTCGAAGAAACAGGCATGGGCGCACCAGATTATAACCCATCACGTGGTGAGTATGATAGTAACCGTGAATACGGTATGTTTAGTGACGAAGGTAATGCTGAAGTTGCAGAGATTGTAGACGATATTGTTAAAAGACATGAGCGTGGTGAATTTGATAGCCCAGAACGTGCTATTGATGCAGCTATGAACGACTTAATGAATTTGTCAGACGATCAACCTGATTTTGGAGAAGCATCAGACACTGATGTTAGAGATCAAGTAGCTCGTGACTTAGAGATGCGTATTGGCCGTGATAGTGGATTTGGTGAAGCAAACGAAGAATTAGATTACTTGCGCAAACTTGCAGGTATGTAATATATAACCCTTAATTACAGGCTTAAGGTTTACATTTGGGGAAGCTAACAAAACAATTTGTTGCTTCCCCTTTTTTAACACAACATAAGTAATAGTATGTCAGTAGATACAAAACTAACCAAAACCCCATACCAAAAAGAAAAGTATACAGATGAGCAACTACAAGAGCTTGCTAAGTGTACTATGGATCCGCAGTATTTTATTGTAAAATATTGTTGGATTCAACACCCTACTAAAGGGCGTATGAAGTTTGACTTGTTTGACTTTCAAAAAGGATTGTTAGACGCTTACCATAATCACAAATATAGTATTGCACTTATTAGTAGACAAATGGGTAAGTCAACAGCGGCGGCTGCATATCTATTATGGTATGCAATGTTTATGCCTGACCAAACTATTCTAATTGCGGCTCACAAGTATAGTGGTGCACAAGAGATTATGCAACGTATACGTTTTGCATATGAATTACTGCCAAACTTTATACGTGCTGGTGTTACAGCATATAATAAAGGTAGTTTAGAATTTGATAATGGTAGCCGTATTGTAGCACAAGCCACTACCGAAAATACTGGACGTGGTTTATCTATCTCACTAGCATACTTAGACGAATTTGCATTTGTGAGACCCACTATTGCTCGTGAGTTTTGGACATCACTAAGTCCTACACTTAGTACAGGTGGTAAATGTATTATTACAAGTACACCAAACCAAGACGATGATCAGTTTGCTCAAATTTGGAGAGAAGCAAACAGGACTATCGACGATTATGGATTTGAAAAACAAGTCGGTAAAAATGGATTCAAAGCATACAGTGCTGATTGGACAGCGCACCCTGACAGAAACCAAGAATGGGCAGATGAAGAACAAGGTAAGATCGGAGAAGAACGTTTCCGTCGAGAACACTTAAATGAGTTTATTGCTTTTGATGAAACTTTAATTGATAGTTTAAAATTAACATTAATGGAACACAAAGACGTCTATAAAAAATCTGGACAAGTACGTTGGTACAAACCAGTACAAAATGGTAAAACATATATTGCAGGCCTTGATCCAAGTTTAGGTACTGGTGGCGATAATGCCGCAATACAAATATATGAGTTGCCAGGTATGCGACAAGTTGCTGAGTGGATGCATAATAAAACACCAGTACAGGAACAAATACGTATACTACGTGGTATGTTAAGTGAGATAGAGTCTACAGCACCAGATAGTGAAATATATTGGAGCGTAGAAAACAATACTCTTGGTGAAGCAGCATTAGTAGTAATTAGTGAAATGGGCGAGGAAAATATAGCTGGTACATTTATAACTGAATCAAGAAAAGCTGGTAGTTCTAGATCCTACAGGCGTGGATTTACAACTACAAATAAAAGTAAATTAGCAGCATGTAGTAAATTTAAAAATTGGATCGAAAGCGATAAAATGGAGATTGCAAGTAACACATTGTTACGTGAAACTAAAACATTTATTGCTCGTGGTGCAAGCTATTCAGCTAAAGAAGGTGAAACTGATGACTTAGTAATGGCGGCATTGCTAGTTGTTAGAGTTGCACAACAGGTAGCACAGTATGATGAAACCACATATAACGAACTTAAAGATAGTTTTAGTGATGAAGAAGATCTTGCACCTATGCCTTTCGTATTCTTGGCATAAATACTATATAATAGAGAGATACAAGAGATATGTTGAGTTCAGAATTAGTTGCAGAAAAGATGTTTAAGATACTCAAAGGCAACGGCCACAGTTTAAAATTATATACTGACGAAGGTGCTGATACAGTTGATCCTTCAGAGGCAAGACGGTTCTATATTATAGACAATGGAACTATGATTAGTTTAGATGAAACAGATAATACTCGTAATATAAAAGTTAGTTTAGGATCGAATGTAGATCATCAGTCAATAAAAGAGACATTAGGACAAATTAAAAAATTAGCTAACCGCAGTATTATTGAATATACATTAAAAAATTATGCTAGGACAATTGAACCAAAAGATTTCGACTACCAAGCTCAAAAGGTAAAAGACATGAAACAACAAGATAAAGTAAATGAAGGCATTGGCGCCGCATACGGAAGCAGCAAAAGTAGCTACCAAAAATTAGAAAACGCAAGACTTGTTATTAAACATAACAAAGCAGTAAATGAAGAACAACGTGGATCACGTAGTAGAAACATTCAAGCCATTTATATTGAAAATGCTGAAGGCGAGCGTTACAGATTTCCTAGTAACAACCTTGCTGGTGGTAGAGCTATGTTACGTCACGTACAAGCAGGCGGTAATCCACATGATGACTTCGGCAAGCATATTGCAGAACAATGTTCAGAATTAAAGAAACTTAAAGAGTTTAGACGTTATAGTGAAAAGAATGGACTTGTTAACGAAGATACCGCAGATATTGTAGAAGCAGTTATTGGACGCATTAACAGTATACGTGAAACACTAAATCGTATGAAGGGTGCAAGAACCTATTCAGCTATGATAGAAGATTTTGAAGCCAAAGATGAGCAATTGGACGAAAATGGACTAGACGATATCAAAACAGCATTTACAGTACATCACTTTGATGAAAATGTAGAAGGCGCACTACCTTATGTTCAGTCACTTGTAAGAGAAATGCAAGCAGTACGTGAGCATAATACAAAAGTAGCAGATACAATCAACACACTTGTAAGTGTAGTTGAAAATAGTGGCAAAACCGTTTGGGTTAAAGAAGGAACTGATATTGTCGGTGATCCAGAAAATCCAATGAACCACACATTTGAGAATTCTTCAGCACGAGCACAACTAGGTGCAGTGATGGAGTATATTGCTAACGTTCTTGATGAGAGCGAAAGCACAATGTCAAATTGTCTTGCAGAAGCAAGTAAATTGGTTGACAGCATCAACGACGATGCTATACTGGGTAAATCAGCAAAAGCACTTGCATCGCTGATGCCTAAGTTACGACCAACACACAATGAGACACCAGTACATGCAGAAAATAATCAATGGGAAAAGGATATCAATACTGTACTCGAAAGTTTTGATATTAATAAACTTTTTAGTTGACAAACTAACGCATGTATTATATATTAGTGACAATAAGTACATTGTCATTTAGGCAAACTTAGGCAATAGTTGCATTTAATGCAACACACATAGGCAAACAAGGAGAATAACTATGGCAACATTGGCAGAAATTAAAGCAAAACTACAGGCTCAGGACAACAGTGGTCCTGGTAAACAAAGCGGCGGAGGTGACAATGCAATCTATCCGTTTTGGAATATCCCAGAAAATTCAACAAGTGTAATTCGTTTCCTTCCAGATGGAGATTCAGGAAACACTTTCTTTTGGCGTGAACGTCAAATGATTCGCATGGAATTTCAAGGAATTGAAGGACAACCAGACAGTCGTCGGTGTGTCGTAAATGTTCCATGTAATGAAATGTGGGGACCAGTTGGAAGCTGTCCAGTACTATCAGAGGTACGCCAGTGGTTTAAAGACCCAGCACTAGAAGACATGGGTCGTAAGTATTGGAAAAAGCGTAGTTACGTGTTCCAAGGCTTTGTAACTGAAAACTCTTTAGATGAAGAGTCTCCAGAAAATCCAATCCGTCGATTTGTAATTAATCCAAGTATCTTCAATATTATTAAAGGTGCTCTTATGAGCAGTGATTTTGAAGAACTTCCTACAGATTATGAAGGTGGTACAGACTTCCGTCTTACTAAAACTACTAAAGGTCAATATGCAGATTACTCAACCAGTGGTTGGGCTCGTAGAGAGCGTAGTTTAGATAGTAACGAACGTGCAGCTATCGAAACACATGGGTTGTATAACTTAAATGATTATCTTCCTAAACAACCAAGCGAAGCAGAATTAGCAGTAATTGCTGAAATGTTTGAAGCAAGTGTTGATGGTAAGTTGTATGATCCAGTACGTTGGGGCAATTTTTATCGTCCAGCAGGCGTACAACTTGATACATCAAACAGTGCACCAAACAATAGCGGAGCGGCACCTGCACCAGTGGCGGCACCAACTCCTGCTCCAGTAGCACCAGCGCCTGTTGCTGAAACAGTGACAGATACTGGTTGGCAAGAACCAACTCCTGCTCCGGCACCTACACCGGCACCTACTCCAACAGCAACTCCAGTTACTGAAGGCGAGAAGCCAAGTGCACAGGACATCTTAGCAGCAATTCGCTCAAGAGCATAAATCCTTAACAACCGGCGGGGCGGCATTTAGTCGCCCCAGACTTTCTTTTTAGGAGACAATAATGGCAAAAGCATTTGATATTGCGAAGTTTCGCAAGAGCATTACTAAGAGTGTGCCTGGACTTAGTACTGGATTTAGAGACCCTGATACATGGATCTCAACAGGTAACTTTACACTAAACAAACTTGTAAGTGGCAGATTTGATGGTGGTATTCCACTAGGAAAAGTGTCAGTATTTGCAGGAGAATCAGGAGCAGGTAAAAGTTTTATCTGTG